>Ga0247843_1003569_pt1 | contig 25152 bp, 27 predicted proteins | sample LaCruzMarch2017__FD_192420 | JGI IMG/M metagenome (GOLD analysis project Ga0247843, IMG submission 192420) | Freshwater microbial communities from meromictic Lake La Cruz, Castile-La Mancha, Spain - LaCruzMarch2017_8m | ecosystem: Environmental > Aquatic > Freshwater > Lake | place: Spain...
ACTTCAATCTCTTCAATATCTTCGGCCATTAGTTTAGCCATGAAACCGATGGTGGCAAACGTCAAGGTCAAAAATCCAGCGAATGGCCCAAACCCAAACATGGCCACCAAAAAGATAGCGACTGAACTGCTGTCAATTTAGGTCCACTACTTGAGAGAGCTTTTCCATAGTAAATCATTGCAGCAAAATAGGTTGAGATTGGATGATTTTGGGTATTTGCACTTGGGGTGCTGGTGGCCTGTAACCGAGTGCACTATGAGGCCGTTCATGGTTATAGTGTTTCACCCACTCCCCAACGATGATCTGGGCTTCCTTAAGACTGTAGAAGATCTCTCCATCTAAAAGGTTATCTCTAAAGGTCCCGTTAAAGCTCTCACAAAAGCCATTCTCCCAGGGGCTACCGGGTTCAATGTAAGCGGTTTTGACACCAATGCCAGATAACCAACTGCGCAGCTCTTTGGCAATAAATTCTGGGCCATTGTCCGATCGAATATATTGCGGGATACCATGGATCATCATGGCGTTTGCGAGCTGTTCAATCACCTGGATCGATCCAATCCGTCTAGCGCAGTGGATCGTTAAACATTTTCTACTGAACTCATCAATCATGGTCAGTATGCGGATCTTGCCTCCATAAGCATCTCTAATGAAGACAAAGTCATAACTCCAAACATGGTTGGGGTGGGTCGCTCGCAGGCGCATGCAGCTTCCATCGTTTAGCCAGAGCCTGCCTCTAGGAGGCTGCTTTTGTGGGATCTTCAGGCCTTCCTCTCGCCAGATACGAGCGACCTTGGCGGTAGTCGCTTGGCCCCAGCCGCTATTACGCATCATCCCAGCAATCAATCGATAACCGTAACGGCCATAGGTGCTGGCCATCCGAATCACTTCAGCTCGCAGGGGCTCTTCGTCATCCCTGGGGAGCGGCATATAGCGATAAGCTGCTCTCGATAGCCCCACTAAACTGCAGGCAGTCCGCTCAGAGATGCAATACCGATCGATGAGTAGCTGCGCTGCATTTTTACGCCTAGTAGGGCTTAGAAGTTTCCCTTAATAACTTCCTTGAGCATCACCTCTCGTAGCGATAGGTCCGCTACGAGCTTCTTTAAGCGGGTATTTTCCACTTCCAGATCTTTGTACTTACGAGCCTGATCCACTTTCATACCACCATAGATCTTGCGCCAACGGTAATAGCTTTGCTCAACCGTACCTACTTCTTTACAGGCCTGGGCTAGGGTTTTGCCACTGGTGGTTAAAACATCGATTTGACGCAATAAGGTGACGATTTGCTCGGGTTTAAGACGTTGACCTTTTGCCATATTTAGCACTCCTTTAAGTGAGAGATTATCAAAAATCCTCTCTTTTGGAGTGGTACTAAAAATCAGGTCAGTTCACTTTTACTTAACTCAACGCTATACATCCTCGCAACAATATCTGTGAGTGCGCCAGGGCTAAAGGGAATAAGAATTTTTATTGGGGAGCTAGGCCATTTGGAGTCTGTCTGCGCAAAAATTGGTGTGGAGAGGAGAATTGCAACAATAAAACTGATAATTTTCTTCATATACCTGACCCTCTAATAAAAAATATAAATTTAGTTTAGGATAGTTTATTGCAAATACAATTCCGATTATCGGAATAAAAAAGGTTCTACGCCAGATGCTTTCAAAAGCCAATAAAAAATCCATTAGCTCTACTGTGTTTCAAGGGTTTACCCTCCTAAAGTGTTTTACGCAAATGCGTCCTTTGTTAGGGAACAAAGAATTAAGCGAATTATGTAACCTGCCACCCTCAACAGTAGTAAGGCTAACCAATACCTTATGTGAGCTTGGTCTTTTACAGAGAGTAAATCAATTTAGAAAATATCAATTAGGTTATGAAGCTTTAACACTTGCTTACCCAGTGATAGCAAACATGAGAGAAAGGCATGTTGCCAGGCGCTACATGAAAGAATTAACAGACCAGACTGGTGGTCAAACTTCAATGGCCGTAGTTAGTAATTTGGATGCTATTTATGTTGAGAGCTTTCGTCCAGAGGAGGACTGGTTATTTAAACCAGAAATTGGCACTACAAGGCCTATTTTTTTAACTGCCATAGGTCATAGCCTGCTTTATTCCCTTCCCACTAATCGCCTTAATTACATAATGGCACAAGCAAAAAATGCATACAAAGGAAAATTTTCAATCATTAAGGCGCAAATTGAAGAATCTTTTTTCCAATTAAAGTCAAGAGGTTACTGTACGGCTCTGGGTACATATCGGCCCGAACTGCATGCCGTAGCCACCCCTCTTTACAAAAACCAAACGGAACATCCAATCGCCTTCAACCTCAGCATAAAATTTAATAATTCGGCATTCAATATTAATAAATATGGGCCAAGGCTAATTGAGTTACGCGACAAGACAGCTGCCGAAATGGGCATCCTCTGATTAACGTCTTTTGCTAGTACTTTGAAAACTGAGAAAATAATTGAGCAGCAAGAAATGGCTGCTAGTTAGATATATGATCTCCCCAACTCGATTCGAAAGTGCAACCTACACCTTAGAAGAATTCGTGGCTACCGGTAGGATTATGTATTTCAATACTAATGGTTAAAAATTAATTTCTTACGCGATCATGGATGCTTGAGAAGATAGATCCATTCGAGTTAACAAGCTCATCAAAAATTGAATAATGATTCAGTCCTTTGAGTAAGTTTGTTCGCCCTTTCTGGACAGATGCATTTCTATAATTAGAAAAATCTAAAGTCTGCTTAATCATTTCCGGCAACTCAGCATCGCCCACAAATAAATCTAAATCTTTTCCGAAATGATTAGTCAACAGAATGGGGGAATTTTGCAATACAGATTCGGGTGTTAAATTAAGTTTGTCATTGACGTAACAATGCCGCACCGGCTCCAAGTCAAAGATGCCACTAATTGCTGTACCGCCAATGACACTCGGCTCATCTAATGCCATGGTAATTAAATGAGCTCCTGCAGACCAGCCAATTAACCAAATTTTATCGTGCTTTGGTGACATTATTTTTACAGCAGCATGGATTGCACGAATACCATTTCGTATATCACTCACAATTTGATCAATTGCAGCAGAGGGAGCAAGGGTATAGCCTAGGATAGCTACACTGATACCGGCCTTAACTAAATTTGGCGCTATAAAACTAAAATCATTTTTAGATCGATTTTGCCAAAATCCACCATGGACAAAAATAACTAGTGGTGCGCCCTCACCAGCTGTAAATAAATCATATGTCTGACGTTCTCCCGGACCATAGGGGATGCCGATGCGACCCTTTAACTCATTCCTTGCCAACGCACTGTAAGTTACCCATGCAGTAATTAGTTCAGCGCTATTAGAAACCGCAAGCGAATTGTTATAAGCCCTATCTAACTCTTCTCTAGAAAACCCATTCCACATGATGCAATTTCCTTAAGATAACTATTGGAACTTAATAACAGAACGCACTTCCATGCCCGCTTTGAGTCTGCTCAGCCCCTCATTAATATCGGATAACTGAATGCGGTTAGTAATGTATTCATCCAGCTTTAAATTTCCATCCAGATAACTCTGAGCTAAAAAAGGAAAGTCAACCGAGGGATTTGCACCACCATAGCTAGAGCGATGTATTTTCTTTTCACCCATAATCGATCCCCAGCGAAACTCAACCATTTTTTCTGTGGAAACTTTACCCAACCATACGACTTGTCCTCCTGGCCTAACAATTTCAACACTTAAACGAAATGCCGACTCATTGCCTGCAGACTCAATAACGTAATCAAGGCCAATTCCTTTGGTTAACTGCATTATTTTTTCAATGATGTCATCTGTAGCTAAAATGAGGTCCGTCGCGCCAAACTGTTTCGCAAAATCCAGTTTCTTTACATCTCGGTCGATTGCAAAAATACGCACAGCGCCAGCAATTTTTGCGCCCTGAATAGCCGATACGCCAACCGCACCGCATCCAATCACACCGAAACTCGAGCTTTTTGATACTTGGGCGATATTAATGGCGGCACCAACCCCCGTCATAACACCACAACCAATTAGACAGGCCACCTCAAATGGTATTTCATTTGAAATACGTACCGCACAATCTTCGGTTACTACAGCATATTCAGCAAAACTGCCGGAATACATCAACTGATGAATTGCCGTTTCTTCTAAAAAGATACGAGGCTTACCGTCAAAATGAAATGATGGAGCAGCATTGCTGCGGTACTGACTACAAATGATAGGTTGCTTTTTTTGGCAAAAATAGCACTCACCACAAAAAGGATTCCAAGATACAACCACATGATCGCCTATTTTAAGTGTGCTAACGTTTTTGCCTATCCAATCCACTATTCCAGCTGCCTCATGTCCGGGTATAAATGGAGTAGGCGTTCCTAAAGACCCCTCAACCGCCTCTAAATCGGTGTGACAAAGACTGGTTGCTTTAATTTTGATAACTACATCTCTTGCGGCTAGATTGCCTAAACTTAATTTTTGAATCTGCAGCGGCTTACCAATTTCATTCAAAACAGCACCGTCAAAATTCATATAAATTCCAATTTATGGCTATAAATGCATACTCACCGAACAAGTATACATCTAATATATTGCATATATATATCATATAAAGTAAATCTTCCACACAACACTCTCACACCATATTGACATTCTTGTACCTATCCAATAAGGTAAGAAAATAACTGTTTAAAGGATCAAAATTATGGAGCCGTCTATTACAGAACAAATTAATCCATTAAGAGAATTCATTGTTCAAATGACAAAACTTGTGGAAAGAGAATCAAGTGAAGCGTCATTAGTTAATGAATCTAAAAAATACCTGCAAACCTTGATATCGACGGACGCATGGCTGCCAGAGTTTTGCACTATTCCTCACCCGGACTATTACCAGCAATATTTACTGCATGCTGATCCGCTTGAGCGATTTTCTGTCGTAAGCTTTGTATGGGGCCCAGGTCAAAAAACCCCGGTTCATGATCATACTGTTTGGGGTCTAATTGGGATGCTACGTGGAGCCGAGAATGGTCAACGCTATGAATATGACGCCCAAGGGAAGTTGGTCCCCCTTGGTAAAGAAACGCGCTTAAGTCAAGGTGATATTGAGGTTGTCAGCCCCACAATAGGTGACATTCATATCGTTAAAAATGCATACGATGATCAAACCTCAATAAGCATCCACGTTTATGGGGCAAATATTGGTGCGGTGGCACGCCACGTATATGACATAGAAACGAATAGTGTAAAGAAGTTTGTCTCTGGCTATTCGTCAACTCAAGTGCCTAATTTATGGGATAGATCAGCCTCCGTCCGCGCACACTTAAATTAAAGATCTATTGATGCTTCCTTTTCTCAACCAGGTTGAGAAACTTTTCATATTCTTTTTCATCCACTGAGTAACTATGATCGTCATCCGGGAATGCACTGCTTTTTACCTCAGCAATGTACTTTTTGATTCCCTCTACTGCAACCTCTGTCAAGTTAGCATAGCGTTTGGTAAATTTTGGCTTGAAGTCTGAAAACACCCCCAATAAATCATGGCATAAGAGAATCTGTCCGTCTGTGCCTACTCCGGCACCAATACCAATGGTTGGAATCTCAAGTTGCTGAGATATGACAGTGGCAATTTTTGCTGGAACGGCCTCAAATTCGAGCATAAAACATCCGGCATCTTGGATTGCAAAGGCGTCCTCTAATATTTTCATAGCGGCATCCGCAGTTCGACCCTGTATCCGAAATCCACCAAAGACTGCCACGGTATGTGGAGTCATGCCAATGTGTGAAGCTGTAGGAATGCCGGCATCTACGAGCGCCTTTAAAATATGGGCTTGTGATTTTCCTCCTTGAGGCTTCACCGCATCTGAACCGGCTTCTTGCATAAACCGAGTTGCATTGAGTAAGGCACGCTCTACTGTGTTGTAGCTTTGATAGGGCATACAACCAAGCACAAATGTATTTGGAGCGCCTCGCCTAATCGATGTGGCATGCATCACCATCATATCCATGGTGGCCGGGATAGTATTGCTATGGCCATGAGCAATCATTGCCAAGCTATCTCCTACCACTGCAACATCTACCCCAGCAGCCTCTGCCCATTTAGCCGATGTGTAGTCTGGCACAGACATATACACCATCTTCTCGCCGGTCTTCTTAGATTCGCGTATGTCTTGAAGATTTCGTTTCTTTTTCTCGGGCGTGGTTGTAGCATTTGTATTCAATTTCATCTCCTATTGTTTCATTACATCATGGTGTTTTCTGCATCCTCTTTTTGCTGCAAGGAGAAGATGGATGAATATCCGCCCGACCAATCGGGTGGAATTAGGCATGGCACTGGATCATGGTGAGCAAATTGAGCGCGTTTGCCGCTCAATATCGCCTGATCATGTTTGGGTTTTAATGGGTTCACTGTATAGGGAAATGCATCGGCCGAGGTTAAGGTGTACAGCAAGAGTGGTCGACCTTGATCGGACTGATTTGCTGGTGAGCCATGTACCGTGCGGCAATTATGTAATGTCAGCGATCCGGCTGGTCCTGTTAGGTAAACGGCTTTATCAATATGAACGTTTTTTACATCATCATCAGACAGACAACCGACCCACTTTCCGTGATCATCGTACTGACTCAACATCGGTTCTAGTAGATGACTTTTTGGTAGGACCCCCAGTGGCCCCTGATCCATACCACAATCATATAAATAGGTGCCAATGGTTAATGGAGAGTAATTGGTGTGTGGCCAAAAAGAAATGTCGTAATGCCATTTAACCTCTTCCCCACCATTTTGCCACTTAAAGTTCAATTTGGAGTGATGGAACTTAACATCGGGTCCCACTAAGTCAGCAACCGCGTCTAGCATAGGCGACTTACTTACATACTCCCAAAATACAGGGTGATGCTCAGTGGGATTTGAAACTCTGCGCAAACGAGGCTGTGAGGGGGTGTGATCGGGCTCTAGGTCAAAAATAGTATCGGATTTAGTAACCTTTTTACTCTCCTCAACCATTTCTGAAGTAGCATCACGTAGTTTTTTTAACCAGGCATCATCAATAAATTTCTCAAGAAGAATATAACCATCAGAAAAATAAGATTCACGCTGCGACTGTGACAGAACGCGTGGTTTGATTGCAAGAATTTGTTCTGGGGTCATCAGCGTCTCCTTAATTGAAGTTCAACATAATGCTAGGCAGGTACGTAACTAAGGACGGGAAAGCCATCACGATCGCCAAAGTTAAGCATTGCAGTGCAATGAAAGGGACCACGCCTCGATACATGTGATTTATAGTGATCTCCGGTGGAGCAACTGCTCTTAAATAGAAGATCGCCGGAGCCATCGGTGGCGTTAGGTAGGATGTTTGAATCATGATCAAGAACAAAATACAGAACCAAACTGGATCAAACCCTGCGGCTGTGATTAAGGGCGTAAAGAGTGGAACAAAAATGAGAACAATCGAGATCCAATCTAAGAAGAACCCAGCAATAAAGATAATCAGCATCATTAAGCCTAATAACACCCAGGGGCTAAGTTGCATTTGATTAATCAATGTATTTGCCGTATTGATACCGCCGCCGCCAATAAAGACTCCAGTAAATAAAGAGCCGGCTAGTAAAACGGCCATGATCATTGCGGTGATTAATACCGTTTTAAGTAGCGCGTCGTACAAACCCTTCCACGTAAAGTTCTTGTAAAGAACGGTCAGTAACACGGAGGAGATTGCTCCGATGGCAGCTGCTTCTGTGGGCGACGCTAAACCAAATAAGATGGACCCTAAAACTGCCGTAATCATCAATAGCGGTGGCACCAGATTTTTTGTTGAAATCAAAATCTTCTCTGTAAAACTGGGGTCGCCTGGCTCAGGAGGAATGCGTGGACCGAACTCTGGCTTGATCAGACATAAGGTAAAGATGTATACCAAGTACAAGGCGGCCATAATCAGGCCCGGAAACACCATCCCATACAGCAAATCGCCAACAGAAACACTTGCTAATGGGCCCATCACAACGGCTACGACAGAGGGTGGAATAATGGTACCCAAAGAACCACCCGCGCAAATCGTGCCCGATATCATGGCCTTATCGTACTTATAGCGCAGCATGATTGGGATCGTTAATAATCCAACCACAGACTCCGTAGCACCAATCACACCACTCGATGCTGCAAAGATAATGCACATAATGACGGTGGCTAGGGCTAAGCCGCCAGGTAGGCGTCGTGTCCAAATATGAATGGCTTCAAATAATTTATCGGCGATTCCGGATTTCTCTAGGATAGCGCCCATAAATACAAACAATGGAATCGCTGCAAAGACAAAGTTTGAAGAGATATCCTCAATTTTTTCGATGAACTGAAAAATAACGCGATCACCAAATATATACAGCCCAAATAGTACGGCAGTAATCATCATGGAAAAAGCAACTTGAACGCCCAAAAACATGAGCACGAATGCTACTGGTAGCATGAAAAAAGGAATAATGTCGATCATGCTTTGGCAGCCTTATATTTTTCTAGCGATTTCATGAACTCAGCATAGACTTGTAACGCTAGTAATGTAAATGCGATCAAAAAGACGACTCGAAATGGCCAAACTGCCATATTCATTGCCGATTGGCCCGTACGTTCATTTTTTATGAATCCAGAAATTAAATAGGCAGTTAATCCATATGTCAGCCACATCATTAAAGGCAAAATAACGGAATAAGCGCAAAGATCAATGAATGCTCTCGTCTTTACACTCATATCCTGACTAAAAATATCAATCCGGATGAATTGCCCTTGTTGGAGCGTGTAGGCCATCCCTAATAAAAAATGGGTTCCAGTGAGCATGTAACCTACTTCATAGGCCCAAATCGTGGGCGCATCAAAAATATAGCGAGCGAGTACCTCGTAGGTCGTCGTAAGAATTAATGGCACTAATGTCAATGCAGCAATAATTCCTATATTCGTAGTTATTCGTTCAATCAGATTAACAAATGGGTTCATATCTCGTTTTTCTTATTAGTAAATTTATAAAAAGGGGTCTAATGAATTAGACCCCTCCGATACTACTTCTTGGCAGGTGGCGTAGCAGCGCTAATTGCTTTCGTCTTCACGGTTCTCCAACCTGAAGCACCTTCCCACAACTTATCGAGTTGCTGTTGACTTTCAAAGACAGATGCAAAGAATGGATACTTATTTTCTTTGGCAGTCTTAGTGGCCCAATCCAATCCCATTTTGCGGGCTGCATATTGAAGTTCTGGAGACAGTTCAATAATTGTATTGCCTGCCTTCCGGTAGAACTCAAGCGCTTTGGCATCTTCCTGACCAACGGTTAGCCAACTTTCAAGAGTAGTTAACTTAGCAACCATTTCGATGAGCTTCTTATCTGCCTCGGATAGCTTGGACCAGACCCCTTTATTGATCACTAATTCGAATGGTGCGCAGGGCTGATGAATTCCAGGGTAAATCACATACCTAGCCACTTTGTGGAAACCCATGGGGATATTTTCATAAAGCGTACCCCACTCCACGGCATCAATTGCACCACGCTCAAGCATGGGATAAATATCTGCGGCAGGCGTTGTTACTGGTGCAGCGCCTAACTCTTTAGACATCTCTAGCCATGCTCCAGCAGTTCGTATTTTTAAACCCTTCAGATCATTTAAGGTTCGAACCGGCTTACGGGAATGCAAAAATACTTCTGCAGTTCGAATAAATAAGGGCATGGAAATAATTTCATCAGTTTGATCACGGTATTTTCTTTGCATCTCCGTGCCGCCATCCGAATACAGCCAGTGCAACATACGCTCAGAGTCAAATGAGCCAGCGTAACCGCCGAATAAAACGGTCGTCGGATCTTTACCCCAATCCCAACCCATCCAGGTATGCCCAAGGTCAGCAATACCATTCTTAACAGTTTCTGGAACTTTTAACGCATTACCTAATGCACCGCCCGGAAAGATTTGAATTTTGAAACGCCCGCCACTGTACAGTTCTAATTTTTCTGCAAATGCTTTTGTTCCAATATCTGTCAACGGCCCACCGCCCCAACCTGTAGCCATCTTCCAGTTATAAGTAGCCCCTTGAGCTTGAACAGCTAAGGGAAATGCCATAGCAGCAGCCGCAGCTCCACCAGTTTTTAAGAAATCACGCTTTTTCATACAAAGTCTCCTGTATTCAATAAATGAATCAATTACAAAACTTGATCAACATCAAAATAAATGAAACAAAAACGGTAAATCTGCTACTGCACAACCATTACTCAGAAGCAACTAATGTCTTCTTGGTAAATTCTTCTACGTAGTCAACTAACTTATCTAATGCTTTTCCAGCCTCTATATCCTTGCCTGCGCTAATAGCTTCAGCAACCGTAGCATGCAATGCGGCAATATCTGAAATATTTAATATGTGTTGCGAATTACCAAACCAAAAACGGCGCGACATACCATGCAACGATGCCATTGCTGCTCCTGCATACTCATTTTTTGCGGCAATAACTGTTAACTCATTGAGCTCTTTATCAACCTTGAGAAAAAGACTCTCATCTTTATCCTTCTGTGCTTTACGGAAATCCTTGGCAATGCGCTCAAACTCTTTACGCTCTTCAGCAGTTGCCCGCTTTGCTGCTTTTTTACAAATAAGGCGCTCCAGCTCTCTCCGAGTCTCCAGCACCCTCAATTGTTTTTGCGGATTTAAATCAGCAATAAAGATTCCTCTTTTTGGCAAGATTAAAACTAAGTGCTCGCGACTTAGGCGCTGCATGGCCTCACGTATAGGTGTTCTACCTATATTTAGCATGGTTGATAATTGAGCTTCTGAAACCGGAGACCCTGGCTTAAGCGTCATCGTAACAATCAGCTCTTCAATTCTCTCGTAAGCTTGATTGGATAGCGATTCACTATCTAGCTTCGATCCTGCGGGGGATTTCGTATTTTTTTTAATTGCCATTTTTTATAAAACTGTTGTGGTGCTTGTGCTCGGTCGAACATTCCATAATCCCTTACAACACTGAAGTAGCGGACATCAAATAAATCACTTTCGCCATAGTTTGCTAGTGGAATAGATTGATTTATGCCGCATTCGGCGAGGGCAATGCCACGCTCTGGATTGATTACGCCTTGAAAATAGCGTGGGACAGTACTTGGCATCGTATTTTTTGATAACGAATTTTTAATCGCCTCAAAATTTCCAACATAGGCCATAACCAGTTCAGCCTTTTCTGACTCTATTCTGATACGAGGATTGGGGATTTCAGAGGCAACGCGTAAGCGATAGTCTTCTAAAATAAGATTACGTCCGCAGACTTGAGCGCTTGAGTGATCGGGCTGGCATCGCCAACTTGCTAGCGATTCCTCATCACCCCAATTAGAAAATGACAGATACCAATCTGGCCGTTGCAAATTCTTGAATCGCTCAACAGAAATAAAACCCGTATTTTTTTCCGCAATGGAGCGCAAGCCTAATGCCATCGCAAAATAGGCATCAACAAAACCACTCTTTGGTAGCACATCGAAAAATACGGCCATTTTCATAGGAGCTAATCGCAGCAGACGTTTCGACAGTATTAGCTTTTCAGGGCCAAAGTTTCATCTTTATTTAATATCGGCCCCTCCAAAGTTACCAATTCCTCCTGAACCCTGCCGTTTTTGAACTTATCCGATATCGCCTTAATCTTAGGATCAATGTGAGACTGATCAAAGCCATTGAGTAAGGTGCCGAATAAACCCCTCTTTAAGTCTGTAGTGCCCATAATCCAATCTGCCAACGGAAAGGTCAGATTCATGTTTTTATGCATCATGATCCCCAGATTATGGTGCGCCGCATGGTGCCTGCGGATGGTATTGATAAAAGGCATGTTGCGTACAAACCAGTTTTCATGAACATGGCAGCAAAAATGAAATGTTTCGTAGACCAAATAATGGCCAATCATGGTTATGAAAAGGATGTAGCCGACGTTCGGATTGAGCAGGACAGATGCTGCATAACCAAGGGCTGATCCAGAAACAATCAGAACAGTTAACACCCGCCATGGGAAAAACACGATACGGAACTCGCGGGTTGTATCAATGGTGTATTCCGTATCGGTAAAGTACTGATGGTGCTGCCTTGTGTGGCGATCGTAGATTGCCCTCAAAGCAAAAACATCAATCTGGCGGTGCATGACGTATTTATGCATTGCCCACTCAACAAAATTACCAGCAATCGCAACAGGAATGATGGTCAACCATGCCCAGGTGGCGCCTTGCAGTTGAGTGACGCAGTAATAAATTAAGCCAGCACCGACCGAGTACATCACTGTAATGTGCAGTAAACCACTGTAAAAAGGGCTGATATCCGACTTATACGACTCCCTAAACTTGCGTTGACGCTCCGTCATAACCATCGTTTGATGTGCTAAGGTCATAGAATCTTTCTAATTTAGGTTAAAATATTCAACTAATATGTTAGTTACATACTAGACGATTTTTGAGGGGATTGATTGAGGGATTTCCCTAGTAAACGGGTTAAATAGAAAAAGCTACAGCTCGAGGTGGCGCAATAACCAGTTTCTAACACCCTCCGGCGTACGAAAATCAACTACAGAGCGAGCCGATATTGCCGGGTGAATACCTGAAATCATCTTAGCTAATGCATTACCTGGACCTAACTCCAAGACAACCTTCACACCTAAGCCCATGATTGTATTCATACACTGCTGCCAATTAATCGGCACTGAGATTGCATCTTTAATGGAATTTAGTGCGAGCAAAGAACGATTACATAACTTGCCATTAATGCCTTGAATGACCGGCACTTGTAAATGTTGATCAAGCCAGTTAATTTGCTTCATATCTGACTCAAATTGAATCGAGGCATCAATTAATAAAGGCGTATGGGAAGGTAATGATACATACAACTTCTTAGACCATACACCACGTTTCTGAAGTAAATTTTCAAAATAATTGAGTTCTACATTGGTCCCAGCAATAATAAAGTGATCATCCTCATTAGAAATTGCGATATGCATTTTTGATCCAACGAGCGCCTCCGCTAAATTTAATTTAGATAGGCCTTTAACTGCCATCATGCCAGTTTCTTTAGGCGCAAATTTTTCCATTGCAGCACAGCGCATAAAACTTAACTCAGCAATCTGGGAAAGATCTAATGCGCCCGTACAGCCTAAGGCGGATACTTCTCCAGCGCTATAACCTGCAAACAATCTAGGCAGCGGCAAATACAACTTCAGCACCTCCCAATTTGCGATGGAGGTAGCAATTGTTAAAGGCTGTGAGAACAGATTGAGCCCCAGATCTATCTCGCCGCCCTCAACCGAAAGTAGATCCCAATTAAATTGATTTGAAAATACCTCTAAAGCAGACATTCCTGATGCATGTTGCTTAGCAAAAGAAAATACATCAAAACCTAAACCACCCTGTCCAGAACAAACAACCGCATAGCTATTCATTATCAACTTTATCGATGAATAAGCTTGCTCCTAGCAAGTCGGCACAGCCGCCTGAGCTTATTTTTAATTCAACCAATTTAGCGTGGATTTCTTTTGCCGCTATTTCCCAGTCATACCTATAAACTCCGCCCGCATCTAAGAAATTTTTTGCTAAATTTTGTGAAAAAACCAAACCCGATAAGCCACCCCGATGCAATGTATTCGTATCGATTACATTTGCCATCAATGTAAAAAAAGATTGGACTCGAGCCAATTTAACACTGCCCGTCTTGGCTGCAACGCTGTTGTAGACCGGTATAGCAAATTGGTATACAGAGTTATATCCGGACAGCACCTCCTTAACAGCGCCACATTTCCCATAGATCTGATTAACCTGAGCGCCATGACTATTCGGGCTTCCGCGATGGCATAAAAGGCTACTGCCCCAACGATCTACAACCAAGTCTCCCAAAGAAATATGGGAAATTGCGTACTTATATCGGTATGCCGCTGCCGCAACTAAAAGTCCAAGAATAAAAATAGCACCTCGATGTGTATTTACACCACCAGTAGCAGCAAGCATCAACTGCTCAGCCCGAATACCAGTAAGCTTCAATATTGAGAAATCGGCATCCTGTGATCCTAGTTCTGCCATTTGAAAAAAATAATGGCGTAAAGAATAAATACTTTTTTTAAACGTTTCTGCATTCATATCAGAATGACTGCCAGTATCTACAAGACTTACTAAACCTGGCTTTGGATATGTAATTAATTCTTCCCAAAGAGAGCGCATAGCAAAGTTACGTAATTTAATAGCGTATTGATTGCTGTAAAAATTTGAGCTTGCCATAGGTAGGCATTCAAGAGAAAGCATGTCCATTTTATTTTGAAGCATTGAATGCCTCTAAGACTAGATCTTTAGTAATTAATTTCGGTCCAATATCCGTTTTGACAAGCAAATCCTCTGCCCCTGATGCAAATTCTCGCCAGCTTACACTCTCACCATTTGGAAACTCAATCTCCCCATCCAAAGAAACGCCACTATCTTTTGAAAAAGCGACACATTTTTTTGCGATACGATGAACGTCACTAGATTTTTTAATTTGAATTAAAAGATCAATATCAGACTGTGTGTTCATGCGGTTATTTTTACCCTCATAACTCCAAAATGCAGAGCCATAAACTCGCAATGCAACGGCATCATCTTCAAAAAAAGTTATAAGTTTGACAGCCGCCAAGCGGAGTGACTGGGACAATATGCATAAAATATCCGACAATAACAATGGTTCGTCGACTTTATATACAAAATCAGGCTGAGCCAGAAGATTAAGTCTTTGCTTTGTTCCATCTTGCAAATAAACCATTAAACCCACTGGAAGAGCATCATTTCTTAAGGGATCGCAGGGTAATCTTGAGCGGCCAACTAATGGTTTCCCGCTAATCACCCAATCTCGCATATAGTTTTCTGCAGCCAATGACATTGGACCTTGACATTGGAGTGAGTTTAACGATTTTGGATTAATCCAAATTCGACGATGCCGCCAGATGGGGGTATCCATTTTTTTTATTTAGCATTCACTACAGAATTAATTACTGAATACGCTAAATTTCGACCGCCTCTTTCTAAACCAAATCTAGCTCGACTATCCTCAATTGCGTAATTTTTTAATGCCTTTTCTATTTCAACTGGTAATTGCGTGTCGCTCACATCCTCAATTGCGCCGAGAGCAATGTAGTTTTTTACCCCTGGGCCAAAAATAGCTGAGTTCCGGCACAATTCCTCTAATCGTTCAAGCGGAATTTGTGTAATTCGAGACATTGCAGGTAGTGCCATTACTCTTATCTGAGCGTCAGAGCTAGCAAAAGATTGATCGGCTATCATGCCCAATACAAGATAACCTCCGCTTACAGCTTCGTTGTAAATTAAACTAATAATACGATGTCCATTATCCCTTGCTAATTCAAAGCATTTGGATAAATGAGATAAGTAACCTGCGTTGCCTAGAAGCTCATCTTTTTTTGATAATTTTTGTCCCTGGGTATCGACTAAGATGACGATGGGTTGTTTGGGGTTATTTTTTATTATCTTCAGGACTTCGTCCGCTAATTTAAAAGCAATTTCAACACCAATCGCAGCCTGATTCGTTGTTCCAATAATAGCGACTTCACCCACGGAAGTAGTAGCGCATCCTGTTACCATATCCTCATCAATGCAAATATGATGCCCTTGTGGAAAAATACGCTTGCAAATTTGTTCTAGTTTATTCATATCGCCTTACTTCATTAGCGACTTTCATAAATGAATCAAAGTCTAAAGAGGGGATGCTCTCAGGGCTTTGAACGCCCATTTTCCTCCAAATATCTGTAGCATCTATGGCATCACGATATTTCACTAGGCGCTCTCTTAATTCTTCATGTTCTCGCGAAACGGTCTGATAGTCCAAATTGACCGGTTTATCAAAGTAATTAGAAACAGTGTGCCGGATAATTTCTACGTCATCCCTAATGAAGGATTGGGCCTCATTGATTAGATATCTATGTTTGCCGCCCATAGTTCTCCACACTAAAGCGCGATCACGTGCATCAAATTCCTCGACGCCCATTTGCGATTCAATAACCTCAGGCCCAGATACGGATAACCGCCCTTCTTCAGTGATAACTACATAATCACAACAACGTGCGATTATTCCGATTCCGCCGTAAACGCCATTTGCACCAGCTGAGACAACGATTAATGGAACGCCTGCTTTTCTTGCCTTAAACATGGCTCTTTGAATCTCAGAAATAGCTACTAAACCAGCATTTGCCTCGTGCAAACGCACTCCACCTGTATCAAATAACAATACTACCGCTGAGGGTTTTTTAATGGAGGCCCGCTCCAAAATGCCAGTTAACTTAGCGCCATGTACTTCACCAACGGCTCCGCCCATAAACCCGGGTTCTTGTGCCGCAATAAAAATAGTTTTGCCCTTAATCAATCCTTCGCCAATTACTATTCCATCATCAAACGCAACGGGCAATCCTAATTCCCTTAAATGGGGGCTACAAATACGTTCGCTTGGCGGCATTAATTCTTTGAACGAATTCTTATCAAGTAATTGCAATACACGCTGTCGTGCTGTAAGTTCCCTTATTCCGGAAGAATGATTAACTTTCATTTTCATCCTGCCAATGTTGTGAACCTTGAGCAAGACGCAATTGAACTACGGCGGGTGTAGCACCCCCGTCATTGATAGTAATTAGCGTATCTGCAAATTGCCGCTCCTCAGCAAAGTTCCTGAGAACGGCGGCCCATGTTTCGGCATAGCCACTAACGGATGTCTCTAGGACTATTTTGGTTTGACCACCTAAATCCCTCTGCTCTATCAAGATTTCAAGGTTTCCAGACCCAACTACACCCACAATTACAGGTAATTTGATCTTTGTTTTCCTTGTAATTTCCCATGGGCCAAACTCATATGATAAATATTCCATGATTACCAATTCCTAAAACGTTTAGGTGGGTTATACAACCCGTCAGACCAGCTAACCAAGTCTTTAATGGATCGGGCAGCTAGTAAATTCCTAGTTGCCATCCTGGGATCAATACCCAAATCAGTTGGACGTTGAATAATTTTTCTTTCTATCAGGTTTTTTACCAAATTTTGGTCACGTTTTAATCCAACCGGTGTGAAGCCGGCTACTCCACGAATAGCCTGCTCCCTCTCCTGAAGATTCTTACATTTGTGAAGGCTTGCTATTCCTTCTTCAGTTACAAGATGGGTAATGTCATCACCATAAACCATAACAGGCGGCAGGTCTAATTCAAAATCGTCCTTTAATTGCCATGCATCGAGTCGATCAACAAAAGTAGCTTGCATCTTTTCTTTAAATGTCTCAACAATCTGAACAACTAATTTTCGACCACGTGGCATGGTTGAATTTTCAATTTTCATACTTTCTGCTCCAGCCATTAACCAAGCCTTGCTGGAATGGCGGCGCGCTCGAGAATCGGAACCAAAATTAGGTGCGCCGCCAAAGCCGGCAATTCGATTTAGGGTTGCAGTTGAGGAGTTTCCCTCGGTATCGATTTGCAAAGTAGATCCAATAAACAGGTCGGCATAATGCCCCGCAAGTTGACAGAAAGCGCGATTAGACCGCATTGAACCATCCGGGCCATTAAAGAAGATATCAGACCGAGCGCTTATGTAATCTTCCATACCCAATTCAGAACCAGCGCAATGAATATTTTTAATAAATCCAGACTCGATTGCGGGTATCAGAGTTGGACAAGGATTTACACTCATATACTGACATATCTTTCCCTTTAAACCCAAGGACTCAGCATACGTTGGCAGTATCAACTCAATTGCAGCAGTGTCAAACCCAATGCCATGATTCAATCGATTTATTCCATAGGGCTGATATATTCCTTTAATAACCATCATGGCCATTAATATTTGAATTTCTGTAATTAAGGCGGGATCACGTGTAAATATTGGCTCTATGTAATGTGGTTTTGGGGCTTGGACTACAAATGATACCCAGTCACTTGGTATATCAACTCTAGGGATCTTATCCACTATTTCGTTGACCTGAACAATCACAATTCCATTTTTAAACGCAGTTGCTTCTACTATCGGAGGCGTATCTTCTGTATTAAAACCTGTATATACGTTACCGTTTCTGTCGGCACTTTGAGCCGCAATAAAAGAAACTCTCGGGGTTAAGTCAACAAAATACCGACTATAAAGCTCGAGATAGGTATGTATTGCGCCTACCTCTACAAACCCCTCTTTAATCAGCCGCCCTAATCGAATGCCCTGCTCACCTGAATAACAAAAATCAAGTTTCCTGGCAATACCTTTCTCAAAAATATCCAAATGGGATGCCAGTGCAATGTTTGATTGCACAATGTGAAGATTGTTGATCTTTTTAGAATCGACAAAAGTTAATTCTTGAGAAAGAAAATCCGCATGCTTTTGATTATTTCCCTCTATACATAACTTATCGTTAGGCTCAATAACAGCCTCAAATAGCTTTACTAAATCTTGGCTATCAACAATCTTCGATGCTGTAACGTGACTAGCTCGTTCAAGCCGGCGGGCCTTATTTATCTCTAGGGTATTCCAAGGCGCCGCCCCTTCTAATTTCATTTATGTATCCAACGTAATTTTTAGATCCTTAATCAAAGCACCCCATTTACGATAATCATCCTGAATCATTGCCTCAATCTCACTTGGTGTTTTATAAACAATATCATCGTTACCTAACTTCTTAAGCTCACCTACAACAGCACTATCACTGATGACAGTCTTAAAATCGGCCTGAAGCTTACTAGTAATTGCCGTCGGCATTTTCGCTGGACCCATCACCATAAATCGAAGAACAGCCTCATACCCTTTTAAACCTTGCTCTGCAATAGTTGGAACATTAGGCAAAGATGAAGAACGGGTTAACGAAGTTACGCCCAAAGCGCGCGCCTTTCCAGCTGCAATCATAGCCAAGGCAGGTCCGATCGTGGCAAACATGATAGGTATCTGTCCGCCTACCAAATCAGTCAAAGCGGGGCCGGCCCCCCTGTATGGGATATGAACAATCGCTAAACCAGCTCTTACTTTAAACAACTCGCCAGCGAGGTGATGGACTGAGCCAACGCCAGAGCTTGCATAACTAAACTGTCCGGGCTTCGTTTTTACAAGCGCAATCAACTCCTGAATGTTCTTTACAGGCAAATCTGGGTTCACAATGAGTACTAATCCAGTAGTACAAACATAGGAGATGGGCGTAAAACTTGTTAATGGATCATACGAGACCTTGCGAAGGTTTGGCATGATGCACAGTGGTCCTGTATCGGTTAACCCTAAGGTATAACCATCCGGAGCAGCTCTAGCTACAAATTCAGCGCCAATCGATGCACCTGCGCCCGGCTTGTAATCCATGATCACTGATTGCTTAATTATTTGCTCTAATGGTCTTCCGATAATACGAGCGGTAGAGTCTGTAGCGCCCCCAGTTGTGTAGCCTAGAACCAGTTTTATTGCTTTATCTGGCCAACTCTGCGCCCAAGCGGATAAGCTACTAAATCCAGCAGCGGCACCGATCATTATTTTTAAAAAATTTCTTCTTGGTTGTGGCATGTCATCTCTCCTTGATTATCAAAGACTCTAATTGCGTTTACTTTTCTAAAGCAATCACTTCCTCAGCACTTAAGTTGGGCCCCTCCAAAGTTACCAATTCCTCCTGAACCCTGCCGTTTTTGAACTTATCCGATATCGCCTTAATCTTAGGATCAATGTGAGACTGATCAAAGCCATTGAGTAAGGTGCCGAATAAACCCCTCTTTAAGTCTGTAGTGCCCATAATCCAATCTGCCAACGGAAAGGTCAGATTCATGTTTTTATGCATCATGATCCCCAGATTATGGTGCGCCGCATGGTGCCTGCGGATGGTATTGATAAAAGGCATGTTGCGTACAAACCAGTTTTCATGAACATGGCAGCAAAAATGAAATGTTTCGTAGACCAAATAATGGCCAATCATGGTTATGAAAAGGATGTAGCCGACGTTCGGATTGAGCAGGACAGATGCTGCATAACCAAGGGCTGATCCAGAAACAATCAGAACAGTTAACACCCGCCATGGGAAAAACACGATACGGAACTCGCGGGTTGTATCAATGGTGTATTCCGTATCGGTAAAGTACTGATGGTGCTGCCTTGTGTGGCGATCGTAGATTGCCCTCAAAGCAAAAACATCAATCTGGCGGTGCATGACGTATTTATGCATTGCCCACTCAACAAAATTACCAGCAATCGCAACAGGAATGATGGTCAACCATGCCCAGGTGGCGCCTTGCAGTTGAGTGACGCAGTAATAAATTAAGCCAGCACCGACCGAGTACATCACTGTAATGTGCAGTAAACCACTGTAAAAAGGGCTGATATCCGACTTATACGACTCCCTAAACTTGCGTTGACGCTCCGTCATAACCATCGTTTGATGTGCTAAGGTCATAGAATCTTTCTAATTTAGGTTAAAATATTCAACTAATATGTTAGTTACATACTAGACGATTTTTGAGGGGATTGATTGAGGGATTTCCCTAGTTTTAACCAGCTCAAAACTGATATTTGACTGAAAAAACTTTAATTACATGATTGTTGATCACACTAAAAATAACCCTTGAATTAGGAGCTTAAATGCCAAGCGATATTGAAATAGCCCAAAAAGCAACTATGAAACGCATTGCGCAAGTTGCTAAAGAGAAATTAGGGATTTCGGATGATCATCTAGAGCCTTATGGTCATTACAAAGCAAAGGTATCGCTACCCTTCTTAAAGACACTGAAGGACAAGCCGGACGGCAAACTGATATTAGTGACAGCCATTAGCCCTACTCCAGCGGGTGAAGGTAAGACCACGACCACCGTAGGTCTAGGGGATGCACTGAATCATATTGGCAAGAAAGCAATGATCTGTCTACGTGAGCCTTCTTTGGGGCCAGTGTTTGGTATCAAAGGTGGCGCCGCGGGTGGCGGTTACGCGCAGATTGTACCGATGGAAGATATTAATTTGCACTTTACTGGGGACTTTAGTGCGATTGCCCTTGCTAACAATCTTCTGGCCGCATTGATCGATAACCATATCTTCCATGGCAATGCTTTGGGTATAGATAGCCGGCGCATTCAATGGAAGCGTGTAGTGGATATGAACGATCGTGCACTACGTCATATAACCAATGGCTTGGGTGGGCCGGGTAATGGCTATCCCCGTGAGGATGGCTTTGATATTGTGGTGGCCTCCGAGGTTATGGCAATTTTTTGTCTTGCCACTTCCTTGGAAGACCTCAAGGAGCGTCTCTCCAATATTGTGGTGGCCTACACGCGTGATCTAAAACCAATCTTGGCTAAGGATCTCAATGCCCACGGTGCGATGACCGTATTATTAAAAGATGCTCTCGCTCCAAACTTAGTGCAGACGCTTGAAAATAATCCTGCCTTTGTGCATGGCGGACCTTTTGCTAATATTGCGCATGGATGTAATTCAGTGATTGCAACCCAAGCGGCATTGAAGTTAGCCGACTATGTGGTGACCGAGGCTGGATTTGGCGCTGATCTTGGGGCTGAGAAATTTATTGATATCAAGTGCCGTAAGTCAGGATTACGACCTGCTGCTGCAGTGATCGTGGTTACTGTTCGCGCGATGAAATACCATGGCTATGCAGAGCTTGCTGATCTCACCACAGAGAATCTCCCTGCCCTTGAGAAAGGTCTTGTGAATCTAGAACGCCATGTGGAGAACATCACACAGGTATATCAAATACCGTGCGTGGTCTCCATCAATCAGTTCTTAAATGATACGCCTGCGGAGATTGATCTCATTAAGAAACGAATGGAGAAACACAATGTAAAAGTGGTGATTGCTTCGCATTGGTCCCATGGTGGCAAAGGCGCTGAGGAGCTAGCTAAGATTGTAGTCCAGCTCTGTGACTCTCCTTCCAAAATGCAGTTTGTCTATGAAGAGTCCGACTCATTATGGGATAAGGTGAATCACATTGCGAAGAAGATTTACCGTGCAAGTGAGGTAACCGCAGACTCTAAAATTAGAGCGCAGATCCAAGGTTTGCAAGAGCAAGGTTATGGCCACTATCCAGTATGCGTTGCCAAGACACAAAGCTCGTTCTCAACGGATGCCAAGCTACGCGGCGCCCCCAATAATCATGTCATTAATATCCGTGAAGTTCGTCTTGCGGCTGGTGCCCAGTTTGTGGTGATGGTTTGTGGTGACATCATGACCATGCCGGGTCTGCCAAAAGTACCATCGGCCGATAAGATTGATCTAATCGACGGCAAGGTGGTGGGATTATTTTAAAGTTTTAAGAATTTGCAGCCTTTGAAGCTACAGAAGCTATCTATTTCCATTCGCAATTTTGATAGCTTCTGGCATTCTTCGCAGAACTAACATCGCACAAGTTCCTATTAATGGGCCCGGTATTAATATTAAGAATACCCATTGCCAACTATTCAGGTTGGCTGCTGCAAGGGGTAAAAGCCAAATGGTTATCACTGTCAACATAAAACCGATTCCTAATTGCACGGTTAATGCAGTACCAACATACATGGGATCACCAAGCTCTGTAACGATTGTAGAAAATTGAGCGGAATCAGCAATTATTGTGAAGCCCCAAATAAGGCCAAGAGCAATTAACATCCACAAGGGTCCATCGTATACAAAACCTGCTAGAAGAGCACATGTACCCGAAATACACATCATCAAACTAGTAGTAGCAGTTCTTCCCCATCGATCCCCCATAATCCCACCAACGACACAACCTAAGGCGCCTATACCAATTGCCGCAAATGTAAAAAAAGAGGCCGCACTTGGATTGTCGATATTCAGCTCAATAAAAGCCATCCGCGAAAATGTAAGAAACCATGCCCACATAGCATACAACTCCCACATATGGCCAAAGTAACCAAGACTAGCTAGAAGGACCCCACGGTTCTTAAAAACTTGCCCAATTCGTCCAAGATGAAATGGTGCACGTGGATACGGAAATGGACCCTCATGTACAAACAATCCAATGATTAGCGCGCCTGATAGAGTTGCAAATGTTGTTGCAATAACAACTAATTCCCATCCAAGTCCACCAATTGCATTAATAAAGTGAGGCGCAGCCGCACCCAGCGTAATTGATCCTACAAGAGCGCCTAGGGCAAGTCCCCGCCCTCTTCTAAACCAGGTTGATATTAATTTCAACGACGGTGGATATACCAACGCAAGACATACTCCGGTCATCAGACGAAAGAAAATGGCGAGGTATGCACTTTCCGCCAGTAACAACCCAAGGTTAGCTGCTGCTGCCCCAATTGATCCATAAATCATTAATTTTTTGCTGGAAACAATATCGGAGAGGCTAATGATGCTTGAGCCAATAGCGCCTATAACAAAGCCAAGCTGAACTCCAATCGTTAACCATGCGGATAGAGTTGGGGTTAAATTCCAAATTGACTGCAACTTAGGGATAACAGCGGTTGCTGAAAACCACGTTGTCATTAATAAAACAATACAGAGCGACAAAATGAATAATGCGCGATAGCGTTCAGCAGGCTGAGGGTCCATGTGCAACTCAGTATTCACAGGTTCATTCGCCTTTGTTTCGAAAGAGTCGCTATGTCTAGATTGTAGAAAAGCTGTAGAAATCACATCGGCCGATTAGGCCTTTGGCCTGCCCAGCACGATTCGAACGTGCGATCTCGACCTTAGAAGAATTCGTGGCTGCTGGAATACGTAATTATTTCAATGACTAACGGCTTAGAAAAAATAACTTAGTCTATTAATCTGGTTGCCATGCGACAACTTTTTCGCGTTGGATTGCTAACCAGGCTTTTAATTCTCCATTGTCAATAATTGGAATCATGCGCCAATTCATCATAAAAATCGTGCCATCTTTTTTATAATTTACGGCCGAACCTTCAAAGACCGTGACATCAATGAGGCATTTCCGCAAGCGTTGAATAACCTTTTGGGAAGTACTTGGGCCCTGAAGAATCTTTGGCGATTTCCCGAGAATTTCATCTGCGCTATAGCCAGTCAGTTGCGTGAACGCTGAGTTTGCATAGGTAATTTTGGGGTTATTTGATGCATCGGTAATAAGAACAGAATCGTAGCCCTGCAAAAATATGGTCTCCAGAATAGATTGGCATAAATCACTACTGAAGGTATTTTTAAGATTGCTTAGCATGCTGTAACGGTAACATAGTTTTTTCTTTAATTTAAAAGGATGGGGGGGGTGGAGAATTTTTGCCCTGCCCAGCACAAGTCGAACGTGCGGCCTACACCCCAGGAAAATGCGTGACTGAGTGGTACTAAATTAGGATAGGTCAGTGACCTTTAGACATCATCACACCACCACCAATCCCTGCCCGCTTGCCTTGGAGCAAAGTCAGTGCCAGTTTGATTTAAAAACTCATTTTTTGACTCTTTTGCCTGAATTAACTGAATTGAGTCTTTTCCCGATAACAGCTTAGAAGAATCGAGCGTAGATTCTAGCGTTGCTTTAATTTTCTTCAGAGAATCATTCATGGGTTGCTTCTGCTGGTTAAGTAGTTAACATGCCTGCCCGTTATAAAGGCATTTTACTTATCATTTGGCCTGCCCAGCACGATTCGAACGTGCGACCTACGCCCTGCTTGGGCGCACCCTAAGAGTCGCTTGAGCGTTGCGATAAGTGACGCTCCACAGTCGGTTCAAACCGACACCAAAAGGTCAGGGTCTAACCAGCCATCACCCAATTTTGTCGGTTTACCCGACAACTTTACTGTTGACCCGGTTGCCGATAGTTAACCGGATTCAGTCACGCTCGACCAAGGCCACTCTCACGCTTAACAAGCTCACCAATGATTGAGCCAATAGAACACAATCAAGTAAGGTAGTTCCAATCATTTATTGATATTTGGCCTGCCCAGCACGATTCGAACGTGCGACCTGGGCTTTAGATCCTTCACAGAGTTTTGTGCGTTCCATCGCATAGCGGCGCATTAGCCGATTGTTTACAGCCACAGAAATACACTGTTTTACTTTCTATGGCAACAAATTCCAAAGGGGTCATCTCTGTACTTTGATGCGAACTGTCACAAAAAGGTTGATTCTCGCTTAAGCCACAACTACACCAATAATAAGTCTTATCCTTAACCACTTCAATTGGATACGGAGTGTTCTTGGCAGTTTTCATTTTCATCATGATCCCCATATGGTGACTTAAACAGCCTACCGT
>Ga0247843_1003570_pt1 | contig 25141 bp, 30 predicted proteins | sample LaCruzMarch2017__FD_192420 | JGI IMG/M metagenome (GOLD analysis project Ga0247843, IMG submission 192420) | Freshwater microbial communities from meromictic Lake La Cruz, Castile-La Mancha, Spain - LaCruzMarch2017_8m | ecosystem: Environmental > Aquatic > Freshwater > Lake | place: Spain...
GGTAAAAGACATGACTGACTGACTGACTGACTTTGGACATGGACTGACTTATACAGTATTAATTTTTCACTTTTTTATATAGAATCAGGAATCGACTGTATAAAGAGGAAGGACACAAAAGATAATCAAACACTCGTATCCACACTCACATTCACACACTCACACACATGTACAAAAACACATCCACACACAGACAAACACTCTCTAGGCCGCGATCTTGAGCTCCAGCGTGTCCCGCTTTGAAGAGACGGGATTAAAGTGGTGCTCGTAATCGAAAATCGCCTTTGGGGAGAGCGAATAGGGGTCCGTATTGAACTTGACCAGGCCGTTGGTCTCGGTGCCGCACTCGATCACCAGGTCGGTGGTCCCTGGGGGCATCATCATCATGATCTCGGACAAGAGCACCTCGTTGGTCAGCGTGTCCTCGTCGGGCGAGCTGTAGCCGTACTCGACGCTGACTGCCTCGAAGTTGACAAGGATCGCCTTGGTGCCCAGGATCTGGAACTGGGCGTAAAAGATGACGTGATCATACTTGTACACCTTGGACTCGGCCGCGACATACGTGTTGTGTCCTCGGTTGAGCGTGAGCACCTGGAACTCGATGAACGAGTCGTTTGCGTTGCTATAGCTGATAGGGTAGCCCTTGTAGCCGGCGGGAATGAGGGCTGTGCGAATGGAATACATTGTCTGAATGTATGTAGCGGTTCTGTACCATTGTAAAAATCACATTTTCTTTATATAAACAATAATCTTTTATATAAATGTGGTTGCTTGTTGAAAATATGATCTAGATAAAGGGGCCATGCATCATATGTTGGCAAATATGAAAAAAATACTAGCTAATAAAACAACTTGCACTTGCACTTGTACATGTACGTGTGCATCCATACTCGTTGCCCTTGTCTTTTACTTGATTGTTGTCAAGTTTATACTAGTGCCTGCCATGTGGTGGAGCGTCCTGACGTGTATAACCAATATCAAGTGCAATAAACGACATGTTGCAGTCATTCTACTTTTACCTAGCGCGATTGCATCCTTTTGGTTACTAGAGGCCATGTCGTATTGGGTCAATATGGACCCCGTGACTATTCTCGAGGGCAGGCACGTGTTTACGTGGTCTAGAGCGCTTACGCTTCCAAGACAAATTTGTACCCAGGTCTTTTGGAAGGGTATAGGAAAGAGGGGACAAGGACCTAGACGAGATGTCTTGTTGACACTGTTATTGGTCGCTCACATTGACTTGATTATATGTGGATCTAGTTGGCGGGGGATATTGGGACTCGTCTTGTGGAGCATTTAGAGTGTCAAAGATATTGGGACTTGCCTTGTGGAGCATTTAGGCTTTGAAATAGTTGGCAAGCATTTTATACACTATTTTGTTATCTGGTCCATTATTGTTAATACAGAAAAACTTTGGTTTAATCCTAGGCACCTTTTTGATATTCGCATAATCATCCGATTCCATGAAGAAATCAATAGATGTATCCGTAACTTGTAGGTACGAGTCGCCGCTCATGACTGCCATGGGAGATGCAAAACGCACCAGGTTGAAATCGAATTCGCCCGATCTGTGCTTGTTGTTTGATGCCTCGTCCACGGCCTTTTTATACTGCTTATAGAGTCGTGTAAGTATCGATACTCGTTGCGGTAGCGCTTGATGTTGGATACGTGTAAAGTCCAGATTGTACTTGGTTATTGCTCCCGCCCACATTCGCACGTATGGAATGTTTGCGGATTGACCTGTGAGTTCCTCTAACCTGGGGTGGCGTGTAGGTCCTGGCTCTAGACGGAGAATGGGTGTTGTCCCTTGTGGTCCCGTGAAGAAATCCGAGGGGCTAACCGGGCGTCCAATATACATGTCGTCGTTCATGTACACGAATAGGTCACTCAGTCCTTTTAAGCGCCAGATCCAAGACTCGACCACGTTGCTATTGTGTGTAGGTAGATATTTCTTGGGAACAATCGTCGACTCGTGCACGTGTTTGATATCACTCCCTTTTAGATTACCGGTGTTGTAATTGTCCGGTACAATGATCCAAATGTACCTGAGCCAAGGAACGTTGCGTCTCAGAGACAAGATGGAAAACTCGAGTTCCGGTGTGATTTTACAGTACTCGGATTCGCCACAGAGACAATAGACGAAATCAATGGGATTTTGTATGGATTTCTTTACAGGCATTGGATGTATTTATAAAAGAATGGTATATTTGAAATTGTCAATAGGAATATCCGACTTTATAACCTACCATCATTATAAATGTTGAATGATCTTGTTAAAATCGAGTATGCGTCCTTTCTAGGCGCCACGAGTATTGTTAAAAAGCTCAAGCATGCGCACACCGTGTTACAGTTGGTTGGTGCATCATCTGGACACGTTTTAACCTTGGCAGAAGTCAAAGGAATACACAAGTGGCGTCACGACTTTTACATGAAACAAGTTTTAGAATATTTTGATCAAATAGATGCCAAAGAACACAGTCTGTTGGTCGATGGGAAAACTGTGAATAGGGACGGCGACTATCACTCTCGCATATCCGACACGTTTCTAAAAGTGTTTGGCAATACAGTGTTTGATTTCCATTTTAGCTTTTTTCCATTGAACGAAGAGGAAGAACACACGATTATGTATAAAATGACCAAGGACAATGGGGACAAGTGGTCTCATTATACCACCACGTATCATTACGAGACTCGTAAAAAGGTGTCCAAGACTAGGTCGCGAATAGTAGACTTTTCGTCACCTGCTAAATTTGACACTTGGCTAAAAACAAATGGAATAAACGAGTCGGATGCGGAAGTGGTTGTTCTAAGAAATGTGGTCAAGTGTATTCAAATGTTGTAGTAGAATGTTAAAATCCTTATCCGCACATGGAAGCTGATCAGAAGCTATAGACATTGTATATTGTTAAAATGAAACACTGTATTTCATTTAATACTTAATAAAGTTGTACATGTATAAAAAATGTGACAAGATCTATAATACAAACCATCAAAACATCAAGTATTCAATGCAAAATCCAAAACAACCAGCATGTTTCGACCTGTCTCTAGATACCGTACCAATGTCAAAAGCTGGTGTGACCGACCTTTTAGGCCGAGAGCTATACCATGGCGACCTGATTAGGTTCAAGAACACGAACAAGTGTGTGGTGTACGCATACGTTGTGGACGAGCATGACGAATTGTTAGTGAACCGCGGTATTGAGATATCCGTGCCTTGGCAAGTTTCGCTAAATATGCCCGACGCAATCGGCTATTACAAGCACTTTGAATGGGAGTCAATCATGTTGAGCCGCAACGATGTTCATGTTTCAAGTATTTTCAAAGAGCCACATGATATTTTTGACAATGGCACATTTGAGGCTTACAAAACCGGTAAGAACCTGATAGACTGCGCCAATGATTGCGTATATCCGACCAAGTTCTTCATGTCGATCAAGTACAAGGGATGTTTCGGAGTGTTTGCATACTCTTTGACCTCGAAGATATCGAGACGTATTTCGCGGACAAGCTCCAGAAAGAAGAAAATGAGAAACTAGGACATGTCACTCTGACGATCGAGCACAGGATATCGTACAGGATCCAAGGAGGCAACAATAGGTTTGTGCGCATGCTCGATTCAGAAATGATAAAAAACGCATTTCCATCAGACAAGTGGAAATACGATTGCGCTGATTCCGAAGTTACAATTGTCCACGGTTACAAGCCCGAGCTCGAGGCGTTTGACAAGAATCTTTCAAATTTCAAATAGATGTTTGGTTGGTTGGTTGGTTTGTTTGTACTTTTGTTACTCTTACTCTTTGTAAACTTTCTTGGTGGGTGGTTTTTCCAACTAATCATCTTCCTCCTCATTACACGACGCCAACTCGGAATCAACACACGAGTATTCGCTATTACTTTGACTTCCGCCACTGTTGCTTTCATTATACGATTGCTCTTCATCGTCCTTTTCCTTTTGTCCCATGACTTTGTAAAGACGATCAGAAGAAGCGGATGATTGTGATAAAATCTCGTACTCGTCATCATTTTCTTCTTCTTCTTCTCCAGTCAAGTCGAGTTGACTAAATGCCGCGGGTAAACCTCCTATTGTCAAGACCTCTTTGACAAACTCGACATCCAAGACATCCAAGACATCCGAGTCGGCCTCTGAAGAGACACTGCTACTGCCTCCAACAGCATCGTAATTGTATCCATCATCATGCTCTCCTTCCGTGTAATCGTCTGCAAAAAGGGATGAAGTCGCTTCAGGTTTGTAACGATCAGGCATCTTGCGTTTAGCAGGTGGTCGCAACAACATCTTGTGAATACTCTTTTTCATGTCAAAAGAGTAGCTTTATATAATGTGTTTTAATGTATTTGAAAATTTCAACGCATTTTGACACTTGTAAAAAACTATAAAAGTAGACAAATTACCATTGTCACATTGAAATAGTGCTCCCGCGTTTATTATTAATTAACACATTTGTCATGATGTTTGTAATAGCAACCTGTGTTTAAAACTCCGTTTTCCGTTTTTGATTAAAATGACTCGAACACTGGATTCTTTCTTATTCTTATAAAGGATGCGTTCTTTTCCATCTGGGCAAGTTATTTTTCTTCCTGTAGATTTCCATTTTCCTCCAACATGTGGTATCTGAAGTGGTGGAAACATTCTTTCTAATACATCTTTACCATCATTTGGCAAATCTTTAAAATAGATGCGCATTTTCTGAAAAGTAAACGGATTTGATCTATTTAAATTTTCGAGTGCGCGCATTTTTGAACGGTCGTTTCCCTCTATATCCTTTATAGCTTGTATAAATTTCAACACGGGAGTGTGTCTTGTATAACTTGTTGTAACTACCTGATTTCTAGGAAATCCAAAATAGTTGAGAATTATATTTCGGAAATCAGACACTGATGCATCGTATTCTTTTACATCGGCATCGAATATAGCTGCCAATCTATTGACAAATTTCGTTAAAAGTTCGGTAGTTAGTGTCTTGAATGATTTTATATTAAATGATGATACATCGATTGAAACTTCCATGTCGAAGAAAATATCCGGCTGTGACAAATAACTCTTAAACGCCCTATATTCTGGTATATATGCACCCTCGTCTGAATAATCAAAGTGGTCTGAATAATTTACAATTTTAAGTTTGATCTTATTGCTTTTAATTATAATGTAATAATTGTACATGTCGACTGGCATTGTAGCGAAATCTGAATCTGTATACGTGTGTTCGAAAGAAAGACGGAATTCATTATTTGCAACCAGCGTTTCCTTTTCCAATTTCTTTATTATTTCTAAAACGAGATTACAAGTATTGTCAAGGTTTTTAATGTCAAAAATAGACGTGCCCTCGGTAAACACGCGATCATCTGTATATTTAAGTTTATCCAATGCTTGTTTTACCATGCTTTGGTCAGTAGGACGAATAAGATCCGGATTGATATGTTTTAAAACGGCGAGCTTGTAATTGTATTTTAAAACCCTGACAAGAGGATTAATATACATCCACTCACCGTCTACGGCAAGGTGACTTGTTATTGATGGAACGGGTTCTGAATTGGGAACTGCATTGATTGTTTGAATAAAGTACATGAAAATCTCGTATAAAACATTTTCATCAAATGTATGAGCAATATTATTAATAAATGTTTCGGTTAGCTCCTTTGAAAGTTCTGGATTAGGATCTATTCCAAAAAGATGTTGGAATATCCACCCTGATACGGTGGGGAGTTCTCCCAAGTTTGCTACGGTTCCTGACATTTCTTGTTTGAAAAATAACGATAGGAACATTTTCAACATGTCAGACATGGGTGTTCCACCACGTTGTCTTTTGGACTCTTTATATCTTTGTTCGACTATATCTTTAAATTCCTTGAAATTGGCACCAACATTATCTATAAGAATATACTCTGTGTTCACAGGAACAAGCAATTCGAAATACTCCATGGTCAACTTGAACAATGTTTGTAAATTGCATATATATTTTGGTCTATCTGTAGGTATGGGTATTTGACGTGGTTTTGCACTTGAATTGCTAATTAAGCGTCTTGGCCTAGGGATTGCACCCAATGACCGCTGCATTTTTGTTCTCGTAATAGTACACGAGATATTAAATCAATACATGTCAAGAGGGCGCCTCGCACACATTACTTTAAAATGAAACACTGTATTCACAATGTGAAACCAGATCATCGCCCGTGTCTTCAAGTGACAATAAGAATCCGTGTTTACCTCCGATGAGTTTGTAATAAGTGTGCGCGAGTCTGTCGTGTGTCATGTAAATTGAATTGGTCTCGACGGCTACATCTGCTTTGAATGCATCACGAAGGAAATTCAAATACCACAAGTCCTTGTTTTTTGGATTGTTCTTGAAATGTTCATAAAAATCCTCCTTGGAATGTGGAAAGCTGATTGTTGACTTGTTGGTTTGAATATAATCAAAAATGTCATATTTGATATTTTTAAACGTTACATGTGTTTTGTTTATTGAAACATTTGTATTGAATAATTGATTGTAATATTTTGGTATTGATATGTTCACATCGTCAATATATGGCTTTATTATAGTGTGCATGTTTGTTAATCGAGCTATTGTCTTTGTAAAAAGAGATGTAAACTTTTGCATATAGTTTCCATCTATGTGCATAAAAAACCCATCAAGAAAAACAATTTTATTTCCTACAAGCAAATTTAAACGTTTCATGTTTGCAATCAAAACAATTAAATACGCACACCCGATTAGAGCAAATGTTCCCTTTGATTTAGTTCCATTTGGATCTAGACCAGCAACAAAATTGTCCAATACAAACTTCATGTTGGTCCATGTGGAGATTGCATTAACTAACTTGCCATCATAATATTTTTGCATTTTTTTTATTTCAGGTGGAACAGGATAATATGATGTAGATGTCAAGTTGATTTCTGCTCTTTTCAATATATAATTTGCTGCATCACGTGAAAATGAATATTGTGAAGCCAAAAACGATGTCTTTAAATGTAATGGTAAATCTATTTCTTTCTTGAAAATATTATATACCAGTTTAGGATCGTGATGTAACAAATCATGCATCGTATCTAGAATTAAAAGCTCTGAAATTATAGATGCTTTGGCACCGCCTTTTAAATCTTCTGACTTTGGTTTGTTAGCACGTGTTTTCTTATAAGGTTTACCTGGTAAAAGTGTAGAAAGAGGAGGATTTATATTATACGCTCTAAGCATCATTTTAGCATGTTTTAGAGTAGGACGCTCTGCGAATAACAATATCGCTGGGTATGCGAGTGTCGCGGGATCATTATCAAGTCTAAAATTAAATGGTGGATCCAGGGCAGATCTAGGAGTAGGACCTTTTGAATCTGCAATCATTGTGTTGTTATATATTGGGAATGTTTTTTACTGTTTACAATGTAACGAGTCCACGATTTGAAAAAGTAATGACAAGAGTGAAAGACACTAATTATTATTTTACCCATACAATTCTTTTGATCAAGAACGAATTTGGCTCGATTACGTGTGATGGCTTGTGAAAATCATGTATATAGATAAAGACATGGCCCTCGTAACTACGATGTAGCATGATTCCTGCTTTATTCAAGCAATAGTTGAAAATACGGCACATGATTCCCATTGGCTGTATGTAGTGTATTGTATATACTTTTTCATTTTTTTATACAGAGCAAGTAACAAAGCACTTTTCAGCACCAAAAATATTCAATATGAAACATGACCCTCTTTAAACTAGCTGCAGCTCAACCTTGCCCTTGTCCTGATCATAAACAAACCGGAACTTCTTGGAAGGCATGTTGCCCGCGCTCTGCTCCTTGAGGTTGATGTGGCTGTCTACCACTGTACCGCAGTCGACCTTGAGCATAGGCTTGTGATCAGGGAATGCGTACTCCATCATGAATGCAATCTCGGCCAGGGGGACCTGGGTCCTATGAGTCTGAGAGGTGGCCATGATGCTCATGCTTTCGCAGTTGGCCAGGTGTCCTAGTCCCTCGTACAGGATGAAGCGGGCATAGTTGATGATGTGATCTCGCTCGAAAGCCACATAGACGACCCTGGGGTCAAACCGGGACTGGCTCTTGAGTAGCTGCATCGCTAGGAAAGGGGCATTTGTAAAATTATGTATTTTTCATTTTTTATATAAATTTGAAATATCTTTTTTATAAACAAACATGTACTTATAAAAATGACTTTTATATAGAGATTTGAACAACCAATAATAATATGAATACAGATACAGATACAAATACAATCGTGTGTTTTACAGACGGTGCTTGTACGTTTAATGGGAGTTCCAAGGCTCGTGCATCTTTTGCGGTTGTTTGGCCAGATCATCCCGACATGGATCAAGCGGCAGTGTTGTGTAATGGTGCTTCTACCAATAATCGTGCCGAGTTTTCAGCATTGATTCTTGCGTTCAAACAAGCAGAACAACTGGATCCATCCCGGGCCAAGACATTGGTCGTGTATACAGACAGCATGTTGATGCTAAATACCGTGACTTTTTGGATGGCGGGTTGGAAGAAACGTGGTTGGATCAAGGCAGATAAAAAGGCAGTTGCAAATATCGACTTGGTTTTGTCCATTGACGAGTGGACAATGAAACGCAAGGTCGAGTTGCGACACGTCAAGGCGCACACAGGAAAGACGGATTGGGCGTCTGTTTACAATGACCGAGTTGACAAGTTGGCTGCGTCGGTTATATAAAATGTCTAATTTCATCATCATCTGAGCCACACTTTTACATTTGTAAAAACGACTCTCTATATAAAGAAAAGACTTGTTAGGTATATCAATAGGTATTGGTCATTATACCATGTCGGGTTTCAAGATTTACCACTTGGCCGATCTACACATCAGAGCCGGTTGTAATGCGCGCGCCAGAATCGCCGAATATTCCTTTGTTTTTACCCGTTTTGTTTCTTGGCTAGGTGGTCAAGAGATTGGTCCCGGGGACTTTGCCGTGATATGTGGCGACCTGTTTCATCACAAGAGCAGGATCGAGTCCCCTGGAATCAAGCTGTTTTACGACTTGATCAAGAGTGTCAGTGGTCTGTTACCCGTGTACATTATTCGGGGCAACCATGACTACAAGCAGTGGGAAGACGACGAGATTGACCTGATTAGCAGCATGCTGATTCCGGATTTCCCAAATGTCCACTATTTGAATGCAACGGGCTCTACGGATGTCTCGAATGCCTTGAATGTCTCTGGTGTTCGCCTCGGAGTCCTCGCTATTCAAGACGCGATCAAGAGCGGCGGAACAAATGCATCGGTCAAGGCAGACTATGTTCCCGAGTTTCCTAATATCAAAAAGGGACTGGTCAATGTCGCTCTCTTTCACGGTCCCGTGGCCAAGGGTCAACTCATGTTTCAAGGTTATGATATCGCGCTGCTCGGAGACATTCACTTGCAACAGGCGTTTGGACTTGGACAAATGTTGGATGTGGGCACATATGCCTCTGGTCCCATATATCCCCTTTGGGCCAAGGAGATTCAAGGTCTCACGTGGGCTTATGCGGGATCCATGGTGCGTCAAGGTCCTGGAGAGCCGGTCAAAGGGCACGGCTTTCTCGTGTGGGACATGGGTCAAAAGGTGGTGACTGCCTTTCACATTGAAAACTCGGTCGAGGTGGCCAATGCGGAAGAGGAAGAGGCCGAAAAGGAAATGCTCAAGGCGGCTGTAACAGCTGTGACGGCTACTGTCAAGGACAAGGAAGATGAGGAGGACAAGCCAATCAAGCCAATCAAGTCCATGTACAACTCGCCGGATGCGTGGGCCGACTACCTTGGTTCCAACGGTGGGACCGACGAGATGAAGTCCTTTGTCAAGAGCTCGGACTTGTTACTGTTACCAGGTGATATGGTGGATGATGGTTCCATGATTAGTTGCAAGGGAGCCGAGAGGCAGGTCAAGATCAAGAAGAAATTGGAAGCATATGTGGACTCGTTCGGAGCTTCCGAGCAGCAGCAACGTCCTTTTCGTCTGGTCAAGGCCAAGTGGGACTGGATCCTGTGTTACGGAGGCGGCAACGTGTTTGACTTTAGCAAGTTGGACAATCAGATCAACATCCTGTCTGGACGCAACGGGCACGGCAAGACGAGCTTTCTAGAGATGATCCTGTTGGGACTGTACGGGACCGGGTTTCCTTCGAGGACGAACAAGAGCAGGACCGCGTCCATCATTTCCTCGGTCAAACCTGCATCTGCTCCCTGCCAAGTGATCCTGTCTTTGCTCGTGGGAAAAGACATGGTACGTGTGACTCGCAACTTTTCCAGGGCGGCTGCAGGCGATTCCAAACTGCATAGCTCTAGCAAGTACTGCCTTTTGGACATGTTTTCAGAGGATGGCTCTTGGACCAGTCTGGCCAGTGGCAAGGTGGCGGTCGACAAGTGGATCGGCGCCAATGTGGGTTCCATCTCTTCATTCCTCTTGAGTTGCATGGTGTCTCAGAATGCGGATGCCGACTTTTTCAGCTTGGGACCGGCTGACCAAAAGGAGTTGCTAGATGGAGCGCTCAACATTGGGACGCATACGCGCTACATGGAGTTGCTCAAAGAGTCGCGACTCGCTCACATGGCTATAGCTGACCTCATGGGGGCGACCATCGAGTCGCTCAAAAAGAGTTTGGGTGCCTATGCGACCAACGGTGATGGTAGGCTGTTGGAACTTGAACTTGCACTAAAAAGTGTCAATGTTGCTGCCTCTGCTACTTCCTCTGCTACTTTTACCGGTCGCCTAGAGCCTCGATCCCACTATGAAGAGATCTTGAGGACGACGAGTGTCGTGTCAGCCAATGACATTCAAGAGGTTGCATTTGAACTAGAAATGCTCAAGAGGTCTAGGCGTCGCGCTCAAGCATCGATTCCTGGAGGGACCACGTGTTCATTGGCAGAGCTGGAAGAAGCGTTGAACTTGCATATGTTGACTGTGGCTGAGCCAGAGCCAAATGTGGTGGTAGCAGCTTGTCTATACGATCCCTCGTGCGAGAAAGAGTTTGAACGACTAAAGGCTCTGACCCCTTTGACAGTTAATGCTTTCGGTCACGATGCCGGCCCCTACAATACCGAGTGCGAGTGTTGCTTGTCCAGGGAGAAAGGATACAAGGCCGGTCTAGTGCGTGGACGCTTTCTCGGTCTCTGGTACGGCAAGAAAGAGTACTTGGAAAACTGCATTTCGGTGCTCAAGGTGTCCCAGGTGAGGGAGCTCGAGACAAGGTTGGCAGACCTCAAGGGGACAATGGCAAATAGAGATCTGGCCTCGTCCATCGTGGAATCGTACGACTCGATCGTGAGCAGCCGCTCCGTGTTGGAACTCATGTTGGAGAAGCAGAGGTTGGCAGACGCTCAAGAGCAACGGTTCAGGATTATGACCGAGCTAGACCAGTGGACCAGCCAAAAGTCGGTGCTCGATGTTCGTGTTCACCTGTTTGGTGACATTTATAGGATCATGGACGGATTCGTGTCTTGGCTCTACAAGGAATCGGTGTTGCCAAGGATTGCCAAGTGTACGAGTCAGGTCATGGCCCTCGTCGATCCTGATCTCAAGTTGGGAGCTGCAGTGACGGACGGCGTGTTTGATTGGACCATGAGCAGCCTGACAGAGCCCATGTTCTTGCCCATGGAAAAGGCATCAGGATTCCAAAGGTTCCTGTGCGGACTCGCCGTACGTATCGCCCTTGGCTCCATCGGTGCGGCCGGCATCAAACCGAGACAACTCTTCTTGGACGAGGGATTCACGAGCTGTGACCAGACTAATTTGAGTAGGGTGCCAAAGATGTTGCGACAACTGCTACAGCTGTTTGATGCCATTGTGCTCGTCACACACTTGGAAGAGCTGAAAGATGCAGGAGACGTTTCCATTAGGATTGAAAGGGATGGCGAGGGACTGGCTAGGATTATGTAAGGGGATGTGTGGGGTTAAAGGAATGCTTTCATGGTTGTTGTTGATCTTTTTTAAATCGTCTTGGTATTGACATGATCTATACTTTTTACATTATATTGTAACAATATCAAAATCTAGACAATAAACAAATACCCGAATGATTGTAAAAATAACATGGGTGGTATCTTGAAACCTAAAAGGTCTTTATTTGGTATGAGTTTACAGACTTTACCATGGTGTTTATAACACTTTCCAGTTTCACAACGTCGACTTCCTTACCACGTGGTAGATAACTGAGAGAATTTGCTGTAAACTCAGGTATCTTCACTTTACCCTCAGGAACCTTACCAAACTTTTCCACAACACCTGTTTTAGTATTCCATTCGGTATTACATCTTTCACAAATATATGGTGAATTAGGCATTAGGTACATACTAGTGTTACGATCATCTCCACATACAGGACAATCCCTACAATTCGTATTACCCATTGTATTTGTATATAAAGGTTAAATCCTTAAATGGGATCATCGTTCACTATTCAAAGCGCACAACCTTGCACTGATCTGTCCAATCCTCTAACAGGCTATCGGTAAATCCATCGTGTTTCCAACGAAAGATGATTATTTTGTTTGAGCAATCCGACTTGTTGTGAACGAATACCGGTTGCTCGCCTTGGTTCCAAATGCTAATATTGACCTTGTTTTTTCCTGTCACGGCCTGATCGATGGCTAATTGCAAGGCACTCTTGCCAGAACCACCAGGTCCAATAACGATCAGACACTCGACAGGACATGGAGTCACCAAAAAGTCGTGTATAACACTCGTCTTGTCCTCGATCTGATTATATAGTGGGAAATTAGACATTTTGTGTTTAGGTGGTCGTGTTTTTATACATGTTTTTGACAATCTATATATAAAACTAATATATTATTATATATTATTATACTATAAAAATGCTTACACTCGTTTCAGCCATTCACCGTGATGTGATCAAGTGCATGAAGACATCACCTGTGACTCCTTCTATTTTGAAAAAGCTGACGTTGATTAAAAACAATGCCATTGCCATCCTAGGTGAGCTGGAAAAGGCCAAGGCCAAGAGCAAGGTCAAAAAGCCACTCGTCAGTCAGGTTGACACGGCGTACACACGATTTCCCAAGATTTACTTGTATGGTCCTGGTTCTGACTCTGAAGATGAGTTTACCGGCGATGACGACGATGATGACCACAACATGGCTCTTGAACTGTTTTCAGCAAAACAAAAAGAGATTCAAGTGGGCGACTTTATTTGCAAGCGAGACGCATACCGATCAAATGGCACATATCTCGTGACACGTGATGGAAAATTGGGTGATCCCATTCTTCTAGGAAACGCAAACTTTGGCATTCCCGCTTGGGTCTTTGAGCTCGGCATGGCACATGGACACTCTTTTGATGCTCTGAAAAAGCTGTATTGTAGCGGCGACATTGGTGCATCCTTTTTTGTATATCCAAAGTCAATGCAGGGAACACATTTGAAAATGTCAAGGCCATCTGGAGAGATTGAGAGAGTCCTCGTTTGGGATTTGGCCCAGGCAAACGAGCAAGTCATTTCGGATGGCGATGACATTTTTGATGACATTGATGATGCTTTTACAGATGCCATTGTGTTTTTACAGACTGTAGCAAAGGCTGCAAAGGCGGTCAAGAAAACTACACTACCTGCATCTAAAAGCTCAACCGGCTCATCTGCTACTGCATCTACATCGACATGTGTCAAGCAAACTACTAAAAAGTATACAGACCGTCCATCACCTCCTTTTCCTGCAGTGGATTGCCCTGGATCGGTTAAAAAGGGAAACAATGGCAAAATGTACGAGTCTGTTGCAAACGTCAAGGGAATTTACACTTGGAAGTTGCAAAAGTAATACCAGGATTACAAGTCAAAAGCTAATGCACACTGAAAATACAAATAAAATCACGTCATATTGCACGTATAGTGCGATTGTCGAGAGAAAAACAATCAAGATTTTGACATTTCACTATGGTATTCCCAAACAGTTTTTTGCTGAACTCTTTGATGTAAACAAGATTAAAAGTGTAGAATCTGAAATTTCAAAAGTGTTGAAAGGAAATACAATGTACTAGATTGTCACATACGGCAACGTAACTGTTCCTCCCGTCATTTCTTCCAAGAGTGAGCGCCAATCATAGTGTCTGGTCGCGGCTCCTTGTAACACCTTGGATGTTGCACCAGAATATGAAACAACATGCACCTCGATACCCATTTTGATTGCTCTTTGTACGCATCCTAGAAAATCTCCGTCTCCAGAAAGTAGAATGATGCGAGAATGAGGGCTGGCTGCATGCGAGTCAAGAAATGTAGACAGCTCTCGCTTCAAAACATAGTCGGCATTGACCTTTTTAAATGACGACGCCAAGGTAATGTCGATATATGGCACCATTTGATCGATAAAGTCGGGGTGACGCTTCTCTATTGCCTTGAGCGATGTCCTTGTGATGCATGCAGTTGTTCGCCACTCTTTATAATATTTCGGGTCCATGAAACCGTTTTTTAAATTGGATACGAGGTCACTAATGGACAATGTGTCTGATGCATCAGGTAGACGCACATTCTCCATGTCCCACACGAATAGCGCAAAGGGACGTTCATCATAGGACTGCATATACGTGTGTATGTTGTCTTTGTTCTATATTGTGTGACTATCTTTATATATAAAAAGCAAGTATAATAGACGTTTTTGTTCATCACTCTGCTTCTGCAATCTCTACACACGTCTTGATGTCGGCCAAATCCAACTTGTTAAACATCAGCTCGACAATCTTTTCCATGTCGATAATGATTGGGTCGCTCTTTACCAATGGCAAATGCGATCCATCTTTGTTCTCGCACAGCTCGTACAAGGTGATAAAGTAGCCGTACAAGCCATCATCCTTGTTGAATCTCTTGAGCGTCGTGAACTTATAGGCAGCCGTGACGTCTGTAAAGTAGACTGGTTCTGGGACCGGGTCATCACCTGGATCTGTATCGTATTGGCTAAACTCTACCACGTACATCATTGTATGGCTAGTGCAAGGTATTTGCATACTTTCAATTTTTTCAGAGCAAGTATACAAATGTTTACATTTTCTGACGCGCCGCATACTTGAGCGATTCGACATTCAAAAATACATGACTGTTACGGGTGCAGCCTTTGCTTGTGCACAACATTTCAAACATTTCTAAATTCTCACGGCTGCTAAACAGGTGCAGGCTCCAAACGAGTGCATCAAACACTCCGTGACCATTGACTTGAATCGTATTCAGGTCCACGCCCAATTGTATGTACTGTCCAAGAAGTCGTGTGTCTCGTAAAGAGATTGCTGCGAGAACGAGCGAGTGGATAGATGACATGTTTGCATTATAAAGTGTTTAATTGTCCATCACTTTTTTTAACAAGCTTGTTTGTAATGCCAACTCACGATAGCCAGTCCGGGTGGAATGCTTGCAAGAATCGGTTCTCCCAGGTCAAACTCGAGGTACTCTTCGACGCAGCCGGGCATTTTGCCAATCTCGTCAAACGCCTCGTCCAAGACGTTCTTGGGATCTGGTTCGTCTGATTCGAAAAAGTGGACGAGTTGGCTCAGTGTCTTGAACCGGTCGTCTTCATATGCTTCATCCTTTGGAACGAGGGCGCCGTTTGCAAACATCGTGTTGGTCGCTAGGACTGGGACAAAAAGTGTGCGAGACCAGTTTGGACCGACCCAAATAAGGGTTATGGCGGGAGTGTAAGACATGATGTTGCTCTTGTCTATATCATGTGTACATGTCGATTTTTTCTTATATAGGGGTCTAGAGAGCAAGCAGAGAATAATACATACATTCACACATTCACACATACACACACATTTACGCATTCACTCTTGGGGTCCCGAAACTAACAAGACGAGCGTTTTGCGCAACTCTTGCTTCTTGCTCTTGTCCCACTGTAAAGCGGGATCCCTGTCACACATTTGGCCTCTCGCTCTCAGCCTTGGCGCACATTGTCCTTGTAAATGATGTAAAAGGGTTTGCCCAACAACTTGTAAGACTCGACATCTTCCATTTTGGTTTTGGACCGTACACATTGCTACATGTGCCTTTTTCATATTTTATGCATTTTACCCAAAATACTATTTCATGTAATATACATGTGCAGTTTGGGATATGTGAAAAACGTGGTAATCAAACCGATTGCAACCATCTTGAACAAAATGTCCAGGTAGACGTAATCAAGCATCAAGATTATTTCCAGTGTTACAAAAGCCATTACGGCAACCTCGACCAACATGTTGGAAACTGACAAGAGCAAAAGTACAAGAGCAAAACATTTCAAATGTCACATTTTCCATGTATTTGTAAAAAAAGCCGCGTGTATAAAGCAACTCATGATACAACTTTTAACTGTCGACATGATGTCTGTCAGAACTTCTCGTATTCGCAAAGTGCCCAACCGTTTCAAGCCAGAAGAGGAGATTGCACTGTTTGATGACGACTTTGCCGAGGAAGAGCATGATGCCGATTATGATTATGATGATGATCCATCTGACGTTTCCGAGTCGGATGATGATGACGAGGTCGAGGTTGTCTTGGAAGTGCCTGGACTGCCTGGACTGCCTGGACTGCCTGGACTGCCTGGACTGGTGAAAGTGCCTTGGCATCTTGTCGACTTGACTGCTAGCTCGGACGAAGATTCCGACATGGCAGATGCATACGAGTCTGATGGCACCGGATCAGATGCATCAGATCAGTTGTACAAGATCATGTCCAAGAACGACGAGGATGATGGTTCCTACGAGGCAAGCAGCGAAGAGTCGGCTTATGCTTCTGGTTCCGATTCAGATTAGAATATGCATCTTTAATAAAAATGGATATTATTACGGATCAACCCGGCGCATCCTTGCTGTATTTATGCTGGGACCTATAATATTGTACAAGGGGCTTGTGACTTTGGTTCTTGATTTGTTTTGCTATTGTTTTAATAGTGTGGGATCTTTTGTGGATCTTGTATAAACCTCCAAGAGGAAGCAGCAAGTAGTATAAACACATACACACATACAAGCAGAAGTATAACTATTTGAAAATGGCCAAGACCATGTACGGGTCATACAGCTGGCCGTGGTCCGTGATCACTTGAATGCTATACGTGGTGCCTGGCTTGGCCAAGGTAGTGACTCGGACATCCTCCCTGGCCGCTTGTACGGGATCTGGGTGGGTGCTGTGACCGTGCACGAATTCTCCAGTGGGAAACAAGATGCTCCAACTGTATGGGCTAGAGGATGGATTTGGCTCGTCGTCCGGATCACAATAGGTGGTATACATGAGGAGGATAGGGATGTCTTGTAGATGTTGTAGATGTTTGTCTTCTTGTTGTACATTTCATATTTTTTAGAATTTTTGGAATATTGGAAAAATTTGAAAATTACATTGGTTTGGAAAATGTCCCCCTGCACTATATAAAGACTTGATCTTTTGAATACAAGAGCATACACAATGTTTCCCGAACAGCACCGCGAGCTGGTCATTGCCGCCAAGGCAGCGACCGAGGATGGGTCTCTTCATGATGCCCGCTGGTCCCTTTTCAAGGACGAGCCCCGTGGCGTTCAGGAGATCAACCCGATGCGTCAGCACATGACGGACTGCCTGGGAGAGGCGATTTACGATCTGCAACACCCCGAGTGCGCCCAGCTGGGACTCGCCTTTTACAAGGCGCTGTTCAACAACTTTGCCCGGTTCTATGGACCTGGTCAGGTCGTCGTCAGGCTCAAGGGCGGAAACGCTGCGGCCTTCATGATGGGCGTCCGATACAACAACCCGACCATGCTCAAGGCAGACGGCTTCACGTTTGGAGATCTCGACATTGACGTCCTGATCAACCCGACCATGAGCAAGCCCGAGTTCGACCGCGTGTCGGCCACCGTCAAGACCGTCATTGGTCAGACCCTGGCTGTGCACAAGAGGAAGATGGACAAGGCGTTCTTCAAGCCGTCTTCGGATGCGGAGGCTTACAGCTTCTTTGCGACCGACGAGCTCAAGTGGAACTTTGCCGAGAGGCTCTGCTCCAAGGTGGCCACGGTGGCCGGCGCACACTGCTCCATGACCTCTGATGTTCGGAGAAACCAGAGCAGCAACGTCAGCTACCTGATCACCAGGTCCGACAACGACTCTGTCGCAGAGCCCGGGACCAAGAGGCGACTCAAGATCGAGCAACCCCACCTGGACAGGGCGGAGCGTGTGCCCCTCAAGTTCTCCCCGCTCTACGTGACTGTCAATGACACGATCAACTGCACAAGGACCGACGTGGTCGATGGTGCCGAGGTGGAGACCAAGGTGAGCTTTACGCTCAGCCGGATGAAGCTGTCCAACCTGGTCGTGAGGCCAGAGGCCACGGGCCGCGTCAGGGTCTACCTGGAAGTTGGAGGGGCAGATGACAGGATCTCGGTACAAATCGTCGTTCCCTATGAAAAGGTGAGCGCCGACTTTATCGACGTCTGGGTCGGAAACCAGGACGATGGAGAGCTGATCGATTTCGAGAGGCGAGGAGGATTCCGGGGCGAGCTGACCCACATGGCCCACGTGTTCAACGTGCCGGTCATCATGCCGACCCTGGCCGAGCTCAGGCGCGAGTACAGCAGGCTCCTGCACGTGTACGACTGCCCCGAGAGCAAGAGGGAGAGGCGTGAGCGCAAGCTGGCGGCCATTGACGCCGTCATCGCCAGGGACAGGCTCCTCGAGATCCAGAGGCAGATGCAGTTGCACACGCAGCGCCAAGCACTCGCCGGAAGGGTTGTGCCTGGACCGGGCAGGGGAGGCATGGGAGGCATGGGAGGCATGGGAGGCATGGGAGGCATGGGCGGAAGGTTCTAGAGGGTATGGTTTTATGGTTTTATGGGATATATGTCATGGGTGTTTCGAGTGTCATGGGTGTTTTCACATCATGTATTGTATGGGTTCATAGATCAAGAGATCATAGGTTTCAAGCTATACAAGTGTTTGAGATTGTCATACTTTCAGAGATTTCAGAGATTCAGAGATTTCATGTTTGAGATTGTCATACTTTCAGAGATTTCAGAGATTCACAGATTCAGAGATTCTATCCTTCTATCCAAAAAACCAAAAACATTTTCATTATTGAAAGTCTTTCGACTTTCTCTAGGTCCAAAAGGTAGCCTGTTTTACTCGATCTACAAGAGTGTATATGTCGGGCACGCCGTCGTGTAGCCCCAGTCCCTTGACCGTGTGCAATACTTGTTTATATAGGGGTCTTAGAGACTTGAATACATTTCTTGACTTGTTACGAACCATGTACAGTCCCAGGAATTTGAGAATATAACGCAAATACTTGGCCATTCCTTTTTTAGATGTTATGCCGTGGTCCTCGTACCACTTGATCATGTATATCGTGTCATGATAGGTGTATTCACACGTTGCAAATGTCACATTGGTAACCTTGTCCGTGTACCAAGGCACAGCACTACCTTTGGTAGTCCAAAAGGGACGTGTTAGTATTATCAGGTCGACCATGTTTTTCGTCTTGACAATGGTTCCTTGATCATCTATGAAATTGACCATGATGATAGTTAGATCCAGGTCGATCTGTTTCTGATTTGTTGCGGGATCCCAATCACTAAATGCTGATAATGTGATTTTATAACCCTGCTCTTTTAGGAACTGGGCCATGTCCTCGTCGTTCAAGATGGACTCGACCAAGTGGTACTTGTTTATCTTGGCGGCATCTATAAACTTGTCATTTTTAACAATGTACTGTATATCGACATCTTTTATAGCGAGTTTAAAGGCAGGTGAAATACAGCGGTTTACGTCGACGCCGCCTATGACCAGAGGATAGAATGAATTGTTGGGTTTCATCATGTACTTGCCCAAGACTCGCATCATGAAGAAATTCAGAATCGATTGATAAACGTGATCTATATTGAGATCCAAGAACTTGGTCTCTATTTCGTGTTCATTGGTAAGATTCAATAACAAGTCGTCTATGAGTTTGACGGTCGCCGTGTCTCCACTCGTTGCCAAGTACTCGGTCGCATACTGGTACGCCTTTGTTGCCCTCTCGGTGTGATTATAGGCGTTATACATGAGTGCAAACTTGGCTTGGTACTTGACATATTTCTTGCGCCAGTACTCGTTTGTTGCTTGCTCCCTACAGTTGACCAACATGCGAACCGTGTCTACAAGAGTCCAACTACAGGTTGCATATGGAATGTGGTCGATGATTTTTATAGGTATCGGTACTCGATCTTGAAAAAAGTTGCGAAATTGATCAAACTTGTCCACGGAATAATTTGAAAATATACCAGTGTCTATCAAGACGGATTTCTGAGAATGATCATCTTGATATATACAGAGGCGTTGCGTCTTGAATGTCGTGTCGACCTCGCCAAGGCTAAAGTCAACGAGAGATTGTTGTTGCTGCTGCTGCTGCTGCTGCTGCTGCTTTTTAGCAATAGCGAGTATTTCTTTTAAAAACGCATTTCTGAGCTGGACTGCCAACTTGAAAACGGGATCATCGGCTCCTTGGACTTGGGGAATGATTACAAACTTGATATCAATGTCGACGGTCGATCCTTGTTTGGTACAACGCAACACATCGATGCCACCTAGAACGACTGGGTATATATCTTTCGTCTTGTACTTACTGAACAACCCTGGTGTATTTAAAACGTGTTTTATGAAGAAATCAATCATTTGTGGGCTTTTTATTATCAAGGCATATTATTTTGAATCTTTATATAGACCAAAAATAGTACATGGTGTACCAAAGAGCAAGTAACAATTAAACCATTTCAAACCATCTCAAACATCTTGCGTGCAATGCTCGGCTCCTCGTTTTCCTCGAGTGAAAACATGGCAATGCCCTCTGGGCTGTATCCGCGCGATCCCTCGACCACCTTGAACTGACCGCCTACCATGGCGCTCAGCTCGCACTCGACAATATATGTGGGCGACTCGGTGATGACGAGGGCTCTTGTCAAGGCGGTTTGCTCAATGTACGCCTGGATGCACACCGACTCTTGCTCCATGATGTAGGCCACGTCTTCACACTGCCAAAAGGTGATGAAAGATACGACGCGCACAAACCGGCTGTGCTTGGACTCCATGGAGACGTACACGACATTGTTTGGGCCGTTGATTGTACGCTTGGTAAAGGGGCGGACATGGCTAATCTCGGGAATGACTAGCGTGGACTCCATTGTGTAGGGGATGAATATAGTTGTTGTTTTCACTTTTTATAACAGGATGTGTAATTATCTTTGTATAAAGAATTAATGTGGTGTCATGTAAAGAGGCGAATATAATGTGTGAAAATAACGAGTTATGGCGTGAATTGCGATTGTTTTGTACAATTCAATCGACATTATCAAACTTACACACAGTTATCGAGAGATACCGCAATGACCCAAATGACATTAGTCAAAAGGCATATATGACATGCATGGAGGCGTGGAATACATTATTAGACTCACGATCACATTTACTTGATATTATCCTAAGTAGGGATCAATTTAATATAGGTGAAACTAATAGCGAGTTGACCAGGTTACTTTTAGCGAGGACTACGTGTAATTTGGAGGAGTGATTCCAAGTCTTTTAAAATTATGTAGTCCAATTTTTGTTACCATGGAATTCCATAACTCGGGCGTGAGACGAGGATCATTCATTCTATTCCATGTGTCTTTTACAGGACCATCAATCTGTTTAATTTTCCTTGTTCCGCCAAATTGAATAATTCTAGGACTTTTGACAAGAGCACTTGCTGCAAATAAACACAATTCCCTTCCAAAAAAACCATCATGTAGTTTTGACGGCCACATGATGTTGGTCATGTATCCATGATATTTATCACCATATAATGTTTTTAAATTTGTAACTAGAAAAATATCCCGACTAAAATCAGAATATCTATGCTTGTTGTGTATAAATTCTATAGCGTGATCATGTCTAACATTCCACTCTTTTACATCTATAAGTTTAACATTTTTTGATCGTAGATAGCGAACTTGAGCATCGTAATTTGGCAATCCAAATGGTAAAGATGCCTGAATTTTGTTTTCATCGACACCATTATTTGCAGTCCCGGTATACAAGTTGTTTAATTTTGAAAGGTAGTCGTTATGAAAATTTGCATTAATTGGATTCAATAATACAACATCTTGTACTAATTCATATTCTATCGCATACTTTCCATATACCTTTGCTTCATCTAATGTATGTGTAAACCACACTGGTCCGGATGATAAAGATGACATATTATTATTATTGATTCCACGATATATCTTACTCCCTTTTATCAATTTAAAATGATCCATATTATTAATTACTCGATAGTTTTTAAATAAGAATTGTTGGACTTGTATATATAAAACTATCTCTTGGCCGCCTTGACAAATTCATCAATGACTGTCAAATCCACCTTTTGTCCAAACTTGGATTTCCTTAAATCATACATGGGCTTGTTGATTTCCGCGAGCAAGACTCGTAATTCCTTTGGCTTTGGCCTTAGCTCTTCTAGCTTTGTATATTCTTGCAAAGTATACAGTTCCGCCATGCAGTCATAGCATGTACAGTGTGAATTATTCTTGGTATAGACAATGGGTGAGAGTTCGTGGTTCAAGGGCAGGCTGAAGCAATATCCTCGCGCCCACTTGTTATGGAAAAACATGGCCTCTTCATATTGTTTGAAATCATAGGGTACAAGTGGACTGCTAATGGCAGACTTGCTCACGAGTAGGCGGGTTTCACCCGATACGGCCGGTGGCCACATTTGGTACATGACGCGACCCTTGAGGTAATTATAGCTCTCGCCGTGTTTAAGATGATAGGGGAGTCTGAACTTGAGGAGCGAGTACTTTGGTTTAAGGATCTTGATCCATCCTAGCTGGAGCGCATTGTCTATTGCGACCTGCTTTTCAAACATCTTTTTATCCTTTTGATCCATACGAATGTCCGATATGAACAAGAGGTCGGATTTGAGCGACGCAGCAAACCGTTTCTTGAGGGTCTTGCACACGTCGTCTGTGAAATATTCATTATAGAGTTCAAATGATCCAGTCAGGTCGTTGCGTAAACGCGGGTCAAAGTTGGCACCATCATACAAGATGAACTTTACCTTGGGGAACATGTACTTTAGAAAAAGGAGATGGGTTCCGGGCGCGGATCCGACATAGACGATTGTGGGATAGACTGCATTGTCCTTGTTCTTGCTATAATAGTGGTTGAGTAGCTGGATCTCGGACAAGAGCAGTTTGCGCTGACCAATGTGCTGATTTGATTGGAGCTCGTTCTTGGGATCATATGTTTCACCAAACTTGGTCAAGAGCGTGTCTGAAAAAGGAATACCGTTTTTAACGGAACCGACAAAGGAACAATGGCGATTATCCAGAGTCTTGGCCAATGTCATGGATTTAAGGGGGGGCATTTTATATATTGGGAATATTAGAATGTCAATACTTGCCTGAGCGGAATATTATACTTGGTCATGACGTCATTGACAAGATCTGATGCATTGGCCGCATTCATTATGCCCTTGCCATTTACAAGTGGCTTCCTGTAGCCACGACCACACACGGCCCAATTTACATTGTGAACTGTAAAAACAATGTAATCCAACTCTTTCTTGAGCAAATATGCATTAATCTCGTTGCCAATCTTTGCACCGAAATCAACGGGAACTAGTGCGTTATGATCGACTTGATCTAACCACGTATGCGCATCGAATCCATCCGACTTTCCTGTAATCGGAAACACATCGGGCACAGATCCATAGTCGTCAATACTCGTATCCATGTGTACAATACGTTTACCCGTCCAAAACATCTTGCCATGATTACGGTATCCCATTTCATATCCAATTCCTATTACGTCACCGGCCTTCCAATTGTTTAGTTTTGCTTGACTGGTAATGTAGGGACTGACGAACGTTTCTGATTTGAGCAAATCAGCCAGTTTGCCATTGACAATATGTGTGTTGGCTAAATTACCACGAGTATTGTTTGTATTATTGGGAACAAATCCCTTGATTTCTAAACCATTGTACACGATAGGAGGTGGCTCTTGTTGTTTGATTGCATTATATACGGGTATTGGGGCACGTGAATCATTCGTGAGCGTACACGTACAAAGGGTGTCGTAAATGAGAGTGAATTGAGCAAGACGTTCCACACTCGGTTTTACAAGAGTATTATTATTGACAAGATCGTAATATGAAAGCAGATTCGAGTATCCACTGCTGTGTTCCACCCCATCGATATAACTGTGCGACACTTGCATTACCCACTTTTTGTTTAAATTACACAAGAGACGAAAAGTAATTGTATGAGTCCATTTTGAATCATAAAATTCTTTGATAATATTGGGACTATGACCCGTGTTTAACTTGTACATGTGAAATTTGACAATTTGTTCAAATGGAACAATGCCACATAGTTTGATTTCCGTGTTGGTTTTCATGCACTTAATCAGTACTTGGCAGAATGACTTGACTGTCTTGACTGTCTTGACTGTCTTATTTGCCTTGACTGTCTTTTTTGGCTGAGTTTTCTTATTTGCAACAAGGGACTTGGCCTTTGATCCCTGTGACAGGTTTTTTTGAATGGTGAGGCCGATTTTACCAGACGCATTGACGCAACGGCCGGTCGCAGGATTGATGATTTTATCTTTTGGACACTCGACTTTTTTACTCGATATTTAAATTTAATACAGATATTAAAATAATCATGTCAAGGATTTCTTGATTTCATTCAGAGAAAGTGTTTACAAAAAGTCCAAGTCTAATAGAGAATTCCATATTTTGTGTGTAACACTTTTTAAATCATTACGAATTGATCAATGTGCGACTACATCTAGGATCTATAGGAAATGTATCATTACCATGATTATACAAAGGATTTATTGATTTCATTCAAAGAAAGTGTTTACAAAAAGTCCAAGCCTAATAGAGAATTCCATATTTTGTGTGTAACACTTTTTAAACCATTACGAATTGATCAATGTACTATACTTTCTAGGATCTACAGGAAATGTATCAATCTTGTTATTCTGTCTAGGATTTCTTGATTTCATTCAGAGAAAGTGTTTACAAAAAGTCCAAGTCTAATAGAGAATTCCATATTTTGTGTGTAACACTTTTTAAACCATTACGAATTGATCAATGTACTATACTTTCTAGGATCTACAGGAAATGTATCAATCTTGTTATTCTGTCTAGGATTTCTTGATT
>Ga0247843_1003571_pt1 | contig 25114 bp, 16 predicted proteins | sample LaCruzMarch2017__FD_192420 | JGI IMG/M metagenome (GOLD analysis project Ga0247843, IMG submission 192420) | Freshwater microbial communities from meromictic Lake La Cruz, Castile-La Mancha, Spain - LaCruzMarch2017_8m | ecosystem: Environmental > Aquatic > Freshwater > Lake | place: Spain...
GGCGATGGTGCAACGCCTTCTGTTATGATTAAACCAGCATCGGCCCGTTGGGCGTAATACCCGGCTATCAAATCGTTAGGCACATTTCCTATGGCACGACAGCGGGTCATAGGCGCCATCACAATTCTATTGGTAAGAGTGGAAGCTCCCAATTGGAAGCTTGAAAAAAGTTTGGTAGACATGATTTAGTTCGATTAATGAGTGGGCAAAGCTACGCAATTAAATCAATCAATGTTTGAACATTAATTATTTTATAATCTATTCGAAAACAAAAAATAAGTGCCTGTTTTCGAACTTACATGGGGTCTACATCGGGCAGAAACTGAACAGCACGAAACTCGGCCAGCTCAGCCACTTGGCGTATGCGGTCGCGAATGATAATTTTGTGATGTGCTACCTCAGTTCCCCCCATTTTGACTACAAGAAATTTGTGAAAGCGATTGCGCACGCGTTCCACCGAAGGATATTCGGGTCCTAAAAGAACGGTGTCTGGAATATCGGCCAATATGGTTTTGAGGGCATCCGCTGCTTTATCCACACGGTCGCGCTCGGTGTGGCGAACGGTGATGCGCACCATTTTAATGAACGGTGGGTAGCGAAACTGCTTGCGCTGATGCAGTTCGTTCTCAAACATGCCAGCGTAGTCGTTTTGCACCACTTTATCAATAATAAAATGCGTGGGATTGGTGGTTTGGATAACCACTTTTCCTTGTTTGTGCTTTCGTCCTGCGCGGCCGCTTACCTGCGCCATGAGTTGATATGCCCGTTCAAAGGCTCTGAAATCGGGATAGTTGAGCAGTTGGTCGGCATTCAGAATTCCCACCAAGCCTACGTGGTCAAAATCCAATCCTTTGGTCACCATTTGGGTTCCCACAAGAATGTTCACCCTGCGTTCTTCAAAATCGGTAATGATTCGGAGGTACGCATGCTTGCCTCGAGTGGTGTCTAAATCCATGCGCGAAATGCCCGCTTGCGGAAAATGGACTCCTAATTCCTCTTCAATCTGCTCGGTTCCAAAACCAATGGTTCGGAAATACGTGCTTTGGCATTTGGGGCAAACCTTGGGCAATTGCTTCGAAAAACCACAATAGTGGCAACGCAATTCCGAACTGTGCTTGTGGTAGGTGAGGGTGATATCGCACTGCTCGCAATCGGGCACGTAGCCGCAGGAATTGCATTGTACAAAGGATGAAAATCCTCTTCGATTTTGAAAAACTATGACCTGTTCTCCTCGCGCCAACGTATCGCTCATGTGCTGAAGCAAAAGAGCAGAAAAAGGCCCCTTCATGGTTTTATTCTTCCGCTCTACGCTTAAATCGCTTATGACGATATGTGGCAATTTGATACCTCCAAAGCGTTCATCCAGCTTCACTAAGCCGACCTTTCCACGCACGGCATTGTAGTACACCTCCACTGATGGTGTGGCAGAACCCAAGAGCAGTTTTGCATTTGCCTTTCGAGCCAAAATAGACACGCTGTCGCGGGCATGGTAGCGCGGAGCAGGATTGTGCTGTTTAAAACTCTGCTCATGCTCTTCATCCACAATCACAAGTCCCAAATTTTGGAACGGAAGAAACAAGGCGCTGCGGGCACCCAGAAGCACTTGATAAGGAGAAGCGCTCATTTGCTTTTTCCAAACCTCCACCCGTTCGTTATCCGAAATGCGCGAATGATAAATGCCCACCTGTTCGCCAAAATGCTTCTGTAACCGCGAAATAATTTGAGTGGTTAGGGCGATTTCTGGCAGTAAATACAGGACTTGCTTTCCTTCCAGTATCATATCCTCAATAACTCGGATGTATACTTCCGTTTTACCGCTACCCGTAACCCCAAAAAGGAGAACAGTCTTGTCTTGCTTAAAAAAATCCTGAATTTCTCGCTTGGCACGTTCCTGTTCGGTCGTTAACCCGATGGGAGCATCTGCCCAAGCTTCTCTATCGCTAAGGCGGCCAATTTCTATCTCAGTTTTGATGAGAATGCCACGTTTTACCAATTGGGTAAGCGCTGCGGGCGAAACTCCTGAATCGTCCACCAACAATTCGCGGCTCACTTTTCCTTGCTGGCGCTCGTCTGCTCTGCTGCATTGAATAAACTGCATCAACGCATCCAATTGTTTGGGCGCCCGTGCAAGTTCTTTAAACATAGCTTCCATAGCAGGTTCTTCATTAAGCCAATCGGCCAATTGGAAAACCGTGCGTGTTTTTGGTTTGAATTTCTCTTGCAACTCCTCCACTTGCATCACCAAGCGCCTTTCGCACATTCTCCGCATAAGACCAAGCACATGATGCTTGCCCAAAATGGTGGCCAACTCTTCCATACTCAGTTGGTCTTTGTGCTGCAGGGCTTCCAAAACACGAAACTCTTCGTCATCCAAATCGTCCGTTTCTCCGCTATAATCTGGATGAATGGCAAGGATGGTTTCGCTAGTTAGTTTTAGACCAGAAGGAATGGCAGCTTGCATCACATCGCCCAAATGGCACATGTAATAGGTGCTCATCCATTCCCAAAAATCCAATTGACTTGGCATGACTACAGGAACTTCGTCCAGCATATCAAGGATATATTTGGCCTGATAATGCTGTGGCGGCTGATTGTGAATGGCGTGAATTATGCCCGTGTAAAGCTTCTTTTTGCCAAACTGAACAACCACACGTTTGCCAACCACTAAGTCCGCTTCCATTTCGCGCGGCACACGATAGGTGAACACACCCTGCAATGGCAGCGGTATAATGATGTCGGCAAAAAAGGTGACTTGTTCCAAGGTTAGAGGTTCAAAGTTAGCGCTTCGCCTGCGCTGCTCCCTAATGCTTTCACCTTGATTTATGTGGAAAGCACCTCTGCCAAATGCAACAACTGCGGACTAATAGAAGTGTGGTGCTTGATGGCTTTTTCGAAGGGCGTGAATTCGACTTTGCCACAAACAATGCCCAAGGCCAAATTGTGTTTGCCCACAAGAAGGGCTTCCACGGCTTCGTAGCCCAAACGCGAAGCAAGTACTCGATCCATGGCGGTAGGACTACCACCACGCTGCAAATGACCTAGTACCGAAACTCTGGTGTCAAAATGAGGCAAAGCCAATTTTACTTTATCGGCTATGGCATAGGCTCCTCCTGCATCATCGCCTTCGGCCACAATAATGATGTTACTCGATTTTTGGCGTTTCCATCCTGCACGAAGTTTTTCGATAAGGTCTTCTACGTGTGTTGGAGTTTCAGGCACTAAGATGGCTTCCGCACCGCAGGCTATTCCTGAACGTAGGGCAATGAAACCCGCATCTTTGCCCATTACTTCCACAAAAAAGAGCCGGTCGTGCGAATCGGCTGTATCACGAATCTTGTCCACAGCTTGCATCACATTATTTATAGCTGTGTCATAGCCAATAGTGAAATCGGTGCCGATTAGGTCGTTGTCGATAGTGCCGGGTAATCCTATAAATGGAATATTGAACTCAGCATTAAACTGTTTGCACCCTGCAAATGTGCCATCGCCACCGATAGCGATTACTGCATCAATTTCAAACTTTTGAAGATTGAGAAAAGCCTTTTTTCGGCCTTCTAATGTTAGAAATTCATTGCTGCGGGCAGTTTTCAGCATAGTGCCACCGCGTTGCATAATTCCACTTACATCGTAGCTTTCCAATTCTTTGAATTCGCCATCAATCATGCCCTGAAAGCCGCGAATTATTCCAAAAGCCCGCAGGTTATGGCTTTTGGCTGTGCGCACTATAGCGCGAATACAAGCATTCATGCCGGGCGAATCGCCACCGCTGGTAAACAATGCAATTGTTTTGGGTGGAAATGACATTCAGCTTCGTTAGAAAATCAGATTTCGATAACCTCGAAAGGAATTTTTACCACGTCTTTAAACGATTCACCATCGTCTTTTGAATCGGGATCTTCCTCTTCATAAAACCACCTCACCGTGATTTTGCAGCCTCCCTTATTCAGTTCGGCCAACACATTAAAAACTTCCATGAGTCGAATAAACGAACCCGTGTTGTAGTATTCTAACTTTAAATCGAAAAAACCTGAAAACTTAGATCCCGCAAGATTGGTGGTTAACCAAGCTTTTACCGGCCCATAAAATCCTTCTGAATCTTCGGGCATTGAACGCCCAGTAATTCGAAAAATCTCCTTTTCCAAATCGAAAAGAATTTCGGGAGTATTGGAAGTTGGTGAAGATTCAAAAATCGAGGTCATAGTGTGCTCAACAAAGGCGCGAAGGTAGCCAACTTGAAACCATAAAAAAGTCAACTTCTATGACTTGTGATTCCAAAGGGATAACCTATGTCTTTAGGCGCGGGTCTAATGCATCGCGCAAACCATCGCCCAAAAGATTGTAAACAGCCACGGTAGTGAAAATGGCCATACCTGGAAAAATTACTAGCCACCAGGCATTGAATTGAGCTCTGCCAGAATTGACAAGCGAGCCCCAAGTAACCAATTCGGGAGGCACGCCTACCCCAAGGAACGAAAGGCTGGATTCCGCTAAAATAGCGCCTGCCACACCAAAAGCGATAACTACGAAAGCTGGGCCTATACCATTTGGAAGGGCATGTCTGAAAATAATTCGCGCCTCGCTAAAACCAAGAGCCTGTCCTGCTTGGATGTATTCCAGATTTCGGATTTTAAGAAACTCTGCACGGGTGAGGCGCGCTATTCCTGTCCAACCAGTGAGGCCAATTATGAGCATCAAGTTTACCATAGAAGGTTTGGCAATGGCGGCAATTGATAAAATGAGGATCAGGCTGGGTACGGAAACAAGAATTTCAATTAACCGCGAAACGGTAGAATCTACAGCAATATTCGTTTTTGCATTGAGAAACGGCAACATGCCAATCAGCTTGCCAATGAAAGAAAAGAGCACCAAAACGCCCACAAAAGTTCCCATACTTAGACCCAACTGGGCAAGCAAGGCCCCACTAGAAGTGCCAACCGCATCGGCCAAGGCGCTTGATTGTACTTGAAAGCCATAGAAATAGGCAAGAATAATCCCAATAATAAAGGTCCAAAATCTGCCCCGTGTGGTGACCAAACGATTATCCCCAAAATAACCCGCCATAGCGCCAAGAACAAGCCCAATCATGGTTGCGATTCCCATAGAAAGAATGCCAATAGAAAGTGAAATTCGCGCGGCATGAATCAAGCCTGAGAGTACATCTTCCCCCTTTTTGTTGGTTCCCAAAAAATGGCGAAAACGCAGGGGCATATCCACTATTTGGCCTTCCTTATTTTTAAAGAATTGCTTTGAACCTGGGCTTTTGTAATCCGAATTTAAAAAATCAGACTTGTTTGAAGCATAGACCACGGGCGCCCAAACCACGGCATCGAGGTCCATTTGTTTCCACTTGGCAATATCCAACTGCACACGCTCTATACTGCCATCCGCATTTTTAAACTCGTAGACTTTCTCAAACGAAAACACGGGAAACACCGTTTGGCCTTTGTATTTGGCAAAAAGTGGTTGGTCGTTGGCCAGAATTGGAGCAAAAAGAGCGATTAAAGCCAGTGAGCCTAAAATCCACAACGAGATATAGGCTGGCTTGTTCTTTTTAAACTGCCCCCATGCGTAGGCACTGAAACTGAACTGCTTGTTCTGCTTTGCCATGGCTATTATTTGGAGTAGCTTATTCGTGGGTCGGCCATGGCATATAGAATATCTGAAACCAAATAGCCCACCAAGGTCAATGTTCCAGAAATAGTCATAACAGCAATAATCATAGGGTAATTCTGGTTTACAATGGCGGCAAATGCTTCACTTCCCATGCCCGGAATTGTGAAAATAACCTCAAGGATAACCGAACCACCAATGGCAGCAGGAAAAATATTGGCAAACACGGTGATGATGGGAAGCAAAGCGTTGCGCATAGCGTGCTTGTAAATCACTACACGCTCTGACAGGCCTTTGGCGCGGGCCGTTCGGATATAATCCTGACTCACTATTTCGAGCATGGAACTACGCATGATGCGCGATAGAAACGCAAATGTGCCGTAGGTGTACGCAATAGCTGGAAGAATAAGAAACGGCAAGCGTGCTGTCCAACGTTCCATAAAACTGGCATCGTCCGAAAATCCTCTTAATGGTTCAATGCCAGAAGCTGGAAACCAATGCAACATATCGGGATTGGCAAATGACATAAGCAACAACGTTGCTAGGAAGAAACTTGGCAATGAATACAAGATGAACAGTGCTACGGTGCTCACTCTGTCGAAACGTGAGTCTTTGTTTGCCGCAGCGTGGATTCCCAGAGGAATACTAACCATATACCCCAGCAAAACGGAAATCATGGTGAAGAAAAACGACCAAAATACTTTGAGCGCAATGACATCATGGATTGGTTCTTTCGTGGTGTAGGACGTTCCAAAATCTCCGCGAATTACCCCTTTCGAAAATGTAGAGCCTTGACCAGTCAACCAATGGCCATCCCCAAAAATCCACCTATGGTATTGGTTTTTTGGATAGAAATTAAGCACAGGCACATAGTTTTTCCAAGGCGTTGCGTTAGCTTTCAACTCTTCATACTTCAACTTACTCTCGGCAAAAGCTGGCCGAAGTTTTTCCATGTAGGGCTGCTTATAAAGCTCAGTTAATCGTGCAAACTTGGCCTCAATTACTTCTTGCGAGAAGGTAGACTTTAAGGAAGATGTTTCGAAAAAACTCTCGTTAATGGCACCTTTCATTTGGTCTAATGGCGCGCCTTGGGCATTTGCGCTATCCACCGCAATCAAAGTGTGTTGCTTGTTCAATCGGTCGAGTGAATGGTAGAATTCTTTCACCTTTGGCCAATTGCCATATTGCTCGGTCATTCGTTCCAATGCCGCTTGCTCATTCCTGTCGTAAAGGCGATAAAGCGTGTCACTTTGAGCGAGCGTACTGAGACTGATGTAGAAAATAGGAAGGTCGAGCCCAAGCTTTTTACTCCAAAACATTTTTTGTTCTACCTGATTGGCGGTTTGACTGCCAATTTCGCCACTGCTTTGCGCAGCCACCACCATGCGTTCCACAGGGTCGCCCGGAGCAGAAACCATAATTGCGAAGCCCAATAGGGTAATTGCGACTAGGGTTGGTAGAAAAATAAATATCCTACGGAGGATGTACTTCAGCATAGAAGGCTTCCTTTTTTCCTATTGCGGACTAGCAGAAGTGGTAGATGCGGCTTTAGCATCCAACAGTTTCCAATTGTTTATGAGCACGCCAGGACGTTCAAAATACATGTCTGCATTTCCAAAACGTTTGTGAATCACATTTCTACGATTGGCTGCATACAAGAAAACGTACGGTTGATCCTCATAAATAATGCTTTGCAATTCCTTCACCATACCATGGCGTTTCGCATCATTAAGCGTGTATTTAATGGAATCGATAAGTGCATCACTTTTCACGTTGCCAAAGCCACCGAAATTGGAGCCTTTGGATGCCCATGATGATGTGTGCCAAATCTGTGTGAAGTCCTCGGGAACAGAAGAACCTGCCCATGAAGCCAGCATGGCATCGAACTTATGGTTTCGTGCGCGATCATAATGAATGGCAAAATCCAATGGGGTAATGTTGCATTTAACACCGGCCTCATACAATGCTTCCGATATCATCTGTGCCATGTCTTTCCATGTTACGGTAGAGGTCATGTAATGCAAATCGAACTCAAACTTAGTTTTTTGCCCGTCAATCACTTTATCACGAATATTGTCAGCATCGGTGTCCTTCCACCCTGCTTCATCTAGCAACTTCTTGGCTGCTTCAAGGTTAAATTCTACCAAAGCCAAGTCCTTATTGTATTCTTCCTTCAATGGAGAAACAGGCCCAACCATGCGGGTGTTCTTACCATTGTTGAGTACTACATTGATTTCATCTACTGGCACAAGCATAGCTATGGCGCGTCTAACCCGTTTGTCCTCAAACAACTTTTTGTGCTCCACACCATCAGGACGGCAGTTGAATGCCATGTATGAATAGTTGTACGTATTCGTGAACCGTGAGTGGTAATTCTGATTGAAATTGGGGTCCGCCTGCAAGTCAAGCATCATTTTCACATCCAACCAGGTTGAAGCGTCCATAGCCTGCGATTTAAACTCCAAAATTTGGGAGTTTGGATCACTGTTGTTTTTGAAAATAATGCGCTCGGGGTAGGCTGTATGGTAATCCGAAGGCGATTTAAGCTTGCTTGTCCAGTGATTTTCTTTCTTAACGAGGGTATAAGACTGCCCTGGCTTCCAATCTTCAAAGCGATAGGGCCCTAATCCAACCAAAAACTCTGGATTGCGGCTGTATTTTGGACTATTGAATTCTGTAGCCCAACCATTTAAATCTTTTTTAGAAGCGGCATTAAAACCCACTTCATCCAATTGCTCAAACGTGTATTTCTGCAATACTTTGCCTTTGTCCCAATAAGATTCCTGTAGTAATGGATAGTCTGTAAGAAATACAATGTTTTGGATGTATTTCTTCTTCATTACCAAAGTAAACTTGCGTGGATTTGCAGGATCTTGGGTAATAGTTTTCAGGTTTTCCAAGTAAGGCTTGGCGTGTGGATTATTTGTGAGTGGGCATTTAATGGCTTTGAATGTAAAAATTACGTCCGCCACAGTTAGTTGTTCGCCATTGTCCCAAGTGGGCTCATCCATCAACTCGTAGGTAAATTGAAGCTCATCAGCCGATACTGTTGGATGACCCTTCACCACATCTGGTCTACCTCCTTTTAGGTTAATCAAGTCGCTCGCCATCACATAGCTTTGGGTATATCCATGGATAAATGACCGCGTAGCAGAATTGCCATTTGCAGGATGCATATCATCTGGGTCACCAATCATGTGATACACCACGGTATTTTCTTTCGACCACGTGGGCAGAAATTCAGTGGCATCTTCCACATTCACAAATGTTTCAATGCCAGCGTTAATGATTTCAGAGTCGGTCGCTTCGCCCTCAGGGCTAGAATTTACACAGGCGGTTAAACTTAAAGCCGTGAGGCCAAGAGCAATTGGGGTTGAACGAAATTTCTTCATCAAGAATTAGAGATTAAATTGGAACGCGTGCAAATATAGCATTCCAAGCAAGTGACCATAAGATTCGGCAGAAGCAATCGCGATTTGGGATGTATTTTAATTCAATAAAAAATGAAGTTGCTCACGTGAGAACTATTGTTACTTTTGCAGCCCGCTCAGAAAAAAAGAAACCCGCAAGGAATTCAGATTTTTAGAGCAAAGTTCTTTGACTGGAGAGGTGGGTGAGTGGCTGAAACCAACAGTTTGCTAAACTGTCGTACTGGGAAACCGGTACCGGGGGTTCGAATCCCCCCCCCTCCGCGATTGAATAACACCGAGAAATTGGCTTCTTGTTTCAGCAACATGAAGTTTGAAATCACGGGGTGTAGCGTAGCCCGGTATCGCGCCTGCTTTGGGAGCAGGAGGCCGCAGGTTCGAATCCTGCCACCCCGACCAAAAAAGGCCAGTCCAGAATTCTGGGTTGGCCTTTTTAGTTTTGTGAAGCATTTTGGTCTCGTAGCTCAGCTGGATAGAGCAACTGCCTTCTAAGCAGTAGGTCACAGGTTCGAATCCTGTCGGGATCACCATGAAAATCAAGGGGTTACATCAATAAAATGGTGTAGCCCCTTTTTATTTGGACACACTTTGGACACACTTTTAAAGAGTTCCAACCCTTGAATCCTAAATGAAAGTTGTGTTGGTCTTAAATCGGAAGTTTTACAGCTCTGAAAAAACAACCAAATCACAATCAATATTCTTTTCAGGAATACTTAGCTGAAAGATCTCAAACCGAAAATTATCTATTTCCAAAAAGAATAGGGAATTTTGTAGGAATTGCGAAACGGTCTGGAGTGTCACTTACTGCTTCGCTTTTCTTTATCCAGTCGTAAAGACCTCCCCTTGAAATGAATTTTGATACGTCATAATTCACTTCTTCCATTGCGGTCTTAGCTCCAACTTCAATAATTGGTCTGCTATAGTTGTAAGTTCCTGATGCATTGTCAAAGAACCTGCCCGCTGGATCAACCATTGCATATGAACCCGTAATTTGAGAATTAGTTTCGGGGACAATGCTTGTGCAGTCCTGCAAATCACTGTGATGGTCAACGAACAACTGAAATTCTGAATCTGAAATTTTCAAAGCATCAATTTTGATGTCGTTCTGTCCAGCGATTGGAAGCACTTGCAAAACTTTCCACCGTTTCGGTTTTACATAGCGAATAAAGTCGCTCATGTTTTCATTGAAGTTCTTTCGATTTACAACTGTGTTTAATTTTAATCCGTAACCAAACAGTTTCACTCTGTCTGCAAGTGATTTGTAGTAGTCAAGAGGCAAAGGTCTTTTACCTGCTATGGCTCTACCTGTTGTCAGATTTGTTTTATCGTTTAAACTATCAATACTTATAGCAATCCAATCGAGTTTGCTTTTGTTTACTTCGAGAAACTCGTCAGTCAGTTGGCTGCCGTTTGTTACAATCATTGTTGTCATGCCTGCATCTTTAGCCGTCGCAATCAATTCAGGCAGCCACTTACATAGTGTTGGTTCTCCACCAGCGAAAGTGATTTTTTGAAACCCAAAATCCGCAAGTTGTTGAACAACTTGAATGGCTTGCTCCCTTGGCAAATGTCCTTTTGGTAAGATGCTTTGTTTAACATCTTGAAAAGTTGCGAAGCAAAATTTGCATCGCATGTTACATGGCTCCCACAAGTGGAAGTTTACAGATGGAATGAATTGCTTTGTTGTTTGTTGCATGGTTGTGAGATTTAGATTATCGGCAAAGCCGATAGCTCACAACAGGAACTAAACTTTCATTTCAATTTTCCAATCGTCAGTAATTGCTGAAAGCGTTTTTGAAAACTTAAAATTGTCTGCAAACTCATTTAGAAATTTCCAAAAGGAATTTGTTTCAATCGCTTCAATCAAAGCGGTTACTGGGTTGTCTTTTTCAAATGGCAACCAGTCCGATTGTTTATCATGAACTTTTTGATTTAGGAGAAGATGTTTCAATTCAAAATAGCTAAGGCAAATAACACTATCATCACTTTCATTGAATGGAAACGAAATGTGGTCTGCAAAAAAATTATCAGTTACTATTAATGGATATAATCGGGGGGCTTTAATCTCTGATTTAAAATTGAGTTTATCAGAAATGAATTTTAATCCCTTTCTGGATTGAAGTAGTATGTTGTCTTTTGCTACTTGCCTAACTCCTTCTTGAACAACTCTGGTGTTCGTCCAATCATATTTTCTTTTCTCATTTTGTTGAAAAGCATTACTTAACTTAATTTGAATAGCAAGGATAATATTCTCTTTTTCAAAATAAGCAATGGCATCTATATCACCTTCAAGTTCTCCAAATTCCCAATTGTTTTTTTTGCCTCCGTAATAAATATTGGATTCAGCGTAAGGGGTTAGTCTTTTTAATAAATCTCTTGTAGAATTTGCAAAACTGTCGGCTCTTGAAATGCTTCTACTAGTAATTTCTTTCTGCTGGTGGGGTAATTTGAATCTTGAATTAAAAAGTTTATCAGAAATGTAGTTGTCGTAAAGAAGTTGATTGAGATTGAATTTTCCGCATGTTGTATAGGAGAAATAATACTTGCTGTCAATCTTGTAAAGCGGGTTGAATGGGAGTGGAGATTCAATGCTAATAATCAACTCTATCATTGCATTCAGTTCTGCCTCTGACTTTAGTTTCAACTCTTCAATTTCTTTCAACCAAATCAAAATGGTTTTATGCTCCACAAAAACGAAAGTGTTGATGTCTTTTTGATTTTCAATTTCCAATAATGATTGAACGAAGTAAGAGTTTACTAAATTGTGTAGTTCCTCCGTTGTCAGTTCTGGAAACTGTTGTTTAAGGCTTTGAAGAGCGTGAAATTTCACAGCCTTGATACTTCCATTCGGAAAATCAGCTATATATCTGAATACATCTGCTCTTGCTATTAGGCAAGACATTACACAAAGCAGGTCATAGAGAGTTACAAAGACACTGTTCTTAATTTCCAAGTGCAACGCATGAATATCAATCTCATCATTAGGCTGATAAATTCGTGAAAGAGCCTGTCTATACTGGTAATGGAAATTTTGCTCTTGCTGAGCGAAAAGCATTTTAAAAGTTGCTGCCTCCTTCTTAATTGGGTCATCCGACATGAAATCTTGAAAAAAACTTTCGTTTAACTCCATAAACGTTGTTCCATCTGTTTGACTAACAACAGTTGCACCTGCAATGAAAACTGTTGCCAATCCTTTATCCGTTTTTAAAGTTGGGTCAACCTTCTTGAAATGTTCTTCCTCTGAAATTTGGGAGTGAGATTCTTTTCTTTTGAAATCTCTTTTTATAGATGTTTTGAGATGATTAAGTACAAAAAGATTCTCGGCTTTAGGTTTGTCGTCTGGCAAACTCAAAACAAATCCTTTCGACTCTTCTTTCTTCATCATTTTAAAGTCTGCCCAAACAAAAGCGTCTAGAAACTCCTCCAGTAAAGCAATGTCAACTTGAACCTTGATTAGGTCAATCGAACGTTGTGTGAGTTCCTCGGAGTAAGAAGTTTTATTTTCAATTCTCAGTTGAGGTAAAATATCTCTCAATAAAATCTTTACTGCTTCAAGCGACTCCTCTGAATAATTTGGAAACGTTGTCGGCTGGACACTTGACTCACCAAGCTCTAAACAAAGAAAAAGCGATTTAATGAGTGATGTTTCATCAGGGTTCAATGCCTTAATAGCCTCAATATTCTTCGCTCTATCAATTTCGTAAACCCCATTTAGGTCAAAGAATAATTTGAGCCAAACAACTTGATTAAAAGTTTCAACTGAATCAGGAAATTGTTTGCACAACTTGTCAAGGTCAAGTTGCATGAAAGCGTCCCAAAAGATTTTTGGCTGCCTATGAAAATAGTCGCTTGATGAAATCAACTGCTCATACGCCTGTTCGGGTGCAGTTTGAAAAAGCTGAATAATGTCAGCTACGGAAACCTTGATATTGTTGGATTGTTTGCTCATTTTCCTTTGACTTTAGATTAACCATTGAGGTTAGGCCGTTTTGAAAATGAACGTCACAAATGTAAAGGTAAATTCTACAACGTCAAAATTTGCCGCTTATTGTGGTTTAACCTCGTCTCCAAAATATTGTCGCAAGTCTAATCTCACCATGAATGCGTTTTATTCCATTGGAAAGACCTTTAGGGACTTTCATACAGCGCATTAGGAACGCGTAAATGGGAAAGGTGATGCTTACTAATTCTTGTTCTTCTTAAAGTTCTCCGCCTGTTCAAAAATCTCCACATACACTTCATCCCTTTCCACTGGAGGATAACCAAACTCGTCAAGCAATAAAATGAGTTCGACTTTCAAGGCCGATTTGATGTCGTCCCGTTTGTTCCAATCGGGAAACTTCGCTTGTTCATCTACAATATCTTTCACCGATTTTGCCAACACAATCATCCTATCCTCAGGATAATTGAAGTCATATTTCACGCAGAGTTCTTTCAAAATGTCGTAGAAGGCTTTTTCCTCAAAGCCGATTCCTAATTCGTCACCTGCCGAAAACTCTTTATGCACTTCCCAAATCAGGTCGGTCAGGGCGTTTGCCATTTCTTCATAAACTTCACTTCGCAGAACATCATTCTCGTCACGTTGGTTGTAACGCTCAACCAAAGCCTGCATTTTCTTGGTAAAGTCAATGCCCTTTACCTTATTTACTTTCCTGATTTCTCCTATCACTTTGGCAAGGAGCTGTTGAAGTAATTTGATTTTAGTATTTGGTAATTTGATTTTCTCAATCTTAGCCAAATAGTCTTCATCAAAAATATCTTGCTCTGTTTCACCTTCATCACCGAGCTTGAATATTTCTTCTACACCATCACTTTGTAAAGCATCTTTTATCATCTCCCTAACGCGGGCATTCATCTGGGCAGTATCAGGCGCATTGCCCTTGGTTAGCTTAAAGACGATGGAACGAACCGCCAAATAGAAATGGGTGTAATCTCTTTCCTGTTGCTTTAGTTTTTCACTTCCAGCGCAAATATCATAGGCCGCTTTCAGACGTTTTACCAAACCCATAAATCGGGTTTCAAAGTCTTTGCTTTGCTGCACAAATTCAGCAGAAAGATTCAAGGCATTCAATTGTTCAATGGTGGTGCCTCTAAAATACTTGGAGTTGTCAAACGTGTGAAACAGTTTTGCCAACAAGTCCAAATGATTCCGAACAATAATCAACGATTCTGCGATGTCTTCAAAGTTATCCTTGTCGCCTTTGTTGTACTTCGCCAAGGCCAAATTCATTTGTTTTTTGATGCCAATGTAATCAACCACCAAACCTTTGTTTTTACCTTCAAACTTTCGGTTGACTCTTGAAATGGTCTGAATCAGATTATGCTGTTGAATAGGCTTGTCAATGTAGATGCTATCTAAAAAAGGCACATCAAAGCCTGTGAGCCACATATCCACCACAATTGCAATCTTAAAGTTCGAATTTTCATTCTTGAACTGGCGGTCGAGTTCCTTGCGATAATCCTTTGTGCCCAATATGTCGTACAACTCTTTCGGGTCGTCCTTATCTCTGGTCATTATCATTTTAATGCGCTCAATAGGTTTCAGTTCCCGTTTTTCTTTGTCGGTAAGTTCTACACCTTCTTCGGCAGCAAGCACTTCATTCCATTCAGGTCTTAAAGCAATGATATTCTTATAAAGTTCATAGGCTATTTCGCGAATGGCGCATACAATCATGGCCTTGCCAACTACCGTTGCGCCTTCCGAAACTCTCTTTTCATAATGGTTCACAAAATCATTGGCTACCTCTTTCAGTCTTTCTGGGTCACCGATAATGGCATGCATCTGTGCCATTTCCTTTTTGCTCTGTTCTATCTGGTTATCATTGCTGCCTTCTTCCGCACATTTTGCGTAATAATCTTCAATATCCTTCAGTTTTGAATTGTTCAGCAACACTTTGGCCGCTCTGCCTTCATAAACGATGCGCACAGTGATTTCGTCTTTCACCGATTCGGTCATTGTATAGGCATCCACCACCTGACCGAACACATCCAACGTAGCATCAATTGGGGTTCCCGTAAAACCCACAAACGTGGCATTGGGCAATGAATCGTGCAGATATTTGGCAAAGCCAAACGTTTTGGTAACTCCCTTCTCGGTCACTTTCACCTTTTGATCCAAGTTGACTTGACTGCGGTGTGCCTCATCCGAAATGCAGATAACGTTTGTTCTATCTGTCAGCAGTTCAGTATCCTCCGTAAACTTGTGGATGGTAGTGAGAAACACACCCCCGCTCTGTCTGCCCTGTACCAACGTTCTAAGATTGGCTCTGCTTTCTACGCTTACAATAGTATTGTCGCCCACAAAGCCCTTGGCATTGGTAAACTGTCCCGATAGTTGGTCGTCCAAATCGGTGCGGTCTGTGATAAGCACTATGGTAGGACTTTCAAAGTATTCACTCTTCATCAGCAAGCGGGTGAGGTAAAGCATTGTATAGCTTTTACCACAACCTGTAGCACCAAAATAGGTACCGCCTTTGCCGTCCCCTTTGGGCTTTTGGGAATACATTATGTTGTCATACAAGGCTCTTGCCGCATAATATTGCGGATAGCGACAAACAATTTTTTCGTTCTTTTTTGAAGCGTCTGGGATATAGATAAAGTTGCGAATTATGTCCCGCAAGCGGTTCTTATTGAACATGCCCTGAACAAGGGTAAACATGCTATCTATGCCATCCACATCTTTTGCCAGCCCAGCAACTCTGCGCCAGGCATAGAAGAACTCATATGGGGCAAAGAACGATCCTGCCTTATTGTTTACCCCATCACTTATAACGCAAAATGCGTTGTAGATAAAAAGCTCTGGAATATCTCGACCATATCGGATGGTCAATTGCCTATAGGCATCATAGACGGTAGCTTCTTCGCGAATGGCACTTTTAAATTCAAGAACCACCAAAGGCAATCCGTTTATGTAAACAATGCCGTCTGGTATGCGCTTTTCAGACCCAACAATCTCTAGTTGATTGACAAACTTGTAAATGTTATTGTCCGATGGAAATGCTTCACTGGGTTCGGCCGCAATGGATATTAGTTGGCTCGCTTCGGGTTGGCGATGCTTGTTTAACCCATTGTAATCAATGAGTTGAATGTAAATGTCCTTTTGATTCCTGTCTTCTCTCTTAAGTATGAAGCCATCCGAGAGCATCTTTAGAAATGTTTTGTTGCTTTCGTAGAGGTCAGTAGCAGAAAGTGATTTTAGTTGAAGAGTAATAGATTTAATTTCGTTAACCGTGATTCCATGACTGGCATACTGTGTCAAAAGGAAACTTTGCAGGTCTGCTTCTATCAATACATCCTCAGGTTTGCGGGCAAGGGTAATGCCCAAGTGATGGGGGAAGCCCTCTTGCCCCAGCAACTCGGTAAATGCCCTTTCTAATTTCTCTTCGGTGAATTTCATTCCTTGGGTTCAATCTTTATTGTCCAAGAAATTGTTTTCAATCTTACTTGAATCATTTTTAATGTTTCCAAAACGGCTTCCTCTGCGGGTAATTTTCCATACACCAAGTTTTTAAAGTCACCGTTGTAAATCGTTTTCAACTCATTCCACACATTCTCCAAGTCTCTAAAAATTAGTGCTTCATTAGGATGATAATTCAGCCAATTATTATTGTTTTTAAAACTTGCAACATCATCATTTGCTACCTTCAAAAGCATTTCATCAAAAGCCTTGGAATGAAAGAACTCTGAAAATAAATCTTGTTTAAGTAGCTGATGTAAATCGTAGGTGTGTCTTATTTTCTTCCTTAAATCATCCATTGGAGTTTCGCCATACGAAAAACGAACCAAACTCATTATTTTTTCGCAAATGGTTCTTATGGGTTCTAATACCAATAGGTCAAATGGAAGTAGTCCGTTTTCTTTAGCAATATCAGACTGCTGATTATCCAGCATCATTTGACCAACATATGAAACGATGCTTTTGGTGGTGTATGGTTCGTAATATCCAAGCCAAGTTGATTCCAAAATTATCACATCTCTTACTTGTCCGTAATCACCTTTAAATTCTTTGTTGTAGGAGTGTGCCGTTTTTCGGTTCATTCCCATTTTATGGGTAATGCCTTCAATAGCTACTTCGGGCAGTACGGTTTCTACAACCGTACTTATTGCCTTTAATTTCGATTTTAACTTGCTGTCTGTTTCTCCCTCTCGTCTCAATACTACCAAATCAACATCTTCCGAAAAGCGTTCTATCATATTGTAACATTTGGATAGTGCCGTTCCCCCCTTAAATACTGTGTCTTTGCCAATTTCACTATTGAAAATTGTAAACAACGCATAGGTAACCCAATAGTCCTTTTCTACATAAATGGCGGGGATTTTCATTTGGTCAGCCGTAAACTGAACGGCTTGTCTGAATAAGGTTTTGTTTTCGTGCAGTTTCATACGATATTCCATTTCTCGGTGGTGGATAATGCCTTCGCTGCACCTATCAGTTTATACTTAGTAATTGGATTCAATGATTTAAAAAGTGGTTCTGCCGCTGTGCTTTGTTGTAATTGCTCCAACAAAGCTCCTAATAAAGCCCTTGTAGCAGGTGGATACTTTAATGCCAAGCGAACCAAGGCATTGATTTCTTTATCCATGAAATTTTTGATAATCGCCAAAAACCGTTTACAGGATGCTTCTATACTTGCATCAGGTATTTTTTTGATGTAGCGAACGGCATCTAGCAACTGCAATAAAGGAATATTTTCTTTGGTGATGGTATTTTTTTGCTTTACAAAAGCAATCATATAGCGTTCCCTTTTAAAATTGGGGCGAACCTGATTTTTTCCAATTTGTATGGTATTGCTTACTTGTGTGGTTAAGCCCAATTGATTGTAAATGCTGTAACCTGTGAGATAGCCAATTATTTTTCCGTTTTCTTCCAACAAGTCTTTTACTACTTGTGCCTGATTGGGTTGAAGGTTGCCAAAGGGAGTGTTTTCGGGTTTGTAGTATTTTCCTTTAGACAGTTTAGCAATCTTACCCGAAGCCACCATACGATTCAGGGCTTTTATCACCGCTTCCTTTTGATTCACCTCTATAGTAAAATCGGAATAGGTGAACACATAGCCTTTGGGAAGTCTATCTATAGTAAAAGCTATAAATTCGGTTGTTTTCATCTTTTTATTGTACTGCAAAGATGGTTGATTCGTCCAGTTTATTAGCAAAAAAACTGGACATTTTTAAATTTGATTTGGTGGTAGTAACTTCGCAACTCGTTGCGAAGTTACTACCACTGAACTTTCTTAGCTTTTCCTATATCAGTACTTCGTCTGGCTTACGAGCAATAGAAATACCCAAGTGATGGGAAAATCATTCTTGCCCTAACAATTCGATACACGCCCTTTCTAATTTCTCTTCGGTGAATTTCATTATCAATTATATGTCTGAACAAAAGTTTTAAGCTTTGCTTTGAAATTAAGTTTCCAATCCACATAGTCTCGAATGTCTTGTTCAATTACGCTCTTCGTTGGTAATAGTGGAATTGTTGATGTGCCTCCATCATGTTCAGCTATTGAATACTTTCCAAATAACCCTAATAAAAAATCAACATCACTTTGTTCGACTACAATAAAACTGGATAAATTGCCTTTCTTTAGATGAATGTTTTTTGAAAATCGTTCATATGTTTTATTAGCTAAAACCTCTTCTACACTTCTTTCAATTAAAAATCTAAACCTTTTTCTTGCAGAATCTAGTTTCGTTTCGCGACCATGTGCATCAGCTAAATTCAGAGCATCATGTTCTCTTAAAATTCTTCTTATTGAATCTATTCTTTCATCAACATTTTTGGCTAAATATGGAATTTCATCTGTCACAACACCACTTATTCCATTGAATTTATCAATGCCAATAATATGGCAATCTGTTGTGATTAAAGATTTGTGAGTATCTATAAGCAAACGCAAAAATGACAAATCATGAGTAAGTACAATTATTTGTCTATCTCTGGAGAGTTCAACAATTTTAGTTGCAATTAATTCACGATAATCCATATCCAATGAAGTCACAGGGTCATCAAAAACGATAGTGTTTTTTCGATTGTCAATTGTGCAGTCAGCCAAGAAATTGGAAAGTGCAATTACCTTTTTTTCACCTTCACTTAATACGGAATCTATAGAATGTGCAATGCCATTCAAGCCACATTTTTGAAAAGTACTACCTTGAGTTGTCCTCGTCTTTGAAATAAGAACCTTTGATGATAAATCTTGATTGAAATAGCTTAAATGATTTATAAACTCACTGTGTTGCAAGGTTACGGCTTGGTCTTCCATAAACTCACCTATTTTTCGTGAAACAATATTTGTGCTTAATTGAGATTGACAAATTCCAATCCATGCTTTGTATTTGTACTCATCAAAATACTGTAAAATTGTTGCTTTCTGATTGAATAAATGTTCTTTAGCAATTAATTCATTGTGTTCAATTATTAAAGCATTTCTATTAGTTACTAGTTGATTATTTTGCTCTAGCTGTGCAGTAATATTGGGCAACAAATTCCCAATAAGAGTTGAGATTGGATTTACAATTACATTTATTTCACCACCATTCTGTAATTGATTTATTAAAACAATTTTTGCGGAATTTACTGAATGATTAAAAGCTTCATGTTGAATTTGAAAATCAGTAATTAATGGTACCAACTCTGTGAAATTTTCAAATGTTGCAACAACTAAATTATTATAGTCAGTTGTTTTCTGTTCAATTTCTATTTGAATTGCACTTAACTGGGTTGAAACATCATTCAGTATGAATCTGCTAAAACCAAGCAATCTTTGCTTTGCTGCATCATCTAAATCTTGTTGACAAAATACACATTTCTCTATTGAAGCAGCGGACGGAAAATTTTGACCATCCGTCATTCCGTTACTGTTTGCGAAATTTTTAGCGGCATCCCAAAGTGTCCTCCAAGGATTTGTTCCAAAACCATCAATTGTATTCAGTCCACTGAGTTCGTTGGATGCAATGTCGTAAGCCTGTTTTACACTTTCATACCTGCTTCTTAGATCTCTTATTTCTTGAATAGATGTTTCATTGAAACGTTCTTCTATTCTTTTTAACTGTTGTATATAATTCTCAATTCTACTTCTTAGAAAAGTCAGATTTTGAATATTCTGTTGCGGATTCTGAGAATTGATTAAAGTAAATAATTCCTGTTTTCTATCTGTATTTGTTTGACTAAATTGAACATAAGTGTCAATCTCTGTCCTTGTTTTTGATTCAATATTGGCATACCATTGACCAGATGAAGTAATATTCAAAGCTAAGTCTAATGCTGGTTTTTGAGTATTGTAGGTAACAATCTCTGAATTCAACTTTAGAGAAATGTCGTTTAAAACAGGAATTAATCTTTCTAAAACATCAATTCCAATTGGTTTGTACTGTGTAGGATTCTCATTATTGACATACACATTACCACAATCATTATCATAAACAAAAATTGAGCTTAATGCAGAGTGAGTTGGTGAATTTTCCAGCCATTGAAAGGGTATGCTTGTTCCATTGACTTCAATAATAAAATCAACTTTTTGTTGAGATGCAGAAGGGGAGAAAACGTTTTTCTTTAATTCTACATTTGAGTTTCTACTCCAACATAGTTTTTTTAGAATTCTTGAATAGCTTGATTTACCTGAACCATTATTCCCATAAACAACCGTCAATCCACTGTTTGGAAATTGCAGATGCCCTTGATCGTGTAATGCACACACATTTATTGGGCCTTTTATACTGATTAATTTGGGATAAACTGTACCAATAGCCACAGTTGCAGGAATATGTGTGTTGTCAATTGGAATTGCGTTTAAAGTAACTGTAGTGTCGCCATTTTCTTTTTTCAACAGCAAAACAAGTTCATCAATGTCGGTTTGAGTTATTGCAGAACTTGAGATTATTCTCCTCAATGCATCTTTTAAAAACGATGGCTTATTGTTAGACCAAACTACTATTTCGTTATAAATTGCCATTCTTTTAATTTTCTACTGCTTCGGGTTTAAAACTCTCAACCACACCCTTCATCAAAACAGGGCAAAGCGGTTTAATGGTATTTTTCAATTGCTCCTTGATGCGTTTACGAGTTTCCAATGTGTGGTAAATTGTTACAATGGCTTCCTGAATTTTAATATCAGGGATGGGCAATTTCACATTGCACATATCAGCCCAATCAAATGTTTCTCTTGCACTGCCCCAAGAATGAAATCTTGCGTAGCGGTCAAATTCTGACCGTTTAAAAAACAAGAAAAGATATTCAGGCAATAAAACAGAAGTATCTTTTACTCTGAAAACAGTATAAGTGCTTGATACAAGACCTGCTTCTCCGTCTAAAATTGCGATTGAAATTTTCTCTCCGTTTCTTGATGTAACGGAAACATAGCCAAACTCTCTTGTCCGAACTACTTTATAGTTTGATAAATCAAGTTGTTCTTTGTTTGATTTGGTTTCCATAAAAATCTTGCTTACGCTAATTCCTATGAGATTGTCAATAGCTAAATCATTATTTCTTTCATCCGATTGCTCTATGTATTCTCCAAGGGTTTTCGGCTCTTCAGTTTTAATTAGGTTTTCAATGTATGTATCACAAATCAATTGTAAATCGGCCAAACTGTTTTCGTAGGTTTCTTGGTTGGTGAGTAAGCCATTATAAAGAGCAACAAATTTTCGTTGTTCGTCAATATCTGGAATAGGGATTTGTATTTCACAAAAACGTTCCCATTCTAAACTTGCTCTTACGCTGCTATCGCTAATAAACCAACCGTATCTGTCTGATTCGGGTCTTTGAAACCACATCATCAAATATTCAGGCAACAATTCGTTTTCGTCATTCACCTCAATCACCATATAAGCAGGGGAAATGATTGCAGGATTTTCTTTGGCATACAAAGCCAAACGAATGGTTTCGTCTCTGCCCACTTGCATAGCACTATACGCAAATTGTCCTTTCTGAATGATTTTGTATTTAGATAAATCCGATTCAGCTGTATTGGCAACCGAAGGCATAAAATTCTTGGTAATGTTAATACCCAATAAGTTTGTCACCGCCAAATCTTTATTGCGTTCGTCAACCAAATGAATATAATTGCCAATACGCTTATAACTCATAACCTAAAGTTTTAAAGGCGTTAATCAATTGTTCTTGCGATTGCTTTTCTTCTTGTAAAAGGGTTTTAAAATCCTTTTGTATGCGTTTCATTTCGGTGTCAAAATCTATTTCACTGTCACGGTCAATAAATTCAATGTATTTACTTGGCACCAACGAAAAATCGTTTGCTTGTATTTCTTCAAAACTGGCAGAGTAACAATACTCAGGCACATTTTTGTAAGTTTTCTTATAGTCGGTTTGTTGCCAGTTGTGGTAGTTCTCGGCCACTCTGGAAATGTCTTCTTCGCTTAGTTCAATAAACTGCTTTTCAAATTCTTGTCCCCAACGCCTTAAATCCACAAACAAAATTTCTTTTTCACGGTCACGGTAGTTTTTCTGTTTGCCGTTAATTTCAACGGTTCTTTCTTTTTTGTTTTTGCTCAAAATCCAAAGCGTAACACTGATGTCGGTGGTGTAAAATGTATCTCTCGGAATAATTACAATGGCTTCCACCAGTTTGTTTTCAATGAGCTTTCTACGAATTTTGTATTCTTCGCCACTACCACTCAATGCACCGTTTGCCAATATAAAACCTGCAATACCATTATCTGAAAGTTTGGATACCATATTCAAAATCCAACCATAGTTGGCGTTGCTTTTTGGTGGCACATCGTAACCCCGCCAACGTGGGTCGTCTATCAATTCATTTTCGCCTCTCCAATCTTTTTGGTTAAAAGGTGGGTTTGCCATTATGTAATCGGCTTTCAAGTCTTTATGTTGGTCGTCCGCAAATGTGCCGATTTATATTTCTCGGAAGATAATTGCCGAAACTCCTCAGAAATAGGATTCTGCGCTTGTAGCGGCTGGTAATTGGTCAAGTTCCGCGCCAGCAAGCCAAATGGCAGCAGGAAAAACAACAGAAGAGCGTACCACTTGACTCCGTATTGCAGGTTTTGGCAAAGATAACATCTGCAAAAGGTGTGGGTATTGATGCTTCCGAGTGCTAGTGTACCTCCCAACCCTAGTTAGACATTTTCGCTATTTCAACTGAAATGTATGTTTACTTTTGCCGCGTTTTTAGGGATTTTGTGAGTGAAAATCTGACTAAAGTCATATTTACACATGATTTTAGATGGAGTCAAACAGATTATCGGCCTATCTATTTGTAGTAGTGAAAGTGGAGTAATGTTTTTCTCAAAATCCTGTGAATACGCTATTAAGGTTATGATTTACCTAGGCCAAAATGAGCAAATAGGACGCCTTACTGGGGTTAAAGAAATAGCATCCCAGATAAAATCGCCTGAAGCGTTCACCGCCAAAATTCTACAGCAATTGGTTAGGCACAATCTGCTGGACTCCGTTCGTGGACCAAAGGGAGGATTTCAGATGAAGTATTCAAAAAAGACCATAACGCTTGCTAATGTGGTAATTGCCATAGATGGCGATGGAATGCTAAAGAACTGTGTGCTTGGTTTAGATGTTTGCTCTAACGAACATCCTTGCGCTGTTCACCACCAATTTGTAGCACTAAGAAATCAGTTTACAAACGTACTCGAAGATACTTCGGTGGTTGATGTTGTGAATCATCTTGCAAAAATGAAAGCACCTAATTAAAAAAATTTCCATGTATTTAGGATAAAAAGGTCTTAATATCTCAATAAGAAAACGAAAACAAAATCTAGTGGTACACCCTGAAAAATACGGCACTATCGCAACAACAGAGGCATTTCCTTTGGCGTTTGTGCATGTGTGGATGCGCACAGCTGTATTATTTTTTGTTACTGCATCGTTGTTTGGATTAACCATGCGCTATTTGTTCATAGGCGAAATCCCATTTCTTTCATACAAAAACATTCTCCACGCTCACTCGCACATAGCACTTATGGGGTGGGCTTTTATGTTTCTTAGTGGAGGATTGATGTGGTTGTTCATTCCCACAACTACCAAACTAAATCACTATCGCTGGCTGTTTGGGTTTAATATGCTTAGTGGTGTTGGCATGGTGCTATCGTTTCCTATTCAGGGCTATGGCTCAGTTAGCATTACATTTTCTACACTCCATTTGTTGTGCTCCTATGGCTTTGCATATCTGTTTCTGAGCGATTTGAGCAAAGTGGAATCCTCGGGTGCCACGCAGTTTGCCAGGTGGGGCGTGTATTGGATGGTGTTTTCTTCCATAGGATTGTGGGCCATTGCACCTGTTAGCATACTGTTGGGCAAGCTACACCCACTCTACTTCATGTGCGTTCAGTTCTTTCTCCACTTTCAGTTGAATGGCTGGCTCACCTTTGCAGTTCTGGCCATATTTACCTCACATGTGCAGAAAAACCTGCCAGAATTCAAGGTTTCTGTAAGCGGGTTTTGGCTTTTGCAACTGTCCTTGTTACTCACGTATTTTTTAAGTGTAACGTGGAGTACTCCTATTCCTGCTCTGTTCTACATAAATAGTGTAGGTGTATTGATTCAAGCCGTTGCCATATTCCTATTGCTTAAACCAGTAGTTGCGAGCTCTTTTTTCACATTCCAAAGCACCAACTGGCAGCAGTGGTTGCTGACCGCTGGAATAGGTTGTTTGCTCATTAAGGTCATCATTCAAATGGCTGTAGCGTTGCCAGTAGTAGCAACAATTTCATACACCATCAAAAATTTTGTGATTGGGTTTATTCACATTGTGGTCATAGGTTCGGTCACACTTTCGGGTGCGGGCATCTTATTACAAAACAGCTTACTTCCTAGCAATGAAAGGAGCAAGAAAGGCTGGCTATTGCTGCTAACCGCCTTTTTGCTAACCGAAATCGTGCTTCTAGGACAAGGGCTTTTACTGTGGCTCAGCCTAGGATTTATACCAAATTACCATACTATACTATTTGCAGTGTCAGCTCTTTTTCCAATTGCACTTGTCATTATCGCTTCTGGTTTTTGGAACTCATCGGCCAGCGTATCTCTAAATCCTAAACCCAACCACTAATCAATTAAAACTAAAAATCATGAAAAAAATCGCATTCTCATTTACCCT
>Ga0247843_1003572_pt1 | contig 25113 bp, 23 predicted proteins | sample LaCruzMarch2017__FD_192420 | JGI IMG/M metagenome (GOLD analysis project Ga0247843, IMG submission 192420) | Freshwater microbial communities from meromictic Lake La Cruz, Castile-La Mancha, Spain - LaCruzMarch2017_8m | ecosystem: Environmental > Aquatic > Freshwater > Lake | place: Spain...
GGGTCGAATAATAACCAGAGAAAGAGAGTTTGACTCGCAGCCAATGAAATCGTAGTAAAACCCTTCCAAGAAAGTGTCACCGTTTACGTGGGACGACACTGTCACCGATTAGGTGGGACGTGACAAGTACTGCCGCTTGTTTGCCTTCTGCGAAGGATTTATTCGCGATCATCAGAGTCCAATAATGTCTTGAGAGCTCATCTTCCTCTTCGCTGGAAACAGCGTCTTTTTTCTGATTCAAGAGCACGGCCCTGACATAATACTTTAACAGGTTTATATGGTGTTTAGACAGGTTCTGTTCCACTATCGCTGATTCATATTTTAAACGCAGTTTGTCGCTTTCCGTTTTGAGTCGTTGGGATTCTTTCGCTGTCCTCACCTTTGTTTGCTTGAGAACTTCGGACTGAATCATTGCCTGAGCTATCTTATCTGCGCCATCAAAGGGGATCGGAATCTCAAGCTTCTTCTCTGTTTTCTGATTAGGTTTACTCTGCTGAGCAAAGCTCTCATTGAAACTAAAGCTCATTAAGCTCGCAGTCAGTAGAAGAGCGGCAAGTGCATTTTTCATACGAATGTCCTATCCCTTGGTGTTTGTTTCGATCGCAAGGGACTCTTTCTCGGTCTGTACTTCATCTTTCAAAGATAGAGTCCTGGAGGGTTTTTTCTCTAATTCTTTGCCCGACGATTTCTGAGTTGACTTAAGGAGTGCTCGGTATGCGGCATCTACCTGTGGCGCAACGTTGTCGTCTTTGGTGGAGTTATACTTTGAGTAGTTTGCGAGCGAGGATTTCGAAGGATAGGTGCCAAAGGCTTTATGAAGAGCAATGTAGCGCTTCATCACGGCATTCACATAAATCGAGGGTTTCTTGGACTTCGAAACAAGTGATCTCACTTTTCCTGCTCCCATATTAAAAGCAGAAACATAAGATCCCGGATCAGATTTAAACTCATCTCGAAGCTGGTGAATAAGAGCAGCGCCTAGCTTAATATTATGAATAGGGTCTTTCAGTGTGGAGGCATTTCGATAAAAAATCTGAGCCTTATTTGCTATCCACTCTGCTGTTGAGGGCTTAATCTGCATCAGACCAATCTCCCCAGCACCCCCTACTCTTTCAGGGCTAAAACCGGATTCATTCTGAATCATCGCCATTAGAAAAAGTGGATCCAAACCATACTGTACCGCTTCTAGCTGAAGCGCTATTGCAATGCCTTTAGCGCGTTTCTTATAAGATTTTGGCAAAAGCTTTTCTGTCATTCCAAAAATAAAATCAGACAGATCTTCCTGAAGTTCAGCTTTGCGTACAATGCTTGAAGAATATTTGCCACCTAAGAGTTCTTTAGCGTGTGATACTTTGGCATTATAAAAAATTTTTGAAGCTGACGCAGTCGTGCCTTGAAAGACGCTCATGGGATAGACACTTAAGAATAGTAACACTCTTAGTGGCTTAGATAAGCGCTGATGATTGGTAAATAAATCTGTCATAACTTGTAGTAAGAGTATTCAAGTATCAGGCCAGCAACTTTCTATCAATCTCATTTATGGTCATAAAGACCTGAAAAAAGGCTCTTTTTTGTCTAAGTCTGTTATATCAGATATGGCGACTGGCCAGGCAGTATGCCAAGATGGATATAAACGGGCGTGTCATTTTAAATGTATAAATATTAGACACGTGACCTGCTTCACCTAGAGTAATCGATAATAACTAAATTCTCTCTAGCGTCAGTATCAACGTGTTTATGCTGTACACGGTGTGGAAGTTTATCCTAACTGATCCTCTATGTTTCATGTCACACACGAAAACTTAAACACCCTAGCAAGACGAGGCGTTCTCACACTCGAACGAGGTACAGTACAGACACCCGTATTTATGCCTGTGGCCACTAGAGGCTCAGTTCGCGCACAAGACTTAAGAGAAGTAGAGCGTGCGGGCGCAGAAATTCTACTTACCAACACCTATCATCTCATGAAAACTCCCGGCCTTGATCTCCTAGAGAAACTAGGCGGTATTCACAAATTCACAAATTGGCAGAAAAGCTTTCTCTCTGACTCAGGTGGGTATCAAGTCTTCTCGTTAAGGGCGCGAGCGAAATTAGAAGAAAGAGGCGTACTCATTGAAGGGCTTAAACTTACACCAGAAAGCATATCCCTGGCGCAGCACCGAATTGGATCAGACATTCATATGGTGTTAGACCAGTGTGTCCCGTCCACTTCGGATAAAAAGCTCGTTCAAGAAGCGATGCACCGAACTCACCGGTGGGCATTAAGAGCAAGAATTGCTCATCGCGAGAACTCTGAAGTTTTCCAAACGCGAAAGAAACTCTTCGCTATTATTCAAGGAGCTTGTGACCGGGATAGTAGAACCTTAAGCGCTGAGTTTATTGCTGAGCATGAATGGGACGGGATTGCTGTGGGTGGGCTTGCTGTCGGAGAAGGTAGAGCAGAGCGAGAGGCTGCTCTAGATGTGGTGGGTAGACTTCTGCCTAAACAGAAACCGCATTACCTCATGGGAGTGGGTACGCCTATAGATCTTCTGGAGGCGATTCACCGAGGGATTGATATGTTTGATTGTATTTTACCTACGGCCTTTGCGCAGCAGGGGATGGCGTTTTCCTTTCGCGGAAGGATTCAATTACGACGAGGAGTATACGCTGATAAACAGAGACCCATTGAAGCAGACTGTATTTGTCCTACGTGTTTAAGCTATTCTCGCGCCTATCTTCATCATCTTATTAAAAATAAAGAAGTCACCGGTTGGCAGCTTATCGGCACCCATAACCTACACTTTTATAAAAGGTTCTTGAATGAAGTAAGAGCTTCACTGGAAAAAGGCGACTTCTATACATACTATTTAGATCATAGAAATATTTTGGGCGGAGATGATCTTGACTATCCCATCACAAAACCAAAGCAAAAAAAACCTAGCCTTCCGTCTTTAGCTTCTTAAGTGCTGCAAAAGGATTGTTTTTGAACTCGTCTTGCGTTCGTTTCGCAGTGACAGCGTGAGGCACGTTTTTTGAGACTGGAGCGATGACGGGTCCATTCGATTTGGCCAGAGCGTTTGGACTCTTTGGCCTAGAGTAAGTTGGTGTGACGACAGGGTTTCGTTTTGGTTGCGGAGAGACCTGCGGACGGGGAGCAGTGGTTGCTTTAACTGGTTTCTGCTCAGGTTGAGGGGCTGCCGCTACATGAGTTGATTGTGTGCGCATCGTAAGAGCGATTTGGTTTTTTTCTAAATTGACCTCTAGAATTTTTACTTTCACTTTCTGACCAGGTCCCACAACGAGCTGAGGATCTTTCACAAATTGATTGGAAAGTTGTGAGATATGCACGAGTCCGTCTTGATGAACGCCTATGTCGACAAACGCACCAAACTGAGTCACGTTCGTGACTACGCCAGGACACTCCATTCCCACTTTTAGATCCGAGATTTTAGAAAGGTCAGAGCGAAACTGGGGCGGATCGAAACCATCTCGTGGATCCAGTCCCGGTTTAGCGAGCTCTAACAAAATATCTGAGGCTGTAAGTTCACCTAGCTTATCGATGAGGAAATTTTTTGCCTCTTGATGAGACTTAAACCAGGCTACGCCCTCATCTCCCAGAATGTTTGAGGCTTTGATATTAAATTTCTGGATCAATGCTTCAAGAATCTCATAGTGCTCGGGGTGTACGCCAGTGTTGTCAAAAGGGAGCGCACTTTCTGGAACGCGAAGAAAGCCTGCCGCTTGCTGGAAGACTTTATCGCTTAATCTTGGCACGTTTTTCAAACTCGCGCGGGATTGAAAAAGTCCATGTGTCGCTCGGTACTCTACAATGGACGCTGCCAAGTTATCTCCAATGCCGGCGACATGCTTGAGTAAATGTTTCGAGGCTGTATTCACTTTGACGCCAACACGATTCACGCACGACTCTACAGCTCTATCTAAGGCTCTCTTGAGTGCATGAGGTGACACATCATGCTGATATTGCCCTACGCCGATACTTTTTGGATCTACTTTGACCCATTCGGAGAGCGGATCTTGAAGTCTTCTTGCGATAGAAATTGCACCACGCACGGTTAGGTCTAAATTTGCAAACTCTTCTCTCGCTACCTCGGAAGCAGAATATACCGATGCGCCTGATTCACTGACTAGGACAACGGGAATTTGAAGTTGGCTCTCCTTAATAAGGTCACGAATGAAAGCGTATGTTTCACGACCATTAGTACCATTTCCTACAGCAACAGCCGAGATACTACCTGTGGAGAAAAGAACCTTTAGAAGTTCTTTAGATTTTGCCTTCTGCTCCTCTGTTTGCAGATAAAGCACGCTATCGCCGATGAATTGTCCTTCTGCGTTTACGGCTGCGAGCTTACAGCCTGTTCGAATACCAGGATCAACACCCAAAACAGCTTTCGGACCGAGAGGTGCACTCAGGAGTATTTTTCTTAGATTTTCAATGAATACTTCAATTGCGGTTTCGTCTGCGATTTCTCTAAGCGCTTTATGCACTTCCGCCTCGATCGAAGGGAGTACATGAGCTTTATAGGCTAATTTTGATGCTTTTCTAAGAATATCAGCGACAGGAGTTTGCGGATTCGGAACAGCAAATTGTTCAAAAACACCCTCTAGAGTTTTTTCGAAAATTCCTTCATCCCCGGCGCCTCCAAGGGTCATTTTCAGCTCTTCTTCGATCCAGCCGCGTCTGATCGCAAGATAGCGGTAGGTATTTTGTTTTTTTAGTAAATTTTTTATCGGCTCTTGGTATGCAAAATAGGGTTCGAACTTGGATGGCGCTTTAGCTTTTGGCCCCTTTGTTGTTTTAAGGTAACCATTTTCAAAAAGAGCGATTCGCGTTGCAGACCTAAGACTAGCTTGGTCGCTGATCCGCTCCACAAGAATATCCTGCGCGCCTTGAATGCAAGATTCAGCCGTGTCGTAGCCTTTTTCGGTATTACGAAACGTAAATGCCCAAATTTCAAGAGTTTGTCCTGGTTCGGGAGTGATAACTCCGTGACCCACATCCCAAATCCACTGAGCTAGACCTTCTAGCCCAGCGTCTTTGGCCATGGCGGCTTTCGTTCGGCGTTTTATTTTAAAAGGAGCGTAGATATCTTCAAGTAAACTCACATCTTCGACAGCTTGAATTTCTTTTAAGAGAGCTTCTGAGAGTTTGCCTTGTTTCTCGATTTCTTTTGAGATGAAAGTCTTTCGCTCTACGAGCTGATCGTAGCGTTCTTTTGCATCCAAGATGCCTGCAATCGCCACTTCATCTGCGTTACCGGTTTGTTCCTTACGATACCTCGCAATAAACGGAATAGTATTGCCCTCTAGACTAAGTGCAAGCACCGCTCGAATGGTCTGTTCCTTTGGAGAGTGCCCTGCAAGCGATTTCGGGAGATGGTGTTTGATCCAATGGATTTCGGCTTGGGGCGGTAGAGGGTTATTCATAGTAGTGTACTGTATTAACTATTATAGATGCGACAGCCTAAGGCGTTTAGCCTTCAGGGCCGCAAAAAGTTCTTCTGATGTTTTCTCAAACGGTCTTAAATTCATAAGGAATCCCTTGGCCTTCTGCCACTGTATGGGACTGAACTCAAGAGTGTTTCTGGAAAAATCGCTTATAGATGGCGTAATTATTCTCTCAAACGTCCCATCTTCCAAGGACCGGTGTATGAGGTCTGGGTCCCAGAAAAAGACAAACGGATTTTTACCCGATCTCACGGGTTCCCAATTTCTAGCAGACAACAGCGAAAACACTGATACTTTCGAGCGGTTCTCTGTGCCGATGAAGTCCTCGCGTATGTCATGTTGTCTGGACCAAAATGGTTTTAACTCTGCAAGCGGCAATCCGCATAAGAGAAGCGATGCCACGGCGAACGCCGAACAGCCCCCACCTTCAAGGGCTAGCGGATCAGGCCTCATCCCGTAACTTTGGTGCGCTCCGGCTTGTTGGTACAATGTGAGATAGTTTTGTAAGATCTCGTGTTGTTTTGCCGAAATTTGAAAATTTATAAAACTAAGCGCGCCTGCTCTTAAAGCGCGGGACGTAATCTCTGGAACAAGGTCTCGGTTCGTCTCTAGTCTGCCTTTGAAAGTATGGTTGAGAATACCGTAACCAAACCCCTTTATCAGAACCTCTTGCACTCCCTCTGATTTCTTTAACTGGGTCATCCCTAGATGCTGCCCAGAATCCAAAATTGGCTCTAAAGGCGAATGCCCCCTAGTTGAAATGGCGATAGAGGTGTGGCCAATCGGGCGTGACTTAAAAAGCATTTTGTTCTTTAGCATGGAAACAAAAAGCTTTGATGGTGCCGACCAGTCCAGTCCAGGGGATGGCAGGCAATACAAACTTAGAACGTAGGAGTCTTTAGTGTGATCATTTAAATCTAAGATTGAAGTCATTACTCCATCACCGTACACCAAGGAGCGTGTACCTGTATATTTCTTCAGTATGGCCAAAACCACTTGCTTCGGCGGCGGGAGCAAGGAGCCTGCAAGTGCTTGAGCTTCTGCAGTCTACCTTTCAAGAGGGAGAAGTGTGGAGCCCTACCATAGACCCAGAGGGAAAAGCGGATATAGAAGCGATGGGGTTTCGCACTCAAGCAGTAGAAATGAATGATCCTTTTAATAAAAGCCGTATCGTTGAGCTAGGCCCTCGTGTCGTCGTTTTTGATCGATTCGTTATGGAGGAGCAGTTTGGTTCATACGTCAGAATGGCGGCGCCTCAGGCCCTCATGGTACTTGATCTTCAGGATCTGCATTCTCTGAGAAGACTCAGGAAGTTAGTGCATCAGAAAGAGCAGCGCTCCACTAACCTCGTCGCGCAGTGCGGAGAATCGCAGTTTTTTGATATAGACTTTGAAAGTCCGGAAGATCGGCTCAGAGAATTTGCATCTATGCTGCGGGTGGATCAGGTGTGGACATTGTCGCTGTATGAATTTGAACTCTTACAAAATGGGCCCTTAGATTTTAGAAGCCTCTCTTATTACCCGTTAGCTATGTACGGACGACGCCCTCGCGTTGACTCGCAAGCTGCTTCAGAAAACCTCAAAACTAGAGAGAAAACGAGCGCAGTTTTTTTCGGAAACTATCGGCACGAACCCAACCTAGAAGCAGCTTGGCAGCTCTTGGACCACATTTGGCCTGAAGTCTTAAAACGATATCCAGAAGCAAAGCTGTCTTTCTTTGGCGCGTATATGCCTGAGGCACTCTCTCAGAAAATCAGGGCAGCACAAAAAAATGGACTACCCGTACAATCGCTCGGTTGGGCTAAGGACGTCTCTCTAGCGCTTCTTTCTCACGATGTAGTTCTAGCTCCGCTTGCCTTTGGGGCGGGAATAAAAGGAAAAGTCTTAGAGGGGTTGCGAGAAGGTCTTCCGGTCGTAGGAACCTCAGTGGCTTGGGAGGGTATTATTCCAGGATATCAGTTGAATCAGATTTCAAAGGACACCCTGCAGGCGTTTGCAGAAGAAACGGTAGCGTTGTTTAGATCTAAAGAGCTTCGAAATGAAACATGGCAACAGCAGAACGCTCTAGTTCATGAAACTCACGGACCAAAGGTTCTCGCCGAGTCCGAAAGATTGGTAATGGAGCGAATGCTTCAGGCGATGGAATCTAAAAAAAAATCAACTTGGATCCAAAGCATTCTAAGGCACGACACTGTTGATCGCTTAAAATATTTTGCAAAATATTTAGAATTAAAAACAAGGAATCTGAAATGAAAATAGTATCCTGGAACGTAAACGGTCTTAGGGCAGTAGAAAAAAAAGGATTCGCACAATGGTTCACGTCCGTAGGCGCGGATGTGATGTGTCTGCAGGAAATTAAAGCACATCCAGATCAGGTCCCTGTTACAGTGAGGGAGCCCGAGGGATATCACAGCGTGTGGAACCCTGCGAGGAAGCCAGGATACTCTGGAACGGTGATCTGGTCTAAAGAAAAGCCTGTTTTTCAGCGTCTAGGCATGGGCCACGAACTCTTAGACGGAGAGGGTAGGGTAGTGACGGTGGGATTTAAAAACGACACATGTGTTGTGAATGCCTATTTCCCCAATTCACAGCGAGAGCATCAAAGACTAGGACTCAAAATAGAGTTTTGCAATCGAATGAGAGAATACCTAGGAAGTCTTGAGAAGAGTTTTTCTCGAATAGTTCTCTGCGGAGATTATAATATCGCACACCGTCCAATCGATCTTAGAAACCCGAAACAAAACGAAATGACTGCAGGATTCCTAAAAGAAGAGCGAGAATGGATGGAGTATTTTTTAAATAGCGGTTATGTAGACACATTTCGTGCTCATCATCCCGAACTGGCTGGTCAGTACACGTGGTGGAGTTATCGTCCGGGGGTCAGAGAGAAAAACATAGGTTGGAGAATTGACTATCACTGTATTAACGCATTGGCGCAGGAGACCCTAGTTTCTGCTCAGATTCACCCTGAAGTACTGGGCTCAGACCACTGTCCTGTGTCAGTGGAGCTGGCGAAAATTTAGCTTCGATGTCCGGTTCTTTCAGTCTAGCGCACTTAGATTCTGCAGCTGCTTCGTCGCCGAGTATTCTCTTTAGTGTAGGCGAAATATTTGGGTGAATGGATAGCCAAGCCACGGTGTTTGCGGCGAATTCCTGAGAGCAGGTTCTCGGGTAGAGGGCTTTACCAAGAGTTTTTAGCTGTTCATCTGGCGTGTTCTGAAGGAGTGCGTGATCGAGATCACTGAAATAGGTGAGCTGTTTAGAGATTGCAAAATCACTAAGGCGGGGATGAAAGAGATACTGAGCGACTCCTAACTGTTCAACTATCGACAGATCTGTAAGCACAGTGGACATTGTGATGGAGTCCGGTTTGATTTTGTCAAAAGGTAGCCGAAATAGTGAATTCCAGAGAATAGTAGCAACTTCTGAGTTTGGCCGCACAGTCTGAAGGATTGCGTAGCGGCGTTTCGACCTAGCGCTTGGGTCTTCTTGACTTAAGGTCGCTTCGTTCAGAGTCAGTTCAGCGCCAGATCTTATGAGAGCTAGTCTGATTTTGAATTTTCTTTCGGCAGTGAGCTTAAACGCCCTAAACGGAGATTTTACTAACCAGCTCTCGATCTGCCTTCGTTGTTCAGGCAGAAAAACACTCTCTAGTACAATATCAAACCAGACTTGTTTCTGGTCTTGTGTGTTTGAATCGAATAACTCTCTTACAGCATAAGAGTGAAGGCCTTGATAAGTTTCAGCGACTTTGTTTTTTGACACTAATTCAAGGAAAGCGAATGACTCCGTAGATCTCGAGAAAAGGGGAGTCATCAGGTCCCTCACTTCGTTAGGATCCTTGACATTGAGGTGCTTAAACACCAGGTCAAGGTACGATTGGGTATTCATAACACCTGTTACGACAGCATTCTTGATGAGACGCCAGGCCATAAGGCGATCTAAAGGTACCGTAATTTTTCCCAGTCCACCGTGTTTTAGGAACTCTAAGGATTTCGGATCTGCGTCAGCAGAAAAGAAACCATGAGTGTTAGCGTTTATCAGAATGAAATCAGGGCAAGGTGTACCAACAAAGCTTGGCACAGCCTCTAGGGGTTGTTTACCTAGTAACGACACGCGAGTGGTTTCAACTTTTCCCGAGGGGAGCCAAGTTTTTATAAGGAAATCGTGTTCTCTCAAGGGAGATTCTGCGAGGAGACTCGTTTGGAGGATAAAGAAAGATTCTATTTTCGCGTTCGTTTCAGCTGTGCATTTATAGATAGGCTTTAAGACATTGGGCGATTTTGTAAGGTACCATGACTTCGTCCACTCTAAGGTAGGAACTCCATCTTTCGTGTTCTGCATTGCCGAGAAAAAGTCCTCTGCAACCGTGTTTTTAGAAGGGTGTTTTGCAAAATAGCGTCTAAGACCAGAACGAAATTCTTGTTCCCCTAATTTAAAGTGAAGCTGTTTGAGGACTGCGGCCCCTTTGCTATAGGTGATCGCGTCGAAGTTCGCAAAAGCATCCTGCGTTGAATTCACTTGGACTTCTATAGGATGGGATGATGGCTTCTGATCTGCATGCAGTCCCATGAGATGAGTGTTTCGATAATAGTCAGTGTCTAGGTTAGGCTCGATTTTCGTACGTTCGATAGCGAGCTGGGATATATAGGTTGCAAAGCTCTCGTTAAGCCACAGACCATTCCACCAGCGCATGGTGACTAGATTTCCAAACCACATATGCGAGAGTTCGTGTAAAATAGTCTCCGTACGTGCCATCAGCTGCCTAGACGATGGAGGGGAGTCATAAACGAACTGCTCGGTGTAGGTAACCGCTCCTACGTTTTCCATCGCCCCCCTCATGTCAGGCGCAATAATTTGATCGTATTTCTTGTACGGATATTTTGTACCAAAATACGACTCAAAAAAATCAAACCCCTTGCGCGTGATCGTAAACCAGCGTTCTGCATCCACTAGTTGAGAGAGTGATTTCCTCACGAGGAGTCTGAGTGGGTATCGAAAAGGTTTCTTGGACTCTATCACTTTATAGTCTCCCACGATCAATGCAAAGATATAGGGACTAAATAGATCGCTCTCTTTGAAAGTAGTTACTTGATGTTGCTTGGATGTTTTTGAAGCCGCGATCTGGTCTTCTTTAGTATTAGAAACCACTACCCAGGAGCGCGGTGCATGTACTGAAACGGTGTAGGTTGCCTTCAGGTCTGGTTGATCAAAACATGGAAACACTCGGTGGGCGCCAAAAGGCTCTAAGTTTGTGTAAAGTAACTCTGAACCATCTTTTTTGTCTGTATAGCGATAGAGACCATCTTCTAGGGTTTCATATGATTTTTTAAATTTTATCGTAAGAGCAGTCTTTCCTTTTAGTTCTCCAAAGACCTCGAGAGGAATTTCAAGGAATCCATTTTTTTTCCAAGTAGACAGTCGACCTTGATCTACGGGAAAATCCCCGACATAAAACTCAGTGATCTCATCCGCCATCGTGTCGAGACGTAAAGATTGTGAGATCTTTCTAGGGCTATCTCGCCATTCAAAGTGAATTTTTGAAGTGCCAACATATTGAAGTGCTTTTAGTTCAAAACTAAAATCAAGTTGATAAGAGATATTTTTAATTTGCGAGGCCCTAACCAATGCCGATCCAGCGTCTAGTTCGCTCGCTAAGTTGACCTCGGGCGAGAAAATAAAAAACATTGTAACCAGTTGGGCTAGTGTAAAAAACAGTTTGAGTCGAGCTTGAGAAATAAGGGTAATCATAGCAAAAATGCTGCCTTTCAGGCATTGAGACTAGAGTTAGGGTTTGTAACGGGAGGCTTAGGTGCCCAGGGTGCGTGAAGTACTTCAATACCGACGCTAGTCAGTAGTGCTATCGAGTCTCTGATTCGATATTCCTCCGCGTAAACAACGCGCTTTACGTTTCCTAGGTTAATGAGTCGTTTTGCGCAAGCGGTGCAAGGCAGATGGGTTACGAATACATACTTCTCTACCGACCTAGGAGCATCACAATTGATCACAGCGTTCTCCTCTGAATGCAGACACCCGCAGTTACCGGGCTCGTGTCGATCACAGGAATTCGGTAGTCCACTTGCATTGCCGTTGTAACCTACAGCTAGAACTTTTCTATAGTCTGTCGATGTAATTACAGTTCCTACAGCAAGCCTGAGGCACGTTGACCTTGTGGAGAGTGTTTTTGCGAGCTCAAGGTAAATAGATTCAAAACTAGGGCGGGCTCTCAAGATATGAGTCACGCGATATCCTCCGGCGGTAGCATTGGGGCGTTAACGAAAGATAGATAATATTTAAGTTCTTCGATAGAAGCCTCGACGTCTCCTAAGGCTCGGTGAGCGTTTGATTTCTGGAAGTTGAGCCCATAACATTCCCGGTAGATTTCTTTTAGAGAGCTGACATCGATCATTCGGTAGTGCAGGCGGGAAGAGAGTGTCTTCCAGTACTGATCAATGAATCTGCGGTCATTTCCAATGGAGTTTCCCGCAAGTACGACCCTATCATCGGGTTCGAAGTGTTTCCCAATCAAACCCACAAGATCTTTCTCCGCGCGCCCTATAGAAATACCGTGTGGGACTGCAGCTGTTAAGCCGCTTTTACCGTGATTTTCTTTGCACCAATCGTTCATTTGGCTTAGCACTTCATCCGGTTGAAAAATCACCGCGTGGTACTTCTCAAGGGTATTTAGCCTATAGTCGGTGATAATGACGGCCACTTCCAAGATAGAGTCCGCCTTCTCATCAAGGCCTGTCATCTCTAAATCCAGCCAGAAATACGGTCTTCGCATGAGCACGAACTTAGGGTTCTAAAATCGATCGGGTCAAGGAACATCTTTGCGGAGATGCGCCAATGGGTCAGAAGAGTGCATTTTTCTTCGATTTCGTGCTGGAAAAGAAGGGCGTCTTTAAGGTACATCCCAGTCATCCGAAAAATCGGAACAGGCGTCTAGGCATCCATTTATGGAGAGGCCGGGTGCCCCTGTTTTAACTTTTATTATACTTGAGGGCGTAGAATTTTATGGCAACCATGAATGCAATGGAACGGGTTAGAAACATCGGGGTTTCGGCTCATATCGACTCTGGAAAGACAACCCTTTCTGAACGTATTTTGTTTTACACAAAGCGAATTCACGCCATTCACGAAGTGAAGGGAAAAGACAACGTCGGCGCCACCATGGATTTTATGGATTTAGAGCGTGAGAAGGGTATCACCATTCAGTCTGCCGCTACTGCGTGCGTCTGGAAAAACTACGCTATCAACCTGATTGATACTCCCGGACACGTTGATTTTACGATCGAAGTGGAGAGGTCTCTGCGAGTGCTTGATGGAGCTATCTTAGTGCTTTGCTCGGTGGCTGGAGTTCAGTCTCAGTCGATTACCGTGGATCGTCAGATGAAGCGCTACAAAGTACCACGTATTTGTTTTATCAACAAAATGGACCGGGCGGGGGCGAACCCGTTTCGGGGTCGGCAGATGCTTGTAGATAAACTATCGCATAATGCCCATTTTATTACCTATCCCATTGGGGCAGAAGACCAGTTTCAAGGGATCGTCGATCTCGTGCTCATGCGTGCGTTTTACTTCGACGGGGATAACGGTGAGAAAATCCGTGAGGAAGACATTCCAGCTGATATCCTAGGAGAGTGTAAGAAATATCGGGAAACACTCATTGCCGCGGTGGGTGACTTTGATGATGTAGTTGGGGAGAAATACCTAAACGGTGAAGAGGTATCGGTGGAGGAGCTTAGGGCTGCGATTCGTAAAGCCACTCTTTCGCTTGGGTTTACTCCTGTCATGATGGGGTCTGCGTATAAGAATAAAGGGGTGCAGTTACTGCTTGATGCTGTGACCTACTATCTCCCGACCCCTTCGGAGCGAGAAAATATCGGACTTGATCAGAACAAGAACGAAGAGCCGGTTGCTATGGTGAGCGATCCTTCGCTTCCCTTTGTCGGTCTCGCGTTTAAGCTTGATGAGGGCCGATATGGGCAATTGACCTATATGCGTATTTACCAAGGCACAGTAAAAAAGGGAGATGTGATTTTTAACGCCGTCAACGACAAAAAAGTTAAAGTCCCTCGTCTTGTTCAGATGCATGCCGATGAGATGACAGATATCGAAGAGGCTCAGGCAGGAGACATCGTGGCGTTGTTTGGTGTGGATTGCGCTTCTGGCGATACTTTTACCGACGGCAAAGTAAAAATCACTATGACGTCTATGTTCGTCCCGAATGCTGTGATCTCGCTTGCTATCGCGCCGAAAGATAAAACGGGCCAGACCAACTTCTCTAAGGCGCTCAATAAATTCACAAAAGAAGATCCTACATTTAGGGTTCACCGGGATGAAGAATCAGGGCAGACCATTATTTCAGGAATGGGTGAGCTTCACCTTGAGATCTACTGCGAGCGAATTAAGCGTGAGTATAACTGCGAAGTGATCGTTGGTAAGCCACAGGTTGCATTTCGTGAAACCATCACAAAACCAGCGAAATTCAACTACACTCACAAGAAACAATCCGGTGGTAAGGGTCAGTTCGGTAGGGTAGCTGGATTCATTGAACCTCTGCCAGCCGATGCAGTCAGTGAATACGAATTCGTGGATGAAGTCACAGGAGGTGTCATTCCTAGAAACTTTATCCCTGCGTGTGACAAAGGTTTTCAAGAGGCTGTAAAGGAAGGCAGGCTCATTGGATTTCCTATCGTTAAAGTACGCGTGACGATCAATGACGGCGCTTATCATGATGTAGACTCTGATGAATTGTCTTTCAGAACAGCATCACTGATGGCTTTTAGGGAAGCGTATGAACAGGCAGGAGCAACGGTGCTTGAGCCACTGATGAAGCTTGAAACCCAAGCTCCTGAGGAGTTCCAAGGTTCAGTCATGGGACAGATCAACCAACGCCGTGGGGTGATCATGAACTCTTCCACAAATGAAGGGTATTGTGTGATCGAAGCTGAAGTGCCTCTCACTGAAATGTTTGGATACTCCACCGACTTAAGGTCTGCAACTCAAGGCAAAGGTGAGTTTTCAATGGAATTTGCCCGGTATGCTGCCGTTCCTAAGAACGTTCAGGAAGAGATGATGAAAAAATACCAAGAGAAAAAGGCAGCTGGGTCCAAGTAACCAAGCGCGTTCATTAGTTCGATCAGGATAATTTATATATGCCTCGCACTTAAGTAGGTGCGGGGCATTTTTTTGGTCGCGCAGTAGTATAGTGCAAACCTAATATATGCCGGTTAGATCGGGTGAACCATCCATAGAGCCTGGGTTATTAGAGCTTAGGGCATTTTTACAGGTTATAGCTGACTTTAGTCCTACAACGATTTTATAAAAATCGTCTTCCGAGACGTGAAGATAATGCGTTTTGAATAGTTCTATCAACCGAGCAAGTTCCGCTCGGTTTTTTATTTTTGCGCCCAGCCAATCGTGAAAATGAGATGTAGTAAAGAGACCGGATTGTGCGCGAGTGAGAACCTCGTTTTTCCATTGCATTGCAGGTGTATCGTTAGATGGATCTAAAAGCCACTGGGTGATCTCTTGAGCGCTAAAATCTCGTGCGCCTAAATTGATTGCAGTCGTGACCTGTTCTGGAGTGACCCACTCATCATGCTTATACGGTGTAGGGCTATAACTTAGTTTCTTTAAAAATTTTGGCGAGAGATCAACAAGCGGCAAAAAATACTCTCGGAGCACTTTTACCTTAGGTTTAAAAATACTTTGATTTAAAGAAAGAAGAATCCTTTGGTAGATTTCTCCAAAGATAAGACTAGATTTAGGTAAGGTGTAGATATTTGGGTGCGGAAGCGTTGAAACGCTTGAAAAATGAGTTAGACTCTGGATGTAATGTTCGGCTTTTGGAATAAACAGGTCTCTTGTTGTGTCGCTAATCTTTTCGTTTAAAATATCAAAAATATCTAAATAAGTTTGTTTATAAAGTTTCGGTAAACTTTGAATGACCTTGGTAGTCTTCGAATTAAGTAATGATTTTCGAGGAGGACTTTGAGAAAGAGTCAGGGCTTCATGACCTAAATTATTCCAGGCAGAGTCAATTTTTAGCCCCGTTAAGAAAGCTCCCGTAAAGTCTATCTTAAGCCCAAACAGGGAAGATAGATATGGAGATTTTGGGCGGCCAGGCAACTTAAACACCAGGTCTTCATTAGCTTGGTAAAGGATGAGGTAGTCATCTAGAGCGGTATTCTTATAGCTCGTTCTATTTAACCAATCTAGGGACTGAAAATACTCCCCGATAGCACCTAAAGTAGCGTGATCTGATGGAGAAAGTTCGTTGAACATCAAGCGCTCATTGGTTTTAGAGAGATCAGCAGTGATGAGTTGGAGCGCAAACGCAAATCGTTTTTGTAACCAGTGATAGGTATAATGAGTCGTGTCTGAGAAATCCGCGTGAAAGGCTAGATCTTGGTGGGCTGGCCTGCCTTCTTCTATGGTTTTATATTGCCTCCAATAATAGTAGAAAGGCTTAAAGTTTTTGTTCTGGATTTCCTCGACTTTAGATTCAGACAAGAGGTCATGGAGTAATTCTAGTTGATATAATGTTTCTTTGGGGAGCACGCCTATAGCCGCACTGGCGGACATAAAGTTATTATCTTCTAAGGGTTGATATTGATGCGCGCGCGCGCATAATGGCAACAGTAGGCACGGTATAAAAAAGGTAAACAGAACCTTTAAGTTTCGCACAATTTCTCTCCAAAAGTATTTATTAAATAGATTTAATTTATTAAAAACACAAGCTTAATACTGAATCAAAATGCTTTTAGTTAGGCTGTCTAAGTACTGTACACGTGATCGACCAGATCGATTAAGGTCGTGTGCACCCCCGACTCAGTTTACTTCGTGGCAGGGGTTTTATCAGGCGCAGTCGACACTGGTGCTGTAATTGGTGCTGTAATTGGTGCCGAACCTTCTAAACCCGTCGTTTCAAATACTGACTTTCTGGAGTGATTGCTCATGACGGTGAGGACTAACGAGGTCACCATGAAAATGAAAGCTAGCCCAAAAGTTAAACGCGAGAAAAAGTTAGCCCCACCTGAGGAGCCAAACACGGTTTGCGAAGATCCGCCAAAAGTAGCTGATATCTCGGCACCTTTACCTGAGTTGATTAGGACGACAGCTACAATAAGCACACAGGTGATAATATGAATTACGCTCACTAACGTTGACATAGGCCTCCTTTGATACTCAAAAAACCCACAAATGCCAATAAGCGAGTTAGTACGCTTTTAGAAAGATTTCAGTAAGCCGAAAGAAGCTCTCAGGCTTAAGGCTCGCTCCACCCACAAGACCCCCGTCAATGTCGGGTTGTTTTAGTAAATCTGTAAAATTCTCAGGAGTCACACTACCCCCGTAGAGGATAGAAAGCTTACTCGCATGAGACCCGTACTTTTCTGTTAAATACTGACGAATAAATTGATGCGCTGACTGCGCCATCTCAGGCGTTGCTGTTTTACCGGTGCCTATCGCCCAAACAGGCTCATAGGCCAGCACGAGCGGTTTTTCAGTCCAATCTGAGGGCAGACTACCGTCCAGTTGAGCTTTCAGGACTGACTCAGTCTTGCCTGATTCCCGTTCCGATAGTGTTTCTCCGATACACAAGATAGGGGTAATGGAGTTTGACTGCGCGCTTTGTACTCTTTCACAGATGAGAGGGGAGTCCTCTCCAAACTTCGATCTGCGCTCGCTATGCCCTACGATGGCGTAGCTAACGCCTAGCTCTCGAAGCAGAGAGGGGCTCAATTCACCGGTTTGAGCGGTGCTGCCAGGTAGACCCACATTCTGACTGCCGACCGCGATCTTCGAGCGTAACGCCAAAACAGCATGTCCTAAGAGTGGGGCCTGCGGACATATCACAACAGGGTTCTTAGAGGTGCTTTGTCCGAAGTGATTTAGGTACTGACTGATATAAAGATCTAACTCTTTCAGTCCGATGTTCATTTTAAAGTTGCCGGCCAAAACGCCAGTGCGGGTAGATTTCATCTCGTGTTCCAATGGGTAAGTTTACGGTTTTACAACGACGCGCTCACGCGAGAGGTGCTGAGATTCGTCGGTCTGACGCTTCTCCTCTGTCTGAAGAATATCTATTCCAGGCAGAGAGCCTTTTTCGATGAACTCTAAAACAGCTCCACCGCCTGTGGAAAGATGATCGAACTTAGAAGCAAAACCCGACAGTTTCAGAGCAGAAACAGTATCACCACCGCCTACAACTTTAATCGCCTTGTAGTCCGCAATTAACTCGGCAAGTTTAAAAGTGCCGAAATTATAAGGGGGATTCTCAAACCAACCGAGAGGGCCATTCCAGAAAATAGTTTTACAAACCGATAGCTTCTCAGCAAACAACTGGACCGTAGCCCGGCCGATATCAAATCCCTCATTCGTATCCACCGGCAGGTAGACAGGAATTTCTTTAGATTTAGAGAGAGAGAGCACTCGCCTTGCTGCTTCTACTTCCTCTGTCTTTGGTGGCTTTGCTTTAGGTGCGATCGTTTTACCCATCGCCACATCAAAGGCATGCGCCATAGCACCTCCGATGCAAAGGAGCTGCACTTGAGACATCAGAGCTTCAATGGTTTTTATTTTGTCAGAAACTTTCGATCCACCGAGGATTGCTCCAAATGGCTTAGCAGGCATAGAAACAAGGGGGCCTACAAATTTTAACTCCTTCTCGATGAGAAAACCCATCGCACGGATTGGAGCTAGTGTTGCCATACCGTAGGTCGAAGCATGCTTTCGGTGTGCCGTTCCAAACGCGTCATTCACGTAGATGCTACAAAGCCTACTTAATTTCTTAGAAAACTCAGGATCATTCGCTTCTTCTTCCTTATAGAAACGCAAATTCTCTAAGAGTAGAACCGAGCCATTTTTAAGGCTTTTTACCATCATTTCAATGCCTTCTCCGACGCAGTCTTGCGCTAGAGTGACGTCTTGATTTAGAAGTGAAGCTAGATGTAAGGCCACAGGCTCCATCGAGAATTCACTCTTACGCTCTCCGTCTGGTCTGCCTAGGTGAGACCCTAGGACCACCTTAGCCCCCTCAAGGATCGCGTACTTGATCGTAGGCAGTGCCTCGGTGATGCGCGAGTCATCGGTGATTACTCCGTCTTTAAGAGGCACGTTAAAATCCACACGAATAAAAACGGATTGCCCTTTTAACTTTAAATCGCGGATCGAGGGAATGGTATAGATCATAGGTCAGCCTGTGCCATGTACGCAGTTAAGTCTAACATTCGTGCAGAATATCCAGACTCATTGTCATACCAGGACACAACTTTTACGAGATTCCCCTCCACCACTGTCGTCAGTTCACTGTCTACAGTAGAACTTAGAGTGTTGCCGTTAAAATCAATGCTAACAAGAGGCTGTGTTTCGTAGGCAAGCACTCCTTTAAGAGTCGTCTCAGAAGCTTTCTTAAAAACAGCGTTCACTTCTTCCTTGGTGGTTGATTTTTTAAGTTCACCGGTGAAATCCACGAGCGAAACGTTCGGAGTTGGAACTCTAATCGCTAGACCATCAAGCTTCCCTTTCAGCTGAGGAAGCACGAGCCCCACCGCTTTAGCAGCACCCGTTGTGGTTGGGATCATAGACAAAGCAGCCGCTCTGGCTCTTCTTAGATCTTTATGAGGCAGATCTAAAACCTGCTGATCGTTCGTATAGGAGTGAACCGTTAACATTGTTCCTTTTACAATTCCAAAACTCTCATCAAGAACTTTAGCAAGTGGTGCAAGACAGTTTGTGGTGCAGGAAGCGTTTGAAACGACGATGTGTTTCTTAGGATCGTACTGCGTATGATTCACTCCCATACAGAACGTACCGTCAGCGTCTTTACTTGGTGCAGAAATAATCACTCGTTTTGCACCACCTTTTAAGTGTAACGCTGCCTTTTCGCGGTCCGTAAAAATTCCGGTGCAGTCGTGAACCACGTCCACACCCATGGTGCCCCACTGAATTGCAGCCGGGTCTTTCTCGGCAGTGAGTTTAATTTTACGAAGTCCCCGAGGGGTTTCTATCATTAAGAAACCGCCTTCAATCTGTGTGCGGTAAGGAAGTCGTCCATGCACGGAGTCAAACTGAAATAAATGTGCTATGGTTTCAGGTTTCGATAAATCATTGATGGCAACGACTTCAATATCGGTTCTCTCCAGCGCTAGTCGAACGACTTTTCTACCAATGCGTCCAAATCCATTTATTCCAATTTTAGTTACAGCCATGGGGCTTTTCTCCTTCGGTTGATATATACTTCGGTGGCGGGACCATACCTTAAAACAAGAGAGTACTTCAATGAAAGATAACATAAAATCACTAGAGGACTTCGCAGGGCATCTTGAGGAATGGGTCAAGGTACTTAAGCTCTCAGACGAAAATCCTTTTAAAATAAGGGCTTTTGAAAAAGCTACCCAGACGATCCTAGATAAAGCCACCAAGGACAACTGCCTGCACCAGGCGCCTAAAGCGATTAAGGGTTGGCCTGCGGTAGGGGACGGAATTGCAAAACTATATCAAGACTACCTTACGGGTCAGTCAGCGATCGATCTCACGGTTTTCATAAAATCCCTTCCCGAGGGGCTTATTGAGATTTCTGAAGTTTCAGGCTTGGGTCCAAAACGAGCGCGACAGGTGGTAAGTGAGCTGGGAGTGGATTCGCTCTCTACGCTTCTTCACGCTTGCAGAGAGAAAAAGCTCGCTCGCTTAAAGGGATTTGGAGAAAAGCTCAACGATTCAATTCTTAAACAAGTAACATTTATGTTATCCACTCGCGGCAGCGTGGGTTTAGGCGCCGTAGTTGCATGGATGGATAAGGCATCTATCAAAGCAAAAGAACTAGGTTACGAATTATACTCGATAGGTGAGTCGACTGAGGTTTCAGAAACGTACAGTGCGCTACACGTGGGACTCGTGGGAGAAAACCACTTGATACCGGATGCTAGGACATTAGGCGGTGAACTAGGTTGTGCGGTACATGTAAAACTCTTACCTGAACCGCCCGTAAAGGATGTGAAGGGTTTCACAGCTTTAGAGCAGTCTGTTTCGGTGAGAGGTGTTTTTCATTCGCATACCACTGAGTCTGATGGTCGCAATACTCTTCAAGAAATGGTTGAAGCGTCTCAAGCGCTTGGTCTCGATTACTTGGGAGTATCAGATCATTCCCAAACTTCGTTCTATGCCAACGGTCTGAAACCAGAGCGCGTGATGGGGCAGGCAGCGGACATCCAGAGCTTAAATTGTAGCGTTCAAAATTTTCGTATCTTCTCTGGCATCGAGAGCGACATTTTAGCAGATGGTAGTCTTGATTATACCGCAGCAGAGTTAGAGACGTTTGATTTTGTCATTGCCTCGATTCATCAGCGGTACAGTCACGATAAAGTCAAAATGACCGATAGACTTATCGCAGCTGTTTCTAATCCCTATACTACGTTCTTAGGTCACTGGTCAGGAAGGTTAGTGCTAGGACGACTTCCGTATGACTTTGACCGAGAAGCGGTTTTAAAAGCGTGCGCGAAACACGGCGTAATTTTAGAGCTCAACTGCAATCAGTCTAGGTTAGACCCCATTCAGAAGGAACTAAGGCTCGCAAAAAAACTGGGCATCATGATCTCGCTGAATCCTGACGCCCACAGCACAGAGGAGTTAGAGGATCTAAGGCTTGGAAAAATTCTAGCGCAAGCGGTGGGCTATCCACATGAACTCATTTTCAACACTAAGTCTCTAACAGAAGTCGAAGACTACTTCGCTCTCAGGAAGCGACACCGTGCCTAGAGAGAGTAGGTTAGCACTAAAATCTCGGACGGGGCAGATCATAGGGCTATTGAAACACCACTATCCGGACGCTCATTGTGCGCTTAACTTTGAAACTCCTTTTCAACTGCTGATTGCAACCATTCTGTCTGCCCAGTGTACGGACGCAAGGGTCAATATCGTCACACAAGAGTTATTTAAAAAATATCCCGACGCCTGTTCGATGAGTGCTGCCGGCTTAGATCAGCTTGAAGAAATAGTGAAGTCAACGGGCTTTTATAGAGCTAAAGCGAAGTCCTTAATGGAAACGGCAAGCGCCTTAACACAGCGCTATGGTGGCGAGGTGCCTAGAGAGCTTGAACTCCTCCAGAGCTTTAGGGGTGTTGGCAGGAAAACAGCAAACGTAGTGCTGGGAAATGCCTACGGTATTCCTGGAATGGTGGTAGATACGCACGTAGGGCGATTATCGCGTCGACTGGGTCTGACGACCGAGAAAGACCCAGAAAAAGTAGAGCGAGATCTTATGAACCTGGTTCCAAAGCATGAGTGGGTGATGTTCTCGCACTGGTTGATCTCACACGGTAGAGTAGTCTGTATGGCTCGAAGCCCCAAGTGCAATCAGTGTGCGCTTTCTCGAGTGTGTAAGAAGAAAATATAAAGTCGAGACGTATTGTTCGGTCTAAGGAATCTTTCTTAATGATAAACCTGCGTCCTGACCTAAAGCACGCCCACAGTCGATAAGCCCCCTTGGTCGATAGAGGGCATGAAGAAAAAAAAACCTGGTGTACCGCTTTAAGAGCTCATGGAGCGGAACAAAAGTATAAGGAAAATTCTGAACATAGCCCCCTTTATGAACGAGCCAGTCGCGGTTAATAAACACTGCAGAATGTACAAGCACCTGCCCTTGGATAGGGTTGAAGGAACGTGTGCGCACCGCTATTGCAAGCCTATCGCCGTACTGAGGTATGACAGAGTCCAGCGGACCTAGGGGATTTTCTGCAGCCTGAATGCGGGTCCATTCTACCAAAGGACCTAGATAGCCCTCTCTAGTGAGTGGCGAAAAAAATCGGGCTACAAAATTATGACAATTCGCATCTTCGCATTGAGATAGCGCATGGATCTGGCTGCTCACATGTTCGGGTAGTAAATGCTCTAAAGCTACGGCCTGATTTTGCATCCATGCGGTTAAGAGCTTGCGCTGAATTCGAGACTTATCTTCCTCATAGAGCGCAAACTCGCTTGTAAGCTTTTGTACATCTAGAGGAGTCTGAAGGTGAACATCAAGTTTATAGGTTCGGGATTCCACTGCGTCTAGAAATCCTGCGCTTTTCAGTACGGCTGATAAGTCATCAACGCTCAGGTCGGACCAGTCTTTGGCGTGTTTATATTTCAAGCCAAAAATCTTGTCTAAGAGGGACTGAATGCTAAGATCCGTGACCAAGAATTCGCGGTAACCGCTTGCAGTATATGCACCCACCGCCCTAAGCCTGATCTCATAGCCGGATGTCACCTGTGGCACGAAGAAGAGAGTCATGAGTAAAACGGCAGCTTGAGGAAGTATTTTTCTCATAATTAAATTTTTTTAGTGTATAAATAAATGTCTTTTATCTTGCAAGCGATATTGTACCAACTCTATACCGTGTCCACTCTCAGGAGGGTACCAGGATGAAGACTGTAATTGTGATTCCCGCTCGGATGGGTTCAACAAGGTTTCCTAGAAAGCCTTTAGCCAAAGTTCTAGGTCACGCACTACTCTATCGCACATGGTCTATAGGACGTGCGGTAGAAGGAGTCGATCAGGTCGTAGTAGCGACTGATTCGACAGAAATACGCGATTTTGCCGAATCTTTCGGGGCTAAGGTCATCATGAGTCAGTCTGCTTGTGAGAATGGTACTGAGCGCGTGTGGGATACGATTAACCAGTTGAGCGATCGCCCCGATGTTTCGATTAACTTACAAGGAGATGCGGTCTTAACGCCTCCGTGGGTGATTCAAGCGGTAGTAGACTTTATGCGCGAAAATCCTAACGTTCAGATGGCGACTCCTGCCACACAGTTAAGCCTCCCCCAGTACGAGGAATTTGTGGCGAGTAAGGCGGGAGGCAGAGTCAGCGGGACGCTCGTGGTTTTTGATAAGCATTACCGTGCTCTTTATTTTTCAAAAGGACTCATCCCTCATATCAGAGACCGTAAGCACCTTGTAGCTGGGGCGCCGCTTTATCGTCATATCGGTCTCTATGGCTACAGAAGTTCGCTTCTTGCGCAGTATGTGCAGCTTCCTCCAACTCCGCTCGAAAAGCTTGAACAATTAGAGCAGTTAAGGGTGCTGGAAAACGGGATGCCGATCCACATCGTTCCAGTGGATTATAGGGGGCGCTCCCACTGGTCGATAGATAACCCCGAGGACGTTGCGATAGCGGAAAACATTATCAAACGAGACGGAGAGTTAGTGTTATGAAAATACTACTCGCTAGGCACGGAAACACCTTTGAACCAGGGGAGCCTGTGGTGTGGGCTGGGGCTACGAATGACCTTAAATTAGCAGCAAAAGGCACTGAGCAGGCTCTTCACCTAGCAGATCTTCTGACGAGACAGCGTGAGAAACTCAGTGCTATTTATTCAAGTGAACTTAGCAGAACTTATGATTACGCGAGCTTAGTAAGTACAGGGATTCAGTCGGGATTGGAGCCCATAAAAGATTCAAGGCTTCACGAAATCGACTACGGGGCATGGACCGGGCTCACTAACGATGAGGTTGCAGCGAGATTCGGAGAAGGCCCTCTTATGAACTGGGATAAGAAATCTGAGTGGCCTGATGTCGGAGGGTGGGGGGGGAGTGAGGCTGCGATCGTAAGTGAATTGCAATCTTTTCTGAAAGACTTGATCAGTAGACATAGAGAAAATGAAACGCTCTTGGTGGTGAGTAGCAATGGCAGACTAAGGTATTTTCTAAAGTTAATAGAGGGTGAGTTTGAGAAACGAGTCTCAAGTGGAACTTTTAAAATGGCGACTGGACGACTAAGCCGCATCAACTATCTAGACGGCAGGTTTACGCTCAGTTATTGGAATGAGGATCCAAAAGTCATGGGACGCGTTTAAAGTACGAGCCAAAAGCCTCGTTTCTACTTGATTATTGCCGAGTACTTTGCGAAATCTCAGGCACCCATGACACCAGAACAACTCAAAAGCCGCATCGAGACCCTTGCCCCTGGAACATCCGCCGAAGTGATGGATTTAACGGGCACGCTTGATCACTATAAAGCTATAGTAATTTCACCCGCTTTTGAGGGAATGATCACCATAAAACAGCACCGAGCAGTCTTGGCCCTGTTTGATAAAGAGATCGCCTCAAACGAAGTACATGCGCTTACTTTAAAAACATTTTCACCCAAACAATACGAACAATACCTAAACGGAGAGAAATAGGATTTATGAACACAACCACAACACAAACTCAGGCAAAACACCCACTCAACGAGAAACTCGTCGGAATTATTAACTCATCTCCTGTGGTCATTTTCATGAAGGGCACTACTCAGTTTCCACAGTGTGGATTCTCAGCGAAATCTTTACAGGTTCTTAAAGCTGCTGGTGTAACGAACCCAGTCGGTGTTGATGTGTTGTCAGACGACCCACTGTGGGACGCTCTAGAAGCCCACACCCAGTGGCCCACGGTGCCTCAGATTTTTATTAAAGGCGAGTTTGTTGGCGGCTGCGATATCATCACTGAAATGTACGAGAAGGGTGAGTTAGTAGAGCTTCTGAAGGCTTAAGAAGCTCAAACTGCCCCCTAAGCGTGCATAAGTTAGGGTACGCACATATGAAGTAAGATCGTAATATCTGGCGCATAAATTGAATTATTGAAGATATGATTCTAAGATGCCCAAACGAGTTATGTAAAAATCGCGACCAAAATCAATATC
>Ga0247843_1003576_pt1 | contig 25098 bp, 22 predicted proteins | sample LaCruzMarch2017__FD_192420 | JGI IMG/M metagenome (GOLD analysis project Ga0247843, IMG submission 192420) | Freshwater microbial communities from meromictic Lake La Cruz, Castile-La Mancha, Spain - LaCruzMarch2017_8m | ecosystem: Environmental > Aquatic > Freshwater > Lake | place: Spain...
CCCAAATGCAGCGGTGTACTGGCTTGCACGAATGGTGAAGGCTGGCGAAGACCCTAAATTTATAGCACGCAGACTCCTTATTCTTGCATCTGAAGATATTGGCGCTGCTAATCCTACAGCTTTGGTTTTAGCAAATAGTTGTTTTCAAGCAGTTAACGTAATCGGCTATCCAGAAGCGGAAATTATTCTATCGCAATGTGCCGTTTATCTCGCCACTTCTCCTAAAAGCAACGCTACATATTTGGCCATAAAGACCGCCAAGCAGTTGATAGAAACTACAGGCGATTTGCCTGTGCCGCTTCATCTAAGAAATGCGCCAACCAAATTGATGAAAGAAATTGGGTACGGCAAAGAATATGCTTATGCGCACGATTTTCCTGGAAATTTTGTGGATTTGGAGTATCTACCAGCTGAAATTTCGGGAGAGACATTGTATAAACCACAAAATAATAGTAGAGAAAAAGCTGACCGCGAGCGGTTGTTATCGCTTTGGAAACAACGTTATGACTACTAGCCAATTGAAGCAAATTGACTTGAATTCATTTAAAACGCTTTAGCTACAACGCCTTAGCAATTTCAACAGATGTTTAAAGTAAAGACTTTCAATTTCCTTACATTTGAAAAATGTCTTTACCAATAATTAGGCGATACGCTTTTCTAGTTGTAATTCTATGCGGAATAGGATTTTCGCACGGATGCAAGCAAGATATTGGAGGCTCTGCTTGGGATGTAGATGTGCTAACACCAATCATTTCTACTCGGCTAACTATGGCCGATTTACTTGACGATTCCATTGTGCAAGCCGATGCGAATGGCGCACTTCGATTGAAATTTGAAACCGATTTAATTGGACTTCAGATTGATTCCATAGTTCGAATTCCGGACACCACTATCATCACTCCGATAAGCTTCGCACTTCCCATTACAGACCTTCCTCCAGGGTCTGATTTCATTCCATTTATCGGCAGAACACGCTATGATCTTGGTGGAATATCCCTAAAAAAAGTGCGATTAAAACGGGGCAAACTCCGTGTGAAATTGCGAAGTGTATTGCCTACTCCTGTTGAGTTTTTCTACGAAATGCCCTTGGCCTATTTATGGGGAAATCATTTTCAGTTTTCGAGCACCATAGATGCGGGAACAGATGCTGTTCCAGCTACTGCGGAATTCGAATTTGATTTGACTGGCTATGAATTCGATTTACGCAGCTCCTCATTTCAAAGCTATAATACGCTTGAAAGCAGATATACACTGCGCACAGCAGAAAATGGTCAAACCGTTTCTGTTCCAGCCAATCAAGCATTCTTTTTTCTAGAGTACTCATTCTTTGATATTGTACCCGATTACGGCATTGGATTTTTTGGTCAGAAAAATGAGCAAGTAGAAGATGAAGTGTCAGATTTAGCTGTTCTCTCTCAAATCACAGAAGGACAATTGCTACTCGACTCTGTAACAATTGATTTAAGTGTGGTAAACGGAGTTGGTGCAGACGCATTGTTTCGCTTAGGGTATTTAAAGTCAATTAACACAAGAACCAATACCACATTGAATTTGCAGCATTCCATTGTAGGAAACAACATTCAACTTACACGTGCTATTGATTTAGATGGAACTGCCACAGGTGTTCAGATATCCCAACAAAGCTTTAGGTTGGATAAGGGAAATTCAAACATTAAAGATCTACTTGAAAACCTCCCCGATAAGTTGGGTTTTGCCTTTGATTTCAGTTTGAATCCATTAGGAAACATTTCATCAGGAAATGATTTTTTCTTCTACGACAAACCTTTTGAAGCAAAATTGGCAGTAAACGTTCCTCTTCGGGCTTCTATCCAGAATCTTACATTAGTAGATACGTTAGAATTTAACTTGGCGGAGAATGCGGTTGTTGAAAGTATTACAAAGGGCACCTTTACGCTCGTTGCAGTCAATGGTTTTCCCTTGGAATGCAACATTGAAATGGTCCTGTTGAATGAGTCATTTCAATTGCTGGACACACTGGTGAATAACGTGAGTGTTGCTGCACCAACGTTGAATGCGGAATTCAAGGTTGTGCAACCGCTTGAGTCTCGCGTTTCCATTCCATTAACTGAAGCTACTGCTCAACGTTTACCTCAAGCCAAGCATGTTCGTCTGTTGGTGCGATTCAACTCTTCTGCACAGCCCCAATTGCTCGATATTTATTCGCATTATGGCATTGATGTTAAGCTAATTGGCGACCTAAACATCAATTTTAATTCCTCTGGTAATTGAAGTTTGTTCGCGCCTTAATTCCGATTTTGTTGGTGCATTTATCTGGGTATGCCCAATTTTCACATGAGGTATATTCCGATTGGGAAGGCGGAAATGCCATAGGAGTGTTCGGGCGTTACCAAATAGCCAGCAATGCACTCTCGGCATCCATGGTTAATGCCATTTATTCAGGCAATGATTTAAGTAGGGATTTGCGACAAGCCACTTCCGACCGATTGACCTCATCCAACCGAATGGGCTTAGATGGGGATTTCGGCCTGTATTATCGACATTTGCCTGATAGTTCTAAAGGCATAGGTTATTTTGTTCGGGTTGCTGACAGATACCACGCCCACGGCACATTTTCTGCCGATTTGCTGAATGTTGCAATGTTCGGTAATGCCCGTTTTGCAGATAAATCCGCCAATCTCGGAGATGCATCCGCCACTTATTTACAATACAAACAGTATGAATTAGGCATTCTTAAAACTTGGAAGAAACCAAAAGCTACATGGCAATTTGGTTTTGGGCTATCGCTACTCACTGGTAATCAATCGCTTGTGGCCGATTTTCCAGAAGGAAGCCTTTATACAGACCTCAATGGAGAATATTTAGACATTACATTGCACGGTTCAGTTCAAACATCTTCTATCGCTAGTGCGCAATATTTTGATGCAAACGGTTGGGGATTTAGCGCATCTGGACATGTGGGCATGCAGACCGAGAAATTTGGTTGGAAATTTGAATTTGATGACATCGGTCTGATTTCATGGGGCCAGCATCTTAAGCGGCACGACTTTGATACCATAGCACGTTTTGAAGGTGCAAACCTCGATTTGTTTGCAGATGACCCACTCGCATCCGTAAACTTGGACTCCATCACGCAAAAAATGATTACCACTACTGATGGCGAAAGCTACGTAACAGTTATTCCAGGAAGTATTCGATTGGAAGGTTCGTATGCATTAAATGCCAAGCAATGGAAACTGTATGCAGGTGTTCATCACCGTTTTGCTTCAGGATATTTCCCGCTTATCTACTTGGGGACAAGCGCAGCATTGCCCAAACGTTTTTTTATTGATGGACGATTTTCCTACGGTGGATTTGGATCTTGGAACATCGGCCTTGAGGCGCGCAAAAATTTTGCAGGCCATTTCGCCATCCGAGCTGGCACCTACAATTTGGAAGGATTTATTCTACCCGATTTCGGCACCAGTCAAAGTGCTTTTATTGGATTGACGGGGTATTTCTAATTGGCTCTAGCGGTTTAGGGATTCAAGATAGCATCACATTTAATCTCTTGAGCAAATAGAAATCAAGGTGCACATGCTAACCACAATTTTGAACAGAATAAGCAGTGGTTATATGCTCCCATTGGGCATATTTCTATTGAATTTCGGTTTCAAATTGGCGTTTCTCGATGATCAATCCATTGCTGGAGATGAGCCCTTTTCCATTTACGTGGCTGGAATGGCTCCAACCGAGATTATTAAATATTTGGCAACGGGGAATAATCCTCCACTTTGGGAGTTAATCCTTCATTATTGGATTAAAGTTTTTGGAACAGATGCTTTTTCTGTTCGCTTTCTTCCCCTGATGTTTAGTGCTTTTGCTTCACTATTCATATTCTTAATTGGGCGGCAATTTTTCTCCGTTTCAGTTGCTCTTCTTGCTTCTACCCTATTCACATTTTCTGATTTCCACATTCATTTTGCTCATGAAGCACGCGTATATGCTTTAGCCACATTCTTGGCATGTTTGTCCATGTATTTGTTTCTCAAATTTCTAAAAAGTGAAGAAACATCAAAAGTCAAGCTAGGTTTTTGGATAATAATCAATGTCGCATTAGTGCTGGCACATTATTTTGGTTTTTGGATAATTCTGGTTCAAGCTTTTGCGACCGTTATTCTCATTTGGGACAAATCAACTAGGCAAAAAGGACTCCTTTTACTTTTGGGATTTGCTTTTCTCGCGCTTTGTTGCGTTCCAATTCTACCAGTTGTAATCAACCGTTTTAGTGAATCTGCTTCAACGGGCACGTGGGTTACAGAGCCTAATGGACTGTTCAGTTTGGTAGATATTCTCCGCACATTTTGCAATGAGCAATATGGAAGCGCACAATTTTATGGCAGTAAACCTCTACTCACAGTTGCGCTGTGCCTTTTAGCCCTTTTGGGGCACGCTAAGAAGTTGATACGTCCTAGTCAGAAACCAACAATAGTCTATTGGGTAATTGTAGGGTGGTTTTTGATTCCTTTTCTTTTAATGTGGGTTATTTCCTTTAAAATTCCCATGTTCCATGATCGCTATTTAGTATTCGCCAGTATTGGATTTATTTTCTTCATCGCAATAGGGCTTCATGCAGTTTCAAATCGAACATTAGTTAGAAATGTAATAATGAGCTTAGCCGGCTTGGGAATGTTGCTTACTTGTAATCCCAATGTGAGCAATAAAAGGGATGTAATCGGAACCATAAACCAAATACATGTACTTAAGAAGCAATTTCCAGAAGCGTTGATATTTCTCTGCCCCGAATGGTACGATTTGCATTTTGCGTACTACTGGAATAGAGCATGTTTCGAAGTTCCCGCCACGGCAGATGCGTTTAAATCTGAAATTCATCGTTGTCTTGCCAATGAAAATATCTATCCAATTCGCGATTTCACAATGATAGATGCACAAAAATTAGTGGACTCAAACGATGTGATTCACCTAGATGCCGCTGCGGATTTAACCTATCCTAACAACGGGATTCAAGATGTTTTATCTAGCAACTTCAATCAAGTTGAGCTTTATGAATATCCTGAGATATTTCGGGTATATCATTACTCCCGTAGATGATTTATTGAATACTGCTCTGAATTAATACTGGGTATTCACCAGTCGCCCATTGGCTATAATCTCTTGGCCCGAACGTAAGCGATACATATAAATACCGCTATTGAGCGAAGTCAAATCCATATCAGTGGATGAACGAAGCGATGAGTTTGAAAGAACCATTTTTCCTAGAGCATCAAATAGCTCTAAAACAATGGGATGCTGAAAAGAACTTGCCCATTGTTCAATTCCAACCGCAGAGAAAACTGCATGACCCGAGCACGGATTTGGAGCAAACATAAGTCTTCTAAATTCCCCATCAACTAGTACTTCATTCACCTCTGTGTACACAGAATTGAATACTCCATCAAAGTCAGTTTTTACCAATAAAGCATCTTGCATTCTGAACAGATATCCTTCTGTTACACCCAACATTGCATAGCCATTGTCTAAGGTTTGAACAATTGAATAGCCTCGGTCATCAGCACCTGAACCAAACGTACTAGATACACCTCCAAAAATTCCGTCTGCCCCTACTCTCTTGAGAAATAAATCTTCGCCACCAGCTCCAATTTCCGATAAAGAGTAACCAATAGTTACCAAATCTCCAATACTGCTCTGAATTAAATCAAACCACTCATCGTCATCATTGCCGCCAAAAAAATTAGACCAAACATCTGCTCCGTTCTCATCTACTTTCTGAAGATAAAAGTCAGCCCCACCAACACTACCAGATTGCATACTTCCTGCAAATGCAAAACCGCCATTGAGCGTTTGTAGCACCGAATACGCTATATCATTCTCCGCACCACCAACTGTTTTCGTCCAAATTGTATCACCTATTGATGTGGTGCGAAGAATCCAAATGTCCTTGCCTCCCATTCCCGCACTTTCGGTATAACCTGCCAGAATAAAACCACCGTCTGAGGTAGAACCAATAGAATTGAGGCCGTCAGGATTAGTTCCTCCATAAGTCCGTGTCCAAATGGTATCGCCTAACATATCTAAACGCAGCAAATAAGCATCACCTTGTCCATTGCCATAGCTGTAGGTTTGGCCAACTAATGCAAATCCACCATCAGCTAGAGCAATGATTTTCTTTGCAATATCCCATTGCGATCCACCATAGGTTTTAGTCCAAAGTGTATCCCCATTTGAATCTGTTCGAACCACAAACATTTGATAACTCAAATCGGTAGTTTCAGTAACTCCGGCCATCACAAATCCACCATCGGATGTTGCTGCCATGCTTTCCAATTGATCCGCAAACGATTGACCATAATACTTTCGCCATTGCTCACTTCCCCAAGCATCGGTTCGGATAAGCATAAACTGACCGTTGTTAAAATCAAAACTTCCCGTGGAACCAGCAATGGTATAACCTCCATCAGCATTTTGAACTATGGCCTTGCCAATGTCGTACGATCCACCTCCATACACTTTCAGAAATTGACCTTGAGCAATTGCTACAGTTGATGCAGCTATGCAGAGGAATGCTATAATGGCAATGCCGTTTAGGGTTAACTTCATTTCAAAATAAAACTAATATGAATGTCATTCAATAACAAAACTATGAAAAACCTTATTGGTCAAGTGTCCAAACACATGAACTTGTTTGCTTCCGTCTTGCATTAAGTCTAAACGCATAAATCCATTATTTCTATCGTCCATAAAACGAGCTCCATAGCGGTCGCCTTTCAAAGAAGAACGCTTACTTCCTGAACCTGAAACCAAGTGAAAGTTGGAGCCTTTCTTAAAGTATTGCAGATTGTGATCGTGGCCTGACACATAAATTACTCCTGTATATTTATCAATCACTTTCAGAATTTTGTTCCGAATTCGTTTGTATCGCATTTGAGGAATATCCTGAACCATGGCTCGGTTCAACCCAATAAGCCCGAAAAGTTGAAATGGCGGCACCCAGTTCAAAATAAATCGAAATGGTTGCTTTGGTGCACCATGATGCCCATTTGAATACATCGGATGATGCGCTGCAATGAGCACTTGACCTCCTTTTGCTGTCGAAGCAATCAACAAACTATCCAAACGTAAAAGAAACTGACGCTCCATTTGGCGCTTCGACATACCCTCAGTTTTGGCGATTTTGTGAAAAAACTGGGACTGCAACCACCATTGTATATCAATAGCTATGAGATGCATATTATCTCCAAAGGCAGCATAATGCGGCCCTGGAAATCCATTTCTAGGCATAAAAACTGCTTCGTTTTTGTTTCGGATGTTTCCGTTTTGCTTATAGAAGGCCTCCACAAAATCAGCTTCTCGTTTCACCAATTCCAAGCCCTGCCATTTTCCGGCCTTCCAATCGTGGTTTCCAGGAACCCAAAACACACTGCCATGATGATTTATTGTTTGCTCTAATTGCGAACGAAGTTTCATTTCGGAGGCCCTCAGTTTCTTGTGTCCATCCTTTCCGTCCAATCCAGTTGGATATACATTATCGCCCAAGAAGATAACTGTGCTTGTAGAATCCTTGCGAAGTTGTTCACCTAAAAGCTGCAAGGCTGGACCAGCGATAGTATCTTTTCCAGCATCGCCAATTAGGTAAATAGAGTGCTTAATGGCATTCTGGGGAAAAAGCGCTGAAGTAATTGAACACAGAAATATCAACGCAATCCCAGAAGTTTTGAGCGAAAATGTACCCCTCATTATGGCTTCTTCGCTTTAACAGTAAACTCAGTCCTGCGATTGTTGGCTCTTCCCTCTACAGTATCATTGGTATCGATAGGCACTGTGTCTGCATAACCTTTATATTCAGTTCTTGCAGGAACTATTCCTTTTGTTAACAAATAATCGTTCACGGCTTTTGCTCTATTTTCTGACAAAACTTGATTATCAGCCCTGTTTCCCATGTTGTCGGTATGGCCTCCAATTTCAATATGAATGGTTGGATTCTCTTTCAAAAAGGACACGAGTTTCTCTAATTCAGCGGTGGATTCTGGCTTCAAATCATACGATGCAGTTTCGAAAAAAATATTTTTGAGTACGACTTTCTTCCCAAACTCAATGGGTTGTAATTCCACGTTCATAATAAACGGTTTACTATCTGGAGCTCTTCCTTGAAGCGAGAAATTGGCTGAATAAAACAAGTAGCCATCCTTCGATACGTTTAAAGCGTAATCGCGATCAACGGGCAGGCAGACGAGAAAGTCTCCCGTTATTTTGTCAGATTGAGATTCAATAACGGTTTTTGAAGTTGATAAATCTATCAGCTCGAACTTAGCTCCCAATGGCCTTTTTGATGGCAAGTCTTTCACTATTCCTTTCACATAGGTTACAGGAATTGGCCTAGCATCTTGATACAATTCGAAAGCGTAAATGTCTAACTTTCCAAATCCGCCATCTCTATCGGAACCAAAATAGGCAAGTTTACCACTTGCATCAACAAACAGACCCATTTCATCTTTCCAAGTATTAATTGGATATCCAAGATTTTTTGGAGTACTCCAAATACCTTTTTCATCTAGTCTACTCATATAGATGTCCTTACCTCCCATGCCAACATGGCCATTAGAAGTGAAATACAATGTGCGACCATCCGCATGAATAAACGGTGTTTCCTCATAGCCTGCGGTGTTTATGGAATCCCCCAAATTGCGTGGTTCAGTCCATTCGCCATTAGGAGCAAGGTGAGTCACAAAAATATCCGCACCGCCCTTGCCTCCTGCCCTATTACTTGAAAAATAAAGCGTTTTTCCATCGGAAGAAATGGACGGTTGCGATTCCCATTTATCTGAATTTACTGGCGGTCCAAGATTTTCAGGCGTACTCCAAGACCGTCCTTCACGGAATGAACGATAGATATCGCAACTTCCCATTCCTCCGCGCCTGTTGCAACCTGTAAAAAACAATTGTTGCCCATCGGCTGTCATAGTTTGCGCACCCTCATTATCGTCAGTGTTTATGGGGTTCCCAAGGTTCATAGCCAAGCCCCATTCCCCATCATTCTTAAGAAAACTGATATAAAAATCCTCTTGGTAATCTGCTCCTTCATCGCGTCTTTTGTTTCTAGTACAAACAAGGGTAAGTCCATCGGCTGTTAGTACAGGGAAATACTCAAAATCAGCAGTATTTACGTTAGCGCCAAGGTTTTTGGGCTCAAATGGCACAGGAGATTTTCGAGCAATTGCCCCAAATTTGGCATTCTGAAGTTGAAGTTCTGCCTTCTCCTTTAGTTTTGGGTTGACTCTTTTTTTCGCGATATACTTTGTATAGTTGATAACAGCGTTGTCATAATCGCCAATGCTCATCTGCATTTGTGCCAACTGATTGTAGGTGTTCGAGAAAAATTCATCATCTATTTCTACCACCTTTTTATACAGTTCAATGCCATCAAGTGGTTTACCCATATCGAAATACACATCGCCTAACAAGATGTGGGCTTCAATAAACTTCGGCTCAATCTTAATCGCTTTTAGAAATCTTTCCTCTGCTTCCGTGTTAAGTTTATTGTCATAAAAGCGCAGTCCTTCTTCAAATATTCCAATGGCTTTTTTCGATTCTATAGAGTACTTTGATTGCCCAAAGGCTGAAAAGCTAAAGCAAATAAATAGAATTACAAGAATGTTTTGGATTGGTTTATTCATGAAATTTTCGTCCTGAACTGGGAAGTCTACGTCTTTTGTATCTGTTAATGTGATTCAATGGGGTGAAGGCAATTCATGGAATTCCCATGTATTTATGGCTTTGCAACGAAACATTCCATCGAGGATTTGCCATTACATAATCAACTATAATAGGTAACATTTTATCTACCACACTCCACTCTGGCTGCAGATAAATCTTGCACTGATTCTTAACCAAACTGGCGTGTTCCTCTGCCCAAACAAAATCGTGCCGATTATGAATAATCACCTTGAGCTCATCTGCCATTTCATAAAACTCAGGCTTTGGCGGACTGTTTTTTTTGGGTGACAAACAAATCCAGTCAAACCTACCCGAAAGCGGATGCGCGCCTGATGTTTCTATGTGAGTGGCTAATCCTGCTTCCTTTAGCAATCGCGTCAGCACATCAAGATTGTACATTAACGGTTCGCCTCCAGTAATTACAATGGTTTTTGCAGGCTGCTTGCTGGCTTCATTCACTATGTCTACCGCATTAGTTAGCGGGTGGATACTACCATCCCAACTTTCTTTCACATCACACCAATGACAGCCTACATCACATCCTCCAATCCGAACAAAATAAGCAGCTGTTCCTGTATGAAATCCTTCGCCTTGAATAGTGTAAAACTGCTCCATTAGCGGCAGCACCAAACCGCTGTTCAATTCAGATTTTTGAAAATCGTTTAACTTCTCCAATTTCATCGCGCTAAGGTATCCAATCTAAAACCATGGAACATAGAATATCCTCATAACTTCACGCGTAAGAGTTAAAATTCTTCAATGCCGCGAAACAAAAAAGGGTTCGAACGTTAGTTCAAACCCTTTTCGATTTCCAATCAAGTAAAATTACTTTTTTGAAGCAAGTTTATTAAGACTTGCTGTGTCTCCAAACAGTTCCTTCGACTTCTTGTTGTAAGCTTCAGCCGCTTCTTCGGCAGTTTTGAAAAAACCAAGATTAATGGCCTTTCGTTGAAAATAAATTACCGCACGATACTTGTCCTTTTCTTGAGTTACGCCACGGAAACCAGATTTGCTTGTGAAGTTTTTCATTTGTCTTCTCAAGGTATTCATGGTAACCCACTCTAAGTTTTCTATACGAGCATCCAATACATTGCCATTTATAAAACGAACAAATAGCTTTTTACCCTGATCTTCCGGTTTTTTGCAAAACTTTTCTGCAATGTACTTGTGCAAGTAAATGGTTTCGTAAACAGGACCTTGTTTCGTAGTAATGCACCGTTGATATACCGCATACCCATTAGAATGGGCACGCAGGTTTTCCAACAATTTAATAGATACCATGTAGGGATTAGCCTTGATATCATTGAGAGAAGCCTCGTCTACAATGACGTGTTCGTCTTCCCTATTCTTAAGCTTGATTTTTACTGACATGAGTTTGTTGTTTTTGGTTTGACATGGTTTTCATTCTGGCGAGCATTGTATTTTTTAGCAGCGAAGCAATGGTCATGCGACCAACTCCACCCGGAACAGGCGTAATAAAACTAGCCTTAGAGGCGACTTCATCGAAGGCTACATCACCAACAATTCTGTAGCCCTTAGGCGATTTTAAATCATCAATCCTAGTTATTCCTACATCAACCACAACCGCGCCTTCCTTCACCATATCAGCGGTTACAAACTCAGGTTTCCCCAAAGCAACAATCAATATATCAGCACTTCTTGTAAAAGAAGCTAAATCCTTAGTTCTACTGTGGCACAACGTTACAGTACAATTTCCTGGATTGCTGTTTCTACTCAACAGAATAGACATTGGCGTTCCAACAATATTGCTTCTTCCAAGCACTACACAATGCTTACCAGCCGTCTCAATTTGATACCGTTTCAGCAACTCCATAATCCCAGCTGGTGTAGCGGAAACAAACGTTTCCATTCCCAAAACCAGCTTACCTAGGTTTTCTGGGTGAAATCCATCGACATCTTTTGAGGGTCTTACAGCAAGCGTAACTTTTTGCTCATCAATGTGATGCGGCAACGGTAATTGCACAATTAAACCATCAATTGCATCATTCTCGTTTATGCGATTCACTTCAAAAAGCACGTCTTGAAGTGTGGCTTCACTTGGCAAACGAACCAGCGTAGATTCAAAACCAATTTCTCTGCACGACTTTACTTTGCTTGCAACATACGTTTCGCTGGCGCCATCATTTCCAACTAGAATAGCAGCCAAATGTGGAGGACGATTTCCACTGGTAACAATCTCGGTTACTTCAATGGCTAGTTCAGCCTTCACCTGATCTGCAATAATTTTTCCGTCCAGTAGTTTCATCAAATTTTAATACATGTACAAACCAATCAAAAGGACTGACCACGTGATTCACGCATCAATCAAATTTCTATTCATTTCACTCACATAAAATGTTCATATCTCTACAAAAGTGCTCGAAATATACAATTATTTTGAATATGTCGTGTAAATGCATTCAGTAAAAATAAATTTCTCAAGATTATTTACGCCCCGGCATTTGCTTCATCATTTGGGCCATAGCCCCTTTATTCGACATCATTTTCATCATCTTTTTGCTGTCATCAAACTGCTTCAAAAGGCGATTTACTTCTTGAACATTCGTTCCACTGCCAAGTGCCAAGCGCTTTCTCCGGCTGCCATCTATTATGTGCGGATTGGCTCGTTCTTTTGGTGTCATAGAGCCAATAATTGCTTCTAAACTCTTAAATGCATCGTCTCCAATTTCCACATCCTTTAGCATTTTGCCCATTCCTGGCACCATTCCCATCAAATCCTTGATGTTCCCCATTTTCTTAATCTGATGAATTTGACCAAGAAAATCGTTAAAATCAAACGTGTTTTTGGCAATTTTCTTTTGAAGTTCTCGAGCTTTCTCTTCATCATATTGCGACTGAGCGCGTTCTACAAGCGAAACAATGTCGCCCATGCCCAGAATTCGATCGGCCATCCTATCTGGATGAAACACATCCAAGGCATCCAACTTCTCTCCTATTCCCACAAATTTGATTGGTTTATCTACCACAGATCGAATAGAAAGTGCTGCTCCGCCTCTTGTATCACCATCAAGTTTTGTGAGAACTACACCATCAAAATTGAGCCGGTCGTTAAAAGCTTTAGCAGTATTCACCGCATCTTGCCCTGTCATTGAATCCACTACAAACAACGTTTCGTGCGGATGGATAGCCTTGTGAACCCGGTCTATCTCTTTCATCATTTCCTCGTCTATTGCCAAACGACCAGCAGTATCGACAATCACTACATTGAATCCTTTTTCGCGAGCGTATTTAATGGCATTTTCCGCTATCTGAACAGGATTTTTATTTCCAATTTCTGAATAAACTTCAGCGCCAACTTGACCGCCAAGCACTTTTAGTTGCTCTATGGCCGCTGGTCTATACACATCACAAGCTACCAAAAGTGGCTTCTTGCCACGCTTTGATTTTAGATGAAGTGCTAATTTTCCTGTGAATGTGGTTTTACCAGAACCTTGCAAACCAGCTATCAAGAAAATGGCTGGATTGCCATTAAGGTTAACATCCATGGTAGCTCCACCCATCAGGGCAGTAAGCTCATCTTTGGTAATCTTCACCAACAATTGCCCAGGTTTAATGGCTGTAAGCACATTCTGACCAATCGCTTTTTCCTTTACTCTGTCGGTAAAATCTTTTGCCACTTTGAAGTTTACGTCCGCATCCAATAATGCGCGTCTCACTTCCTTCATAGTTTCGGCAACGTTGATTTCCGAAATCTGACCTTCGCCCTTCAGGGTTTGGAATGCTTTCTCAAACTTCTCTGTTAAATTTTCAAACATTGTATGCGCTGATTTAAGCCGTAAATGTAAGATGCTCACAACAACAGGCAAAGGCTCAACTAACTGTTGGACTACATCGTTCTAAAATATTTCGTCAACTTTGGCGAGAGTGAACAAACAAAGCCGTTGAAGGTTATAGCTATATGATAGCTCCATCTCAATCCACCGAGAACGTATTAGACAGCAATCGGCCTAAACTCAATTGGTTGAGCCAAATACGTTTATTTCAAAACTTAACTGATGCCGAAATCGATTATTTGCTGCGGTATTCCGTGCTGAAGAGAAAGACAAAAGGTGAACATCTCTATTATCCCAATGAACACGCAAATACGGTGTTCTTTCTAATAAGTGGACGTGTTAAAGTTGGGAGTACTTTTTCGGATGGTAAAGAATACATCAAAGGCATTGTTCAACCTGGAGAAATGTTTGGAGAAATGGGCATGGTCGGTCAAGCACTACGCACAGATTTTGCTGTTGCACTTGAAGATGAAGTCTCCATTTGCACTCTAAATGTGGATGATTTCCTGAAGCTAATACGAAACAACGCTGAACTAAGCATCAAGATAACAAACGCTATTGGAGCAAAGTTGATTCAAGTGGAAAGAAGATTTGAATCACTTCTTTTTAAGGATGCTAGAACGCGAATTGTAGATATTATCAGAGAAATGGCATTGGAAAGAGGCCAAGTTCTTGCTGGTGGTTCCATCTTAATTTCCCACGCACTCACACATCAGGATATTGCCAGCATTACTGCCACTTCTCGTCAAACTGTAACAACTGTGTTGAATGAATTGAAAGAGCTTAATGTAATTAACTTCGATAGAAAGTCCATTTTAGTTCATGAAATGAAGACTTTGATTTAGCTGACTTTCAATAATTTAGAAAGAACCTAAGCACTGTTTCGTTTTGAAAAATTGCCAAAAATGGCGTAATTGTTATTGGGTCGTTGGCATTTAGGTGGTCTGCTGGGTATCTTTGCAACGCTCCTATTGATTCTTCATTTTACGAACAAGAAGAGTGTAAAGCATTGTAGTCCATCTAACCATTGGATAGTGCCATTTAATTCGACCGAAATATGGAAGATGTTTTGAACTTGTCGTTGTCTGCGCAAACCGCAATAGAAAAGGAAGAGCGCTACGGAGCCCACAACTATCATCCATTGCCTGTGGTTTTAGAGCGTGGTGCTGGTGTTTATGTTTGGGACACAGACGGTAAGCGTTATTTTGATTTTCTATCGGCCTACTCTGCAGTAAATCAAGGACATTGCCATCCGCATATTATTGAAGCACTGGTTCAGCAAGCTTCAAAGCTTACTCTTACTAGTCGTGCCTTTCACAATGATGTATTGGGCGAATATGAAAAGTTTGCTTGTGAAACCTTTGGATTTGACAAGCTTCTGCCCATGAACACTGGTGCCGAAGCGGTGGAAACCGCCATCAAATTGTGCCGAAAATGGGGATATGAGAAAAAAGGAGTGGCCGAAAATGAAGGAGTTATTCTGGTTTGCTCAGGTAATTTTCATGGACGAACGACAACCATCATCTCGTTTTCTAACGATGCTGATGCACGAAAAAGCTTTGGCCCTTACACTCCTGGTTTTGTAACCATCGAATACAATGATGTTACGGCACTTAAGCAGGCTCTGCAAAATCCAAATGTGATTGGTTTTTTGGTGGAACCAATTCAGGGCGAAGCTGGTGTAAATGTTCCAGCTGAAGATTATCTTCTGCAAGCTCAGCAGCTGTGCAGAGAAGCAAATGTGTTGCTGCTGGCAGATGAGATTCAGACTGGAATTGCCAGAACTGGAAGCCTTTTGGCGGTGTGTGGCAATTGTGATTGTTCGAATTCGTGTAAGAAAAATCCAGCCACCTATGCGCAACCAGACATTCTCATTTTAGGTAAAGCACTTTCTGGAGGTGTTTTGCCCGTTTCAGCAGTGTTGGCCAATGACGAAATAATGTTGGTAATCAAACCTGGCCAACACGGGTCTACATTTGGTGGAAACCCACTTGCAGCAAGAGTTGCTATTGCTGCTTTGAAAGTGGTAGAAGACGAGCATTTAGCGGAAAACGCCAAACGTTTAGGTGCCATTTTCAGAAAGGAATTGGAAGATTTTGCAATAACTCACCCTATTATTTCTACGATTCGAGGAAAGGGATTGTTAAACGCAATCGTTATTAACGACACCCCAGAAAGTGTTACGGCTTGGAACATCTGTTTGCAACTTGCAGAGCAAGGATTGCTAGCCAAACCAACACACGGCAACATCATTCGGTTTGCTCCACCACTTGTCATGACCGAAAGTCAGCTTATGGAATGCCTCACCATAATCAAAAATGTTCTCAGCACTTTTCAAGCATGATTAAACATTTTGCAGTAACGGCATTGTTCATCGCTTCCATATTGGGGGCAAATCCCACAGCAATTTGTCAAAATGCAGTTGTAAGTGCAAAAGGGGATGACTTGCATTATCTGGGTTATGTGCTGCTTACTGGAGACACACTTTCTTGGGTAAATATTGAAAGCAACGACATCTATAATCTATCGCGGGGGCTCTATTTCAGGAAAAACACCCTGTTAGATTTTGTGCAGGATGATAATCTCTATTTCTTCGGTAATGCTCTCATAACTGGAAACAAAGAAGAATTACAAAAAATAAAGGATGACAACTGGTTCTATCTTGGATCGGCAATATTTGAGAAGACAACAGCCTATTTGGAAAACGTAACTTCTGATGATGTCTACTATCTTGGAAAAGCAGTCGTGCAGCGAGACTTCAACTTCTTGAATCGTCTTTCGAGCGAAAAGAAATAGGCATGATAACTGTGATTTGCGGAACTAACCGCCCCAACAGCAATTCCATGAAGGTAGCGCAGAATTATGCGCAAATACTTCAGCGAAATGGCGCAGACACTCAAATTCTGAACTTGTTAGATGTGAGTGCCCTATGGATTGAACAGAATTCTTTCAATTCCAACTCACCTGAAATGGAATCCGTTATTCGGCAATATATCCATAAAGTGAACAAACTTGTACTCGTTGTTCCAGAGTACAATGGTAGCTTCCCTGGCATACTAAAGTACTTTATTGATGGCTGTACGCATGGCGATTGGGCCGACAAGAAAATTGCACTTGTAGGTGTTGCTAGTGGAAGAAGTGGCAATCTTCGTGGACTAGATCATCTTACAGGAATTTTCCACTACTTGGGCTCATCGGTTTTTTGGAGAAAAGTATATATATCACAGGTTTTCAATCATTTAAATTCTGATGGAGAACTAACAAGTGAAGCTGCGTTGAAAGAAATTCAACAGCAGATAGATGGATTTTTAGCGTATTAACCATGGTAAATCAAGCTATTTCAAATTGCGGAATTCTGGCTCACTTTCAAGGATTGTGGGTTATTCAAGCGTTGGTTTCCTCCTTCTTGGCAATTGTTTTTATTCAATCAGGATTGGATAAAACATTTCATTACAAAGGAAACTTAGATTGGCTGAAAGGACATTTTTCTGCTTCCTTCCTTGCTGGACTAGTGCCTATATTACTATCAACACTTACAGCTATCGAACTTGCAGCTGGGCTTACGTGTCTGTTTGGCGCAATAGAAGCCGTTGTGTATAAAACGTTCTGCTTTGGTTTTGCTGGTTCGCTGCTTAGCGCAATTACCCTTTTGATGTTGTTTTTTGGGCAACGTGTAGCGAAAGATTATGCAGGTGCAGCAACCCTTGTACCCTATTTTATACTTGTGGTAATTAACCTATTCTTCTTGGCTTAGATTGAAAAAGTCCAGATTAAATCCCTGAACTACCTTTCATTATTCGAGCCAATACTCCTTCTTTCAGCGCATAGGTTGAAAGCACCACCTCATTCAATTGGCAATGACGTAGCACCCATTGCACCATAAATGAGGCTATGTGAATCGTATCTACTCGCATTTCAACAAGGCCTGGAATGGCCTTACGCTCAGCAAAAGTTCCAGCCAATAATTTGGAATTCAACGCAGCAAGCGCATCCAAATTGAACGACTCCGTTAAAACCGACTTCACATCTGTGGAATCACCCTTTTCGGCCCAAATCATCTCAATAAAACTATCGAAACTACCCGAAGAGCCCACCATAGATTGCACCCCAAGCGCATTGCACTGTACAATCATATCCTCCAGTTCGCTTTTCAATAAAGCATCCAGACTACTCAAATTTTCAGGAGAAATCGGGTCTTCGGGTTGCAATAATTGGCGAATCCGCGAAACTCCCAACTGATAACTTTCCTTCCAGAATACGGTTTCATTATTTGCAATGATAAACTCAGTGCTTCCCCCGCCAATATCCATAATCAGCACTGGTTTTTCGGTCATAGGCACCGCCAAACGAACTCCTTCCACTATCAATTGCGCCTCTTCAAGTCCGCTAATTATCTGGACATCAATTCCTAATCGCTCCTTAATCCTAACCACCAACTCACCCCCATTTTTGGCATCGCGCATCGCAGATGTGCCAAATGCAAACGCTTTCTCACAATTAAACGAAGCGATTGTTTGGGTATAGCCTTCCAAGGCTCGCATTGCGCGTTCAATAGCATCATCAGAAATTACGCCATTCAAAATACCGCCTTCTCCAATTTTTACAGCCTCTTTGGTAGCAAAAAGGACCTGAAATGTGGAAGCCTCCACCTCAGCTATAAGCAGATTGAACGTGTTAGTTCCAAGGTCAATGATAGCAACTTTCAATTCAATTGTGTTTTCAGTCAGAATACGTCACAAATCCAATCAGACAAGGGAATACATAGCATTTCTAGGAGTATGTTGCACATCAAATTAATGATATCGCAGCCATTTCCACAATTCCTTGTAATTGATTTTTTTGCCATACATCAGAATACCAGTGCGATAAATGCGCCCTGCCAACCACGTTGTGCCAATAAAACCTATAACCAACATGGCCATGCTTAGCGCCAACTCCCAATACGGCACGCCAAACGGAATGCGCACCATCATAATAATTGGGGACGTAAAAGGAATGATGGACAACCAAAATGAAAGCGCTCCCTCAGGATTAGAAATGACGTATTGCGCCATTACAAACGAGAAAATAATGGGAATGGTGATGGGCAGCATAAACTGCTGCGAATCGGCCTCGTTGTCTACAGCCGAGCCAACTGCTGCAAATAGAGCGCTATACAACAAGTATCCACCCAAGAAATAGAACAAGAAACTACCAATAATCACTGCGAAATTGATGGTATCAAAGCTTTTCATAAAATCATCTAAAGCCGCCTCATTGAATTGAGCCACTTCTTCCTCCGCTTCCTGAGGAACCGCCACTTGATTGCTCGACATCACCTCTTCTATGCTTTGTCCACCCAAATCGTCCTTGCTAAACTGACTTTCAATAATGGCTTGCGACCCAGAAATCAAGCTGGTGGTGAGCACTATCCACAGCAAAAACTGCGTTAGTCCAACAAGGGCAATACCAATAATCTTCCCCATCATCAGCTCAAATGGTTTTACGGAAGAGATAATAACTTCAATAATTCGGCTGGTTTTTTCCTCAATAACGCCTCGCATTACTTGCACCCCGTACAAGAAAATGAACATATATATCAGTAAGCCGCTAAACAACCCAACCATCATACTCACCTCTGTGTTGGCGCTATTCTCTTGACCTGTCTCGTCAATTTTCTTCGTTACAAGACTAACATTCGTTTTGGCAGCATCCATAGTTGCCTGATTGATACCATATTTCGCCAATTTGAATTTCTCAATGTCATTAGATAAAACGGTTTCGATATGGCGGATGGCATGAATACTGGGCTGGGTTTCATACACGAGTTGAATGCCCTTGGTGGTTGTCATGATATCCTTATGGATGTACAACACCGCATCCACACCCTCTTCCGCAGTCAGTGCCGATTTGGCACTATCCAAACTTTCTGTAGTGTATATGAAGGTGATGTTCTCGGTGTTTTGCATTCTATCCGTGAATAGAAAACTATCATCCACCACCAACACCGTGCTATCGTCACTTTGCTGAAGCGCCAACCAAACTGGCACAATAAAAATGCCTGCCATGAGCACCGGCCCAAGAATGGTCATAATGATAAATGACTTCTGGCGAACGCGGGTTAGATATTCGCGTTGAATTATGAGTAGAATCTTATTCACGATTGTAATTTAAATGATTAGAAACTAATGCGATAAACGATTTTTCTATTGAATAACGGACTTCGCTTCTTGTTTCGATTCTTCAACTGCGCGAATAAAAATATCGTTCATGCTCGGCATAACCTCCCGAAAACCGTGAACCTCAACCGCCCGCATAATGTTTCCTAGAAGTAGATTGGTAGTAGCATCATTCACCAATTTCACTTTTGCCTCCATCAAACTGCCTTCTGGGCCATGGCTCAAAAGTTCTCCGTATGTACCCAAAGAATGACTAAAATCCATCATTCCACCACCGAATTGTACTTCATAAACATGACTACGAAACCGATTGCGCACCTCTGTCACATTGCCTTCAAGAATTACATGAGCGTTATTGATTAGGGCAATATTGTCGCACAATTCCTCTACCGAACCCATGTTGTGGGTACTAAAGATGATGGTGGTTCCCTTCTTTCTCAATTCCAAAATCTCGGACTTAATGAGATTGGTGTTAATGGGGTCAAATCCACTAAAAGGCTCATCCAAAATCAACAATTGTGGTTCGTGAAGTACCGTTACAATAAACTGCACCTTTTGCGCCATGCCTTTGCTCAGCTCCTCTACCTTCTTATTCCACCACGTTTGAATCTCAAATTTCTCGAACCAATACTTTAGTTTGATAAGGGCATCTTTCTTTGAAAGTCCTTTCAGCTGCGCGAGATACAAGGCCTGCTCTCCCACTTTCATCTTCTTGTACAATCCGCGTTCTTCTGGCAAATAACCTATGCGATGCAAATGATGTTGCTGCAATCGCTCGTTTCCAAACCACAAATTGCCCGTATCTGGAGCTGTAATCTGATTGATAATGCGTATGAGCGAAGTTTTGCCCGCTCCATTCGGCCCCAATAATCCAAATATGGAACCCTCGGCTACAGAAATACTTACATCGCGCAATGCCACATGGCCCGCATAAGCTTTACTCACGTGCTCAGCACGAAAAATTGGATTGGTCATCTAATATCGAGTATCAAACAGAGAATAAAATTAGGTCATATTTCCGCCACAGAGCTTTCAAATCCTAACGTGCTTAATGAAAGTAATCTTTCATTTTATCAAAAAAGCTCCGTTCGCTTTTCCCTGGGTCTGGACGGAAATTATCTGAATGGCGCAACAATTCAAGTGCTTCACGCTCTTGCTTATTCAGGTTTTTAGGCGTCCAAATGTTCACATGAACAATAATATCGCCCTTTCCTCCTCTGTCCAAATCAGGCAAACCTTTGCCACGCAAACGCAACAGCTTTCCTCCCTGCGTACCCTGCTCCACTTTAATGCGTGCTTTACCATCTATGGTTGGCACGTCAACCGAAGTACCGAGAGCGGCATCCGCAAAATTCACATACAATTCATAGTGCAAATTCGCTCCATCACGCTTCAATTCGGCATGTTCCTCTTCTTCAATTACCACAATTAAATCGCCCGGAACTCCTCCACGAGCAGCAGCATTGCCTTTGCCACGAACCGAAAGCTGCATTTCGTTGGCCACACCTGCAGGTATGTTCAATTCCAACACTTCCTCGCCTTTTACAATGCCATCTCCAAAACACTTGGTGCATTTGTGCTCGATAATTTTTCCAGCACCACCGCATGTTGGGCAGGTAGATGCCGTTTGCATCTGGCCCAAGATTGTGTTGGTTACTCGCGTCACTTGGCCCGCTCCTCTGCATGTGCCACAGGTGTTCATAGCGCCATTTTCTGCACCACTACCGCTACACTTATCGCAGCTAATGTATTTGTTGACCTTAAGTTTTTTGGTTACTCCATTGGCAATTTCAGCCAAATTGAGCTTCACACGCACCCGCAAATTGGTACCCTTATTCACGCGCCTTCCTCCTCCACTGCTTCTAAAACCTCCGCCACCACCAAACACATCTCCAAACTGACTGAAGATGTCATCCATGCTCATGCCACCGCCAAATCCACCACCAAATCCTCCACCGCCTCCGCTAGCACCACCCATGCCTTGATGTCCAAACTGGTCGTAGCGCTGGCGTTTTGTAGCATCGCTTAGCACTTCGTATGCTTCGGCTGCTTCCTTAAACTTGTCTTCGGCACTTGGGTCATCCGGGTTTTTGTCGGGATGATACTTGATGGCCATTTTGCGATATGCCTTCTTTATCTCGGCATCGTCTGCCCCCTTGGTTATCCCAAGTACTTCATAAAAATCTCTTTTTGCCATTGAAATCTATTGCTTAAAGCGTCCTATTCCACTTAGGAACCTACTACCACTTTTGCGAAACGAATTACTTTTTCATTCAAAAAATATCCCTTTTCCATCTCGTCAATCACCTTGTTTTTAAGGTCGGGAGTTGGTGCCGGAATCTGCGTTAATGCTTCATGAAACTCTGAATCGAAAGGTTTACCCACTGTTTCCATTGCCTTTAACCCCTTGTTGGTAAGCTCTTTACTCAGCTTGTGGTAAATCAATTCTACGCCTTGTTTTACACTTGGCACATCTTGCGAAGTTTCCATTGTGCGCATGGCACGCTCAAAATCGTCCAACACCGGAATGAGGATTTTGAACACATCCTCTCCACCCGAACGCAACAGTTCGATGCGCTCTTTTGATGTACGTCTTCTAAAATTATCGAAATCAGAATACAAGCGCAAATACTTATCATTCAGTTCGTCATACTTGGCCTGCAAGGCTTGCAATGGCTCTACTTCTAGCTGCGACTCTTGCAATTCAACATCCTCCGTTGTTTGGTTGTCCATAGCCTCCTCATTCAATTTTTGGTCTTCTTTTCCTTCCATTTCTTTGCTATTCATGTGAATTGATTTGGTTCGCCCGCGTTCTCAAAAAATCTGCCATCCCTCCACTTTAGACAAATTGGCAGATAAAACCAAGCACAAATGCCACTAATGCTGTGGTCACAGAAATTCACCACCCGCTTTTGCCATGGTCACAAATTCGCGCATTCCATCCGGGTGAATGCGATAGCGCAGCCGTTTTCCTTGTTTACTTCGATAAAGAAAATTGCGGATAATGCGCTGCGCATCTCCATTATCTTCTTGAGCCCTCACGTATTCTAAAATATCGTTTAGTGGCCTGCTACTCTCCTCTTTGGGCATAAACCCATAACCGATATACTTTCCATCTTCCACCTGCACCAGCGAATACTCATCCGCAGTTCTACCAGCAGAAATAATAAGCAAATTCTCTATCGAAAAACTCATGGATTGCCGCGCTCGGCTTGCGCGCACATTGTAATCTTGTGCAGACTCCAATCCCATTTTTGCACCATAACACGCTTCAATCTGATGCTGAAAACAATTGCCTTTCAATTGCTGCAACCCCATAAGGCACTGGCAAAGCATGTGGCGTTTGGCTTGGTGCAACAGCAACCGTTCTCCTTCTTTGTAAGCCCGCACATCAATAATTGCATTGGCTTTAGTTTCTCTGCGCTTGATTGAAAAAGTAACGTACCCTTTTTCATCCTTATCTTCAAAAATGCTGTAAGGCAACGGGTGCGGAGATTTTAAGGCAATGTTTAACCTGGGCTGCTGCCGCTTTATCTCGTGCGATTCCAACAGCAATGCCGCCAATTCACTTCCTGTTTCCTCATAGGATATGGAATGGATAGCCCGCCACAATTCGGCCCATTTCTTTTTTTCCTTAGGGTGAAAATGGCTCAAAATGCGTTTCCGCAATTCCAAGCTCTTACCGATATACAAAATTTGGTCATCGCCATCATGAAAGTAATACACCCCAGTGGTATCTGGAATATTCTCCAAGTTGGATGATGGCAAATTTGGTGGCAGATTGATGTTCGGAATATCCGCCTTTACATGCCCGAACACCGTTTTGATATCCTTACCATAGAGCTTTGCAAACAGTAGTGCGGTAGCCTCCGTATCGCCCAAGGCGCGATGGCGCGCATTCATACCAATACCAATCGAATCGCAAAGTTTGCCCAAACTATACGAAGGCAAACCAGGGATAATCTTCCTGCAAATCTCTATAGTGTCCAGCGTTTCGCGCTTAAACTCAATCCCCATCGCCCTGAATTCCATTTTCAGAAACGTATAATCGAACGACACATTGTGCGCCACAAAAATGCGTCCCTTCGTCATCTCCAGAATGCGCTCGGCATGTTCCTCAAAAAACGCAGCCTCCGCCACCATCCTATCGGTGATGCCCGTAAGCCGCACAACATAGGGGTCAATTCTGCGCCCCGGATTCAGCAGCGTGCTAAAACGGTCTAGCTCCTCAGTTCCGTTGTGTACAATAATAGCAATCTCAGTAATCTTGCCATCATGAATTGTACCTGTGGTCTCTACGTCAACAATGGCAAATTCGGCCACAGGAAAGGAAAGTTGCAAATCACCAACGGTTGCCGTCATTGGCTCAAAAGTATGAATTTGGCGGTGTGCCACAAGTGCACTTACATTCGCCTAAAATGTAACCTATGAGAGTAGTTATTCAACGTGTCAGTAGCGCCAGTGTGCGCGTAGATGGCCACACAATTGGCCAAATAGACCAAGGTGTGCTCCTACTTCTAGGCATCGAGGCTGAGGACGATGCTACAGATATAGAATGGTTATGTGGCAAAATATGCCGCATGCGCATTTTCAAAGATGCAACAGGCGTAATGAATCTAAGCCTAATCGACACGCAAGGCGATGTACTACTCATTTCCCAGTTTACATTGCATGCCAGCACCAAAAAAGGCAACCGTCCTTCCTACATCTCAGCCGCCCGACCCGAACTGGCCGAGCCCCTCTACGAACAATTCAAAACCCGATTGGCCAGCGAACTAAACAAACCCATCCCATGTGGAAAATTTGGCGCAATGATGGATGTAGAACTCATAAACTCGGGTCCTGTAACTATTCTATTGGATTCGAAAAGGAGGGAGTGATGTTAAATGGGATTGCAAAACCATAAGCTCTAGAGGCTTAGTGATAGTCTTCAAGAACTAAATTTAGGCAACCTACCTAGAACAGTTTGTAATTCCAGTTTTCTATAGAATAAGATACTCCCCACTAAATAAAATGCGAATTGTAACCCCTGAGGAAACTCAAATTAACCGAGTTGCTAGTTTTCAAGATTTGGTATCCACTCCTTTTCAGGGAGGAGTGAATGCCATGTGTTGGTCGCGCACGCTGGCTGGTGATTTTGAGGAGATAGTAAACCAAGTAGCCCAAACCGAAAACATAGTAGAGCTTGACGAAGAGCAACTTCTGGAGCTTCGGCTAAGTGCAAAAGGTCAACTGGCACGCGATATTCTCTTAAATGACCTGCAGCTATTGAAAGCGCATGGCGCATCACCCGTGCTCAATCTCATACACTACTACGAGCGGGATGATGCCTACCCATTTTTCCCCACCGATGTATATTCCTTTCATGTAGATCGCTCGCCAATACCTACCGCTACCTATTTGTGCACCTACTATGGCGCTCCCAGCGAAATACTACCCAATGCACTAGCCGAACA
>Ga0247843_1003581_pt1 | contig 25085 bp, 44 predicted proteins | sample LaCruzMarch2017__FD_192420 | JGI IMG/M metagenome (GOLD analysis project Ga0247843, IMG submission 192420) | Freshwater microbial communities from meromictic Lake La Cruz, Castile-La Mancha, Spain - LaCruzMarch2017_8m | ecosystem: Environmental > Aquatic > Freshwater > Lake | place: Spain...
CCCTGATAAGATAACTGATTTGGTTTATGATGATAAAGGTTTGGAGGATGGTTATCACAGATTAATTGCTGCCAAAATATTGAAAAAACCAAGATTTACTTACAGATTAGTTGAGAACCTACAAGAATCCATAAGAAGAATATTAAGGGAAGAACTGGAACCAAAATGGAACACCGAAAACAAATATGATTACCAACACGGGTTCTGTCATTACTTTGCTTACAACATTATTGGTAGATTAAAAAAACTATACCCAAATAAAAACATTAGATACTACTTAATACTGGCCGATGAGGTTTATGATTATGACGAGGGGGAAGTAGAACAATCATATTTAATTCACGCTTACATAAAGATAGACGATTTATATTTAGACTCCAATGGATTTGCAACAGAAGATGAAATAGAAAAAAGAACCCAGGATTGGTATGATGGACAATTAGAAGAACTACCAGAAGATTATAGAATAGATATTTGGCACGATGAATATAATAAAATACCTAAATATTTTCTTAACAATCAATTCTGCAATACTGGTATAATTAAAAAAGATATAGAAACATTCTTATCATACCCAGAAGTAAGAGAATTATTAAAGATTATAGATTAGGTAAAAAGATTACAACATACTCACTCATTACAAAAGGAGACCTCACACGGTCTCCTTTTTCATTCACTCATATATTCTAATCTTTTTACATGGGACAGAATAGTACACGTTTATTTTATATGTACCATTTTAGTTAAAATTGTCCCCCCATTTAATATGGGTCCCCCAGTATAAGTAACCAATAATGTACACAAATATAATAACACATTTGGTATAATGTTATGGTACAACTATCCAGACATACTTTGTACCAAAGTTATATTTTAATGTTGTATTGATATTATATTTTGGTGTCGTAGACCGACAAGAAGTGGAGTGTGGTAATGAAAGGGATTACTAATTATATCTTGATTGCAAGGTTAAACCTTGCGTAAGTGATATAAAACATAATCCCCACATTTTACCACTTGATTTTGTGTTATTAGTTGTGTAGATTTAAAGGGTCAATTGTTTAAGGATCCACTAAATGGGTCGTTGAAGATGTCTTTTTAATGATCTATTAGTGAACTACTAACAACATAAATGTCTGTACCTGGCTTATGAACTATAACGTACCTTTTTTACTGGGAAATAGATATAGTAAAAAAAGTGGTCCTCTAGGTACCTACAGAGGGGATAAATCGATGTTCTACATACCTACAACAATGATTGCGGTGGTAGAAAGTGGGAACTATAGAGTGGTAAAAAGTGGGGAAGGGGATTGTGTTGCGTGTGAGTCATACACTTTTTTTTCAAAAAAACAAGAAATTTAACATTTTTTTATTAACAAAATCCTTTATAATAACCCCAATATCGGTATATTTATTAACAAATACGGTTAATAACTAATGGAAAAAAAGTGTAATAAATGTGATATTGTAAAAAATATTGAGGAATTTCAGAAATGTTCTGAATGTAAAGATGGTTATAGAAACGCGTGTAGAGAATGTAGGAAAGAAATTTCAACTTTATGGAGACAAAATAACCCAGACGCATATAAAAAATGGGTGGAAAATAATAGTGAATATGATAAAGAAAGAAAAAAAAATCATTACGAACAAAATAAAGAAACTTACATTAATCGATCAACTAATTATCGTAAGGATAATTTAGATAAAGTAAATCGATGGGTTAGGGATTATCGTAAAAAAAGATTTTCAGAAGACGAGGTTTTTAAAATGACATTTACAGTTAGAAGTCGTATTAGAAATTTACTAAAATTAAAAAATGAATTAAAACTTGGTAAGACGTTTGAACTAATTGGTTGTTCACCCCAAGAATTAACTAAACATATAGAAAATCAATTTACAGATGGGATGTCTTGGGATAACCACGGTGAGTGGCATATAGATCATATTATTCCATTAGCGAGTGCTAAAACAAAAGAAGATTTAATAAAATTGTGTCATTACACAAACCTACAACCACTGTGGGCTAACGACAACCTAAAGAAAGGTAAAAGGATATGAACACTGTACTAGACATTTTTAATCCCCAAGTTACTAAATCAGCAAGTACCATAACTGTGACATATTGTCACGACTTATATTCTGGCACGTGTACCTACAATGAAACGGTACTTCAAGGCACCAAGTTCAAGCAACGTGTGAATATATTAACAAATACAGATATGGGGGATGTAATAGAATACCTATACAAGACTGGGGAAGTAACTGGTCCCCAGGATTTAGAAAGAATATCATATCTTATTCAAACACATTCAAGAGCACAGATAGAATAACTATGTACACTTTTCAAAGTTAGTGTATATTTATTATAAGAGTTCATTTTCCCCACAGTAGGGAATTAGTTGTTCAGTAACCCAGGTGGTACGTAAAGATCAAGATGAATCTTAAACAACCTAATTTCTAATCCCCCTCAAATGGGTGGGGAATTTTTCTATGTCTTATATTTTTATAAGGTAGGTCGGAGTTTACCCTCTGCAATCCCCAAGTGTGAGACTGAACCCGTCGTCGGGATTACCATAGACAATACAAAGGTACATATAATAATTGAGACTTCCTAATGGTCGGGTAAATTTATTTACCACCACCAAACAATTAGTGGATTATTATATATGACAATATGACATAGGGGACCCCTACCATCATATTACCCCCTCCCCCCCCCATACCTACTGACATTATGACCGGGGGCCCCTCCGGTATCCCCCCTATATAGGACATTCTGACAGGTAGAAAGGGGGGCTCAATCCCAAAAATGAAGTATTCGTAAAAAAATTTCTAAAAAAAATTTTGGGAAAATCCGGTTTATGTTTCCACCATTATTATAACGTGGGTATATTTATCTTATATGAAAAGGATTATAAGATTAACAGAATCAGATTTGATTAGATTTGTCAGACGAATTATCAACGAGGAAACATCTGGTCTTGGAGATTTTGTTGGGACCTTAAAATCAAACTTTAATATTTCAGATGAGTTGGTCGATTTTGTTAGTGACTTTATTCAAAAATCAGATTGTAATAAAATAGAATTTACAAAATTTAAATATCCTGCCTTAGGGGCTGCTTTACATAATGGGGTGTTAATTAATAATATGGTTCTTAATAGTTCATTGGAACTTACTTTGTTTGTCATATTTCACGAGATTGCCCATCAGTACCAGTATAAGAAATATGGTATTGAAAAAATGTATGAATTTTATAACAATGAAATATCGGTTGTTGATACCGCCAAGTTTATGAAGGAAGTGGAAATGGTTGCCGATAATTTTGCATCCCGAAAAATTAGAGAACTACAAAAAATGGGATTGATTGATAGAAACTACGTACCAATTGAAATGTATAAAACCGTTCCTGAAACCCAACTTGTTCATTTCATTAATAGTATTAGATCACAATTAAGGTCTAATAATATTACTTCTCAGGATGACATTAGTGAGTTTTATTATAACTTGATAAAAGGCAACCTCTAATTTATTAATTACCCCCCATTTAATTAAGTGTGGAGTTTTTACAATATGTAAAGTAAAATCCTTCTAATCTTTAAAGTCGACCCCCTCTATAAAATAACCTCCAAAGTCAAAAAAAAAATTTTTGGAATTTTTTCTGGAAATTCAGGTATTTATTATTAAAGAATATATTATGAAAAAAACTATACGCCTTACAGAATCAGATTTAACTAGAATTGTTAAACGAACAATTATGGAACTTGATAGGTCAACGTATTATAATGCGGCCGATGTTGCCGGTGAAAGAGGTTATAATAAACTATCTAATAAATTTCGTGAACACGGAAAAGAATTTGGTTTAAATCAAGAAAGGGATAATTGTTGTTTTATTGTTAACGTTAGAGGTGATGAAAAAATTCTAAATGTAAGAATTATAAGTGTTGAAAGTAACCCTAATTATTCTATGGACTTTGTTTTAAAAGCGGAGAATATTGATACTGGAGCACCAATAATTTTTAACATAAATAAATTTCCTGGGAAAATGGAGTTTTATTTGAATGGGGATTATTCTTCGTTACCACAAACAAGAAAAGACGCTAAAAAAGTTTTGAAAGCGTTTGACAATGTTGGTATTGGAGTAGACGACATTGACTTAAGGTCAATATCATATGATGATAGTGGTTTTTAAATAATAAAGCAATTAATGTAAAAACCCCATTCCAAATAAGAGTGGGGTTTTTTATTTCCCCTTATATTTATCTTTATATGAAAATTATTATCACTGAAAACCAAAATTATCTTCTTAGACGAGTACAACAATTTATTGAGATTGTTGAAACGCGTATTGATGACTATGAAATGAGTGAAGATAATGCTTGGTGGTGTCGTAATGATAATCCTACTTCATTTTATGAAAGTTTTATAGATAGAACTATTGATGAATTTATTAGTCAGAACTGGGATTTCTTTCACGATGATTCTGATAAGGGTGGGGCAAATATGGATATCAGCCTATTAAATAATATTGTTGAAGAGAACTACGGAAATTACATTATAAATATGTTTGTTCGTAAGTGTGATCAATCTCGTTGGTAAATAATTAAAATTCTTCCTTTCTTATTGGGGGTATAAACCGAACCCGGACTTCGTCCGTGATTTTGTCTTGGTCCCTTGGCGACCGTTTTTTGAAATGGCAAATATTTATCCTATATGAAATCCCTAATTAAAGAAGATAATATGCTAACCGAAATTGTTGATTTATATTATGAGATACCAAAAAAATTTATAGATCAGCTGGGGTTTGAGTTGTATGATGAAAATGATTCCGTTTATATTCACGAAATTCATTTTGATACACAAAATGTTGTATTTTCTTTTTATACCAAAGAATCTTGGGGTGAAGAAGTACATTATGATGATAGTGTTATTATACCAGGTAGGTTTAATGGTTATGTTCTGGTCTCAATTAAAGATTTACCAAAAGGTGTATAAATATTATTTTAAGAAGACTAAACCCTAAGTATTTAAAATATATGAAATTATGAAAATTGTTATAACCGAATCACAACTTGAATTTATTAGAAGATACAAGGTATTAGATAGTCTTGTTTCCGAAGCAATAGAATTTGTATCCAGTCAAGACGATGTTTGTGATTATTCATTTAAAGATTTTTTTGAAGAAGTAAAATGGCAAGTATCAGATAAATACGAAATGTTGAACTTACCAAAAGATTTGGGTCCAGAAATTGCGCAAGATTGGGTTTCAGATAATTTTTACGGTCAAATAAAAGATTTTTATGTTGCGTATGTAGAGCCAGATTGTGAAGACTATGATGAAGAAGATGATTATTAATATATTTTAAAATGAAAATAGTAATTACTGAATCACAATATAATTTCTTAAGAAGACTTCCTGCTGTTGAGGAAGAACTTAATAGACATTTAAAACGAGTTGACCCAACAAAGTTTAACGATTTTCAAGATTATGTTTCATATCTTGCAACTGCTACATTAATTTATCTTTCAGATGAAATTATAGGTAGAGAGCTTCGCGGAGAAAAATATGATTTATATACCGAATTTAAGGACTACATTGTATATGGGTTAAGAAACGATATAAGAAAGATTTATGATAGTGGAAAACCTGGTAGTCTATTTTCTTTTTAAAATTATTAACTATATAACAATTATGGACAACGAACTAAAAGCACAGAGGTATAATCAACTAATGTATGAATATACAAAAACACAAAATCAAATCTCATCAATAAAAGGTGAGTCACTTGAATTAAATGAAAACCAATTAAAAACCATTCGAGACCTAGAAAATAAATTAAGGTATCTTATGGAAACGGCTTCTCGTTTGTAATTTAATTCCCCATTCCTATAGAGTGGGGTTTTTTATTTCATAGAGTATTTATAATATATGAACATCATTATAACCGAACAACAACGTAAATTTATTACAGAAATAATTAAACTTGACATTAAGGTTGGAGATGTAATTATGGGTGGTAAATTTAAAAACAAAAAAGTTATTATTAAAACCATTGGCAAAAATGAAAAGGGGGATATTACAATTAATGGAAAACCGTTATTAAGGTTTAGATTAATAAAAGAATCTGAACATCTTAAAGGGTTATTATCAGAACTTCCACCTTTTCTTAAAAGAAGGGTTACAATGGAAGATCTAGAATGGCTTGATAAAAGTATTACTGGGGTAATTCCGGGAACACCAACAAGAAGAGACTTTGATACTTTTTGTTACGATGTCCTTGGTGATTTGCTTCACGAATTTGTGGTGGAGAGAAAAGATGATGAGATTGACACAGTTGATAGTCCGGAATATTGTTTAGTGTATAGCGAAGATGGTTTTAATGAAGTTGCATCAATTTATTGGAAATTAATGCCATTTCTTAAAAAAAGATATGAGACAAGATTACGTAATGTTTATGAAAGGAAAACACAAAGATAATTAGATATATTTATAAATTATGAAAATACTAATAACAGAAAGACAATATGGTTTAATCCAAGAACAATGGTGGTTAACGTTTGCTGAAGCTTCAGTTTCTGAAGGTCCTAGTATGGGTTGGGGTCCAAATATTAATTTTGGTGGTGGTGTTAGTGATGCTGGTGACCCTAAAAGTTTAAAAGACACTCAAGTTCAATTAAACAAAGCGCGGACTTTAATACAAACCGCAACAAGTTCAAAAAGTAAAATTAATAAAAAATGTTCACCCTATAACAATATTAAAATACCTATGGCAAATGCTGGTGAAATACAAGACTTTTTAATCGCACCTGGACATCCAATAACAAAGGATTGGACTTTTGGTAATAATACCGCAACAGCACTTGGGACATATTTTTATGGAACCAAACCTGGAATAAACTCCGTTTTAAAATTATGGAACAAACTTAATGGTGAAGGCTATGATGTTGGTACAACATCTGGTTTTGGGCCGAAAATGGCAACGGCCGTTGTTTCAAAAATAACCACAATTATTAGTAAAGTTAAAAGTGGTTGTAATACTGAATTAACAAAAATAAATAAAAGTTTAAGTAATTTAAATAAAATACAAAGTAACCTTGAGGAATTGGAATACAAATTTTCACCAAAAGTTAGATACTCAACATAAAAATAATAATATGAAAAAAACTATAAGACTTTCCGAAAATGAATTAATAACTATCATTAAAAAAATAATTAATGAAGAAATGGAAGATGAACAACCAAAAGAATTATCACCAGAAGAATGGGGAAAAATCTGGTATAAACTAAGACGTGAAAATAAAAGCTTCAATCATCCAGATATGGATAGCATGGTGTTTCCTTTTGGTGGTCTTGATTTTATGTTAAGTGAAGACGGTAAATCGTTAGAACTTATGGAATTTTTTAGAAACCCACGTAATTGGGGACACGACTATGAAAATGGTGTTGAAAAACTTGATAATTATTTTGATAAACTTTCAAAAATTATGGAAGAGTCCGGTCTTGGATTAAAATTAAAAATGGGACCTAAGTTTCATATGAAAATATTTAAATTTTAAATTACTATGGAAAATTCAGTCTTTGAAACTTTTTCGGACAAACAAATGATTAAGTATATGAAATATGCTTCACCAATTCTTAATGAACTTGACAGACGTATTGAATATTTTTCTGATGAAATATATGGTCCAGTCGAAAAACAACTTGCAGCACCAATTGGCGGTTCCTTATCAAGACTCGATAAGGAATATCTTTTTTATTTATATGTAAACAATGAAAATTTAGATGGTGAAAACATTAATAGACCAACACTAAATGAAAGGACTATTAATTTTATTGTAAAAGAAACACAAATCAATTATACAACACATAGTGAAGATTTAGCAACATATGTTGATGAGTACATAGATCAAAGTTATTTATATCACCTAAAAGACAATGATGAAATTGATCCATGGAGTTGGGATGCTGATACTGAATATGGAGATCCAGATTATATTGATGATGAGTGGGATTATTAATTATGAATAGAGTACCTCCAGTTTTTTTAAGAAGATTTAATAGTCATAAGTTTGAAAAAATTATGAGAAAAGCTGCTATTCACGCATATTGGGATACAAAAAATAGAGAACAGTTTAAAAGAGAATTGGCTTCATCTACAGCTGATGCTCTATTATACACAGTACATAGAATTGATCCAGAAACACAATTAACAAAAGAAGAAATAGACGGTATTACTGATTATGTTATTGGAATTTTTAACCCAGTAATGGATTTGTATTATAACAACTTAAGAAAAGAATACCCAATGGGTTAATATTTATTAGTATGAAAAAATATATTCTAACAGAAGAACAATTAACAAGGGTATTAACTGAAGAAAGACCAATCAAAAAGGGTGTTGCAATTAAGTTTTCGCCAGGTAAAGATGAAGACCCAGTTTATCAGTCTCATGTGTTAGAATTTAAAGATGAACAAGAGTGGCAAGATTATAAAAAATCTCTTCCAGAAAAAAAAGAAATCATCGGTGTTATTGATATTAAAGAATCAATAAGTGAAAAAAAAAATACAGTAATTTCTGAATCCGAAATTAAAAGGGCTGATGCCGGAAAAAAACTCCTACTAAGACACATTAAAGACGAATATCCATTTGTTATTGATATTGATATTAACTATGAAAAAAAATATGGAACTTTCGGTTATGTTAATTTTAAATTTAATCTAAATAAATTTTATGATTTTTATAATGTAACACCACCAAAAGATTACAAAAAATTTGATTTTCTTTTACCTAATCTGGAAAGTGAAGGATTATATTTATCTAGATATGTTGATGATGAATATAGAAATAAGTTTGTTAGTGAATTTAATAGAAAGTTAGAAGAACATATGAATGATTTTTATATGCGTTTACCAGAAAATATGAGATACTCTAAATTTGAAGATTTTTCTGATGAAGATTTTGAAAATGACGGAGATAATTTTAGAGGAGATTTGGATTTCTATAAAAAATGGCAAAATGAAAAGGAGCCAGTTGAATTAAAAACTGATACTTTTATTCCAGTTGTTGATTTAACTAAAATAAAATTTTGATATATTTATAATAAAATGAAAAAAATTGTTAGACTTACCGAATCTGATTTAATCAGACTAGTAAAAAAAGTGAAGAATCAATTGAACTTATTAGTTCTGATGGTAAACTTGGTGATATAATCACTTCAGATATGAAAAGAGAGAAGAACCAAAATTTTTTAATTAGGAATACCGGTGGTTCCAAACAACAATGGACCGATTTAGTCTACGGTTACGTATTAAGTAATACTCTTGGTGGTCCTAACAAAAGAATTGTTAAGGCAAGTGAAAATCAAAAATTTCCACAAAAAAATAATTTAGGTGACAATTTAATTATTTACGATTGTGACACAAAAGAACTTACTTATAGTAAACATCTTCAGACTTCGGCAAACGAGGAACAAAAAGAACGTGATGAATATTGGTTAAGTAAATACTGTTTTAAAATAGATAGATGGGATAGTAGAGTTGGTAAAAAAAGAAATATATTTAGAAACCCAAAAGATTATAGTTATACCGACCCAAAAAATTATCCTAAGAAAAAACTAAACTGATAATTTATGTAATTTACAATCGTTACTAAAAAAAACATTAGTTTTACCTTTTGAATTTGTTTCGGTTATAATTACACCAAATTTATCATTAGTCATTGTTATTATTTTTACAGATATTTTAGTATCTTTTTCATTTGTATAATCAAATGTAACACAATTATTTTCTACTAACACAGAGTACAAATCACCAACAAATGTAAAATCTGGATTATTTCTTTTTGAATACCCAACAACATCGTAAGATATGTCAAATGTAAAAAAATAAAAATTTCTATTTGCTTTTTTGTAATTTGATGTAGACAAAGTATCAAAACTATTAGAATTAATTCTTGATTTTTTAAGATTTTTAATTAAAATTTGTACAGACACATACTTGTCACCATTATTTGGTTTTATCAATGAATTGTCAATTTTTGTTTGTCCATAAACAAAATTTAAAGTCAAAAATAAAAATATTGTAAATAAGAAATTTTTCATAATGTTTTTTTTTAATTGTTTTATAATACAAATATATAACCTTTTTTTCTAACTACAAAATAATTTAACATCATTTTTAAATGTTTTGTTTTTTATAACTATTTATTTGATATGAATAAAGGATTAGAATTTTTAATGAGGAGAATCACGCCAGATTTTTTAAAAAAAATACTTGCAAGAGAATTGGAAGATCAAGCACCTTGTTATTATCGTGATAAATATGGTGACTATTTTGGAAAAGGTAAATATTTGGAAGTTGTTATTGACGGCATTTCAGATAGTATATTTTATGTTTACACAAAAGATAATCCAGCTACGGATGAAGAATCTGAAAATGAAATAATAAAAGACACGGTAGAGAAACTATTTTCAAATACAATAGAAGATTACTTTGATGATTCGGATTGTTCTGATTACAACAGAGAATTTTAATAATTATATATGAAATATCTAATTACAGAATCACAAGGGTCTAGATTGAAAAATCAATTAACACAATCATTTAATGAAATTGGTTTTGCTGAAACAATTGATAGATATAAATTAACTATATCCCAACTTGATATAATATATAAAAATTCAAGATTACCAGAATTTAGTTGTGATGATTTAAATGAAATTTGTTCTGGTCTTATTTGGGGTAGTGATGTAAAAAAAAAATATACAACAAAAAAATATGACATTTTGTTAGATATGGACGATTTTGTAAGTTCTGTATTTTTTCGAGTAACAGATAAAAAAACAACAAATAGTCTTGATGGTTATGCGACACCTTACTGGGATGGTAACTGTTTTTTACCAATTGATATTGAATATTACAATTTTACAGATGATGATGGTGATTCAGATAATAAAGAAGTGACCGGTGATTGTTATGAACGATATAAATTACCAACAGAATTTGAAAGTTTCCAAGCTATAGTAGATTGGATGGAAAATGATTATATCAAATATATAATTGATTTTTGTAGAAAGACCTTTGAAGAATTGGAAAGTGAGTAATATTTATTAATATAAAAAATAATTATGTCAAAAATATTAGTAACCGAAGAACAATTCCAAATGTTAATGAAAAGGATAACAGAAGAAGCCGCCGGATATGACGACTATGGTGTTATGGCTCAACACGGTGGTGCTTCTATGAGAGTTTTAGTTGACTCGCTTACAGATTTATCACAAGTTCTTAGAGGTGTTGTTCATATGTTAAAATCTGAAAATATTGAATATGTTGATTTAGAAGAAAATTTGTATCTAGTAATCGAATTAATTTCAGAAATTAATACGGCTATGGATATAGTATTTAAAGATTTTACCGAAAGAGAAGTAATTAAAACAGGTAAAATTTTACACAGAAAACTAGAGTCCTATCAAGAAAAAATTAGAATGATGCTTAATATGGGTGAAGAACTAATATCAAAAGAAAATATCATTGATAAATTAACTGATTTAACAATGAGTGTACATAGAGCTATGACAGATTACGCCGCCGAATTAAAAGTCGCAGACATAAAATTTCAAGTAAGATCTGAAAAAGGAAGACCAAAACCAAAAACTGATTTAAATTAAGTTTTTTTTTGGTTTTATAACATATTTATAAATAAATTAAAATTATGAGTTATTATAGAAGATTGATTGAAGAATCTGAAAAGAAAAGGATTTTGGGTTTACACAATAAAAATAGAAAAAACCCAACAACTGGTTTATTAAAAGAAGATGCTAGTCAGGCAGATTTTTATTGTGCGTCAAATGTTGGGACTTTTGTTCCAAGTATGATTAACGTTCTAAAAGCACATGATGGTAAAGTTGGTTACAGCTATCAAAGGCCGGATATGACTAAAGATCGAAGTGTTTATCTTATTAATGATGAAGGACAATATTTGCAGCCGAATGATGAAGGGTATACAGTTGATAGTTTTCCTGGTTGGTCTAGTGTTAATAACTATTTTGAAAGATATTGGTATTGTAAATGTGAAGGTGGTAAATGTAAAGTTGCGACCTCAATATCCCCAAAAGAACACGAATGTAAAGCACCGCAAGGTCAAGCGTGTGGTAGAGATGGTGGACAACAAGGAACAACTCCTGGTGGACAACAAGGTGGTAACTGTAGTAAAGGACCAATGGATCTTGCTGTGAGTATGGGATTAAATTGGAAAGAAACAAAACAAAAATGGATTGACGCTAAATGTAATGGAACAACACCTTGTATATTAGGTGACGCTACAACAAATATAAATCTTAGAAATGCACTTTGTAAAGGTACTTGGAATCCTAAAACTGGTGGTGGTACACAAACTGGAGACCAACCAACCACTGGAGAACAAAAACCTAGTACTCAAACACCAACTGGGGAACAAAAACCTAGTACTCAAACACCAACTGGGGAAATACAAAAACCTAGTACTCAAACACCAACTGGGGAAATACAAAAACAAAAATTTATTGAGCCAACATTTTAAATAAAAAAACTAAAAATTATGAATATATATTTAAGAAATTTAATAAATGAGGATGAAAGAAGACGAATTTCAAATCTTCACAATTCTAAAATCAAATCTGAATTTAAAAAATTGTTATCAGAACAAGACCCAAATTTAGTACAGAGAAATGACCCAGACTTATCACCAGAAATGAATAAATTTAATCTTGAGGGTTTCACTCTTGAGGATTTCATTGCGGCAGCTAAAGAACAAGTTGATGGTTTTCCTGAAGATGGGTTTGTTGTGCACATCCCAAAACATGGAATGGTTTGGGGTGTTAGAACAAAACTACAAGATGGAACTGTTGGTGTTAAATACTATTTAAAACAAGATGGAACCGCTGTTGGTCCAGATATGACGACTATATCAAAAAATAAATGGTATACAACTCCAATCCAAGTTAAAGGTGATAAAATGGCAACTTTAAAACCAACTGAAATACAAACTAATGCAAACCCAAGTGCTCTAACTTCAACACCTAGCGCTACTGGTTTAGGATCACAAAAATTAATGGGTGGACGAGAATTAAATGACTTAGAAAAACAATTAAAACAACAAGCTAACCAACAAAGAAGAGCTCAGAAAAAATTAACAAAAGAAAATGTTAAAAAATGTAGAGGGACTTTTGATACTTACGTTAAGTATTTTGGGGATGAAACAAGAAAGGCAAACTTAATTAAAACACCACAAGGGGCTGAAACATTTAAAGGTTATACAGCAGAAATTGAGTCTTGTTGTCCAATTTTTTCAAAAGATACAAAATATTTACCTAATGTACAAAAACAAAAATTTTGTCTGACACCTACGGCTGCTGGCCCTGGTTACGAAGGGTTTAATGCTAATCCAGCTGGTGCAACTGGAGCAACTGGAGCACCAAATGCAGGACCACAAAATATGCCAGGAATGAGTGGTAAGAGTGGTAAGAGTGGTAGTGGGATGGGTAGACTTTCCGCTGAAGATCAAGAATTAAGAGATTTAGGAATACAATAAAAAAAGGGACTTTAAGTCCCTTTTTCTTTTTTACTCAACCTCTAAAAGCTCCAAATCAAAAATTAACTTTTGCCCAGCCAACGGATGGTTTGCATCCAAAACAACAACACTTTCTTTTACTTCAACAACTTTTACAATTACAGGACCATTAGGACCAAATGTTTGTAACATAGCACCTTCTTCTACTCCTTCTGGAACACGATCTTTAGGGATTTCAGTAATCAACTCGTCATTGTAGTCACCATATGCTTCAGTGTGTGGAATTTCTACCGTTTTTTTATCACCAATAGTCATATCAATTAATCCAGATTCAAAACCAGGTATTAATTGTCCTTGACCTAACGTTGCTTTAAGTGGTTCACGACCTTCATTCAATGAAGAATCAAAAATAGAACCATCTTCCAATCTACCTGTGTAATTTACAGTCACAGTACTGTTTAGACTTACTTTGCTCATAATATTTTTTTTTATTAAGGATAGTTTATTTAAATTTAAATGTAAAACATTATCATTAAAATAATATTACAAATAACATTCAGTATCTGACACCAAATTAAAAAAGAAATTGTTTTGAACAAAACTCCAGTTTTTCTAAAAAGTAAAAAATCTAAAAAAAATTTTTTCATAATCAAAAGTATTTATAGTAATATACCAATAAAATATTTAAAAACCAAACTTGGAATCATTAGTAAATAAAATTGTTTCGTATTTAACGACAGGGATTAATCTTGATGTTATTACAATTGATTCTAAAAATAAGAAAGAAGAAAAAAAACCAGAAGAAAATTCAAAACTACCTTCTAAAGTACAATCAGCAATAAATAAACTTAAAACGGTTTATGGTCTTGATATTACACAAAGCCATATAGATAAAGAATTGAAACAAGAGGGCTCTTGGAGAGAAGACGCTGGGGGTGTAAACCAAGAAGCACAAACAAGTATAAATAAACTAATAAAAGATTGTAATAGTAAATTTGGTTATTTAGGTGGTCTTGTTTCGGGTTATAGAAGTTATGACAAACAAGTTGATAACTTTGGTAGTAAAGCAGTTAAAAGGGGTATTGATAATACTCAAGCATCAAACACACTACCAGGTTTTAGTGAACATCATACTGGTAAAGCTTTTGATATTTTTAGTACAGAAGAATCTTGGTGGGATAGCAAACCAGATGTAAAAAAATGGGTTGCAGACAACGCAAGTAATTATGGTTTTAGAGTAACATATAAAACATCTGGAACATTAAGAGTTGCCGAACCTTGGCATTTATATTATACAAAATAATTATAGATATGAAAAAAATCATAAAAGAATCAAACTCAAGTTCACTTGTTACTATGTTAGTGTCTTTTTTAACATCTGGGTTAAACTTAAAAGATTTACCTTTGAGTCCAGAAAAAGACGAAACACAAATTTCTAAACCATCGTTGTCTGACGATGATGTATATGAAGCAATACTTACTGGTGTCGGTGCTCCAGTAACAAAAGAAAATATGAAATTTATGTATGGTTGGAGACAAGCCGAGGCAGCTAAAGCCGCTTTTAACCCATTTAACACAACAAAGAAAAAAGAAAAATCAACATTTTATAATTGTCTTAGTAGAAAAGATGGTAAATGTGTTGGTGGTGTTAGAAATTATAGTAGTCAACAAGAAGGTATTGATGCAACAATAGAAACTTTAAAATTAAGTTATTATAGTTGTATAACAAATGGTTTAAAAAATGATATTGGTGCTAAAAAAATTGCAAGACAATGTAAAGACGCTTTAAAAACTTGGGGTACTGGTGAACTTTTAGCGAAAGTTTTAGACGGAAGTAAATTAAGTCCTTCACCAATACCAACCACAACAACAAAAACTGTAACGTAATGTTAAAGTTTTTCAAATACCTAATTGTCCAGTTGATGAATAAATATGGTTCATTTATGTGGTTTGGTACTCACGTCTCAATGACACAAACTGATTGGAACTATTTAATAGAAACTTTTTTATGTGTAAGTGTTAACTTTTTAGTTTTATTTTCTTTATATTTGCAGTACAAAGAAGAAGAAAATGAAAAACTACAAAAAACTAACAATACCTAAAGACTCCGCTTGGAATAGAAAAGGACTATCCGCACGTATTTGGAGAAACACACATTGGAGAATAAGATACTTTATCGGAGGTATAAAAAACATCTTTAGATGGATTCCCGCTTTATATAAAGATAAAGATTGGGATCATTGGTATATCTATACTATTTTACAAAAGAAAATTGAGTTCCAAAGAAAGGAAATCATCTACGCAAACCGTCATATGGAAGTTGACCGTGATAATCGTGATATGACAATTGTTCTTAATTTGATTGAAAGAGTTAAAGAAGATTATTATGGTACTGAATATCTTGATTACTCTGAAACTAAATTTAGATTCGAACCAATTGAAGGAGATAGGGAACTTTACACAATGGAGCAAGATGTTATTTCAGAAAATTACGATGGCTATTTAAAAAAATATCCGTCAAGTGTTCGTAAAGTATTAAAAGAAAAACCTGACCTTAATAAAAAAGATTTGTGTTTCTGGGTTGCGAAACATAATGGAGAAAAGGCTCACGACCTTTTACATCAAATATTAAAAGAAAGAATGAGCTGGTGGTGGGATTAAAAATATATAAAGTAAAAGATAAAGAAACATATAGCCAGTTAAATACGGTTTTAACTGGTTGGTGTTTTTTCAGACAGGAAAATGGTGAATACTTTATTAAGGCACCATTAAATAGTACAATTAAAAATTTAATTGAGATAGGCTCTATTACGGAATTAAATCAAACGAAGACTGAAGTATAATTTGTTTTTTATCACCAACAACATTCCAAGCCCTTTGTACTAACATCTCAAGAGCGGAAGGAAATAATAAATCAATTTTTTCTGGTTCATCTAAATATAGGTTTACACTAACTAAATATGAGTCCTTACTTCTTATATAAGTCATATTGCTTATTGTAACATAACTACTTTTTCCAAAAAATTCTTCTAAATCTGATTTAAATTGTTTGTCTAAAAATTTTTGTAGATACTTCTTATACTTCATATAATAAAATATAACCAGTAAATATTCATTTGGCAAGTAATTTTACACATATTTAGTACTTTACTTTATATTTATAGTATATGAAAATTTTATTATCAATTGTATTAATTTTTATTAATGTATTTGCGTTTACACAATGTAATGGTGTACAATCTTTCACATTAACACCGACACCAGTAGGAAATACATATAATGCGGGTCAAGTTGTAACTATGTGTTACACAATGAATGGTTATACTCAAGCAGGTACAAACTGGATTGAAGGTTTTGATTTAAACTTAGGTCCTGGTTGGGCATCAGTTACACCACAAACAGCACCAACAAACTGTGGTGGTAATGCAACTGGTGGACAATGGGTCTGGAAGACTTCTGTAACATCAACAACAACACCTATTGTAACAGTTGGTCCTGGTTATTTCTTTGATTTAACCGTTGACGGGAATCCAGGAAATGATTTTGGTGACGCCGGCTCTTGTATATGGACGTTCTGTGTAACTTTAACTGTGGCAAACGTATGTACACCCCAAAACTTATTAATTCAAGTCACACCGGGTTCTGATGGTCTATGGGGAAGCTATACTAGCTCTTCTTGTGACTTAGCAACACCATTTAACGTATTTAACGGAACAATAAACGTAATCCCAATAGTTTTGGGACCAATAAACCATAATTAAATAAAAAATAAAAAATGAAAAGAATTTTACTAACTTTAATGACGATGATCTCAACAATATCATTATCTCAATTAACAACAACAAATCCAGATACGGTTTGTTATCAATCAACAGCTCTTTCTACCTATACTATACCATCTGTTGGTTCTGGAACATATACTTGGACTGTTACAGCGTCTGGCGTTATAACCGCAGGTCAAGGAACAAACTCAATTTCTGTTAACTGGTCGGCAGCAGCACCAGGATTAATACCAAATGGTGTTTCTGTAACCTATTCTTCACCCCCACCAGCTAACTGTCCTGCAACACCAGTCAATTTAAATGTATTAATATACCAAGTTATACCAACAATTACAGTTTTAGGTCCATTTTGTGAGTCAGATCCTTGTGTAAACCTTGTAGGAACACCTGTTGGGGGTACTTGGTCCGGTGTTGGAGTGGTTGGTAACCAGTTTTGTCCTGATAACGTAACAAATGGGACTAATGCAACCTCAACTGTTACATATACAGTAGGTTCTGCTGGTTGTACATTCACAACATCTGTTGTTGTACCAGTATATGGAACACCAACATTATCACCTATACAACATAATTAATGAAATTAATACTGTTTGTATATTTTTTCTGTCTTTCCCTAGTCACATATAGTCAACATATGTTTGAATTGTGTGATGGGGAAAGTAAAACAGTCACATATACCTCAATATATGGCGGTGATGGCGTAAATACGTGGACAGTTAACGGAATTGTATATGCTATGGAAGACTTAACATACACATTTACACAAACAGGAACATATAATATAGTATTAAGACGTGAAAATGTCATTTGTTATGTTGAAGAATCAATACAAGTTGTTGTTAATGACTGTCCTGGGGTTATTTACTGGGTGCCAAACTGTTTTACACCGGATGGAAACGAGAATAACCAACTATATGGACCAATTATGGTTAATGGATATGATATAAATGGGTTTGAGTTCCTTATTTTTAATCGTTGGGGTAACATAGTATGGGAATCTAATGACCCAAACGGACGTTGGGATGGTACTTTTAATAATAAAATGTGCACAGAAGGTGTTTATATCTGGAAACTAGCCTTTAATGTCATTGGAAATGATGATAAAGTCACAAATCACGGACATTTAACGTTAATTAGGTAAAAAAATCGTTTTTTTTACAAAAAATAGTCATTTTCTGTGTTAATTTCTTGAATTTTAAGTATTTTTACGTTTTTTCCCTTATTTTTGACTGTAATTTCCATTTCATTAGGGTAAAGTATGTTATTTTTGATAGTTTCTTCAATATCTACCTCATTTTTGGGTATTTCAGCCGTAATTAGGTAGTATTTTTCCCCACATCCAGTACAAAATGAGTGATTTGACAGTAATTCTGTCCTATTTTTGCTAAAATGTGACCCAATTTCGTCTAAATTGATGTCTTTTTTATCATTTACGACCAAAATTCGGTACCCTTTTTGTGTTTTTGGTAGGTTTTTAGCCCATTTTAGGTAGTATTCTACCTCATTTTCAGCCTCTTTTTGGCTAAAATCCATTGATTTTAGGTTTGTAGAAATAAGGGTTTTTTTATTAATTATTTCACTTAAAACGGGTAAAATCTTCATATATATAAATAGTTTATTTAACCCTTTTTCTTATTGGGTTTAATTTCTACCTCATAAGGTCCTGTATTTGACTTATGATTATCATATTTCCAGATTAAAGTACAGTCTTCGTGGGTAATTACACGTTCAAATACCTTACGTTCTACTTGTTTTTTAACTTTCTTATCACTCATAGGGTACAAATATAGTAAATTTTATTTAAAAAAAGAAACCCCTCTTGTGGAGGGGAGTAAAAACTTGATAAAATGTTATTCTTGGGGTTCTTTATCGTCAGATTTAAAGAAGTTTGTAAGAAACTTACCAACAACACCAAATACAATTGATGATACAATCATAATCTTTAGTTCTTGGGTTGTAAAAATTTCTTTTAGACTATCATATTGCCAAATACCACCTACAGCAATAATTGTAGCGACAGCTAATAAAGAGTCCCCTAATCTTCTCCACTTTTTTGGTGTGGGTTTCCAGTAATTTTTCATCATAATTGTTTTTATTATAAATATCTTTAAATAAAAAAAAGGGACAGTAGCGAATTGTCCCTCTAACATTACCATAACCAGTAATGGTCCTAAGCAAAGTTTTTATTGTCCTTTAACTAAGTTAATACATTGTTTAAGGTATTCTTTAGCTCTTGGTGATGGTGTATACTCATCATCTTTTGTTTGTAGCGCTAAAACCCTTTCAATATCCTTAACTAATTCTGTTCCGTGTTCATTTTCTTTATATAATTCAACAATCTTATCCATTGCTTTATGACAATCACCAGTTGTTTCGTCGTGATAGTTTTTATTTCTGAATCTATTAAGATTGTGCATCATATCATAAGCTAAATGTGCTCCACCATCTTTAACGTCCTTAAAAAGTCTTATATTATTTAGAATACCTAAAGTATCAACCATTGAATTAACGCCCATTCTTCTTTTTGAAACTCCGGGTGAATATTTTACAAATTCATCAGCTTGACCAACCATTTCATCAAGTGGAATCATATTGTCTTCCATACATCTAGGTTTTGGTGGTTCTTTTTTCTTATTTTCTTTTTGTTCACCACCCATTTGAACATCGCCATTTTCTTTAATTACCTTTTCTATTAAAGCAACAAGCTCACTTTCTGTTAATTTTATTTTTTTCATATGAGGATTTTAAAATAAATATGTTTTATTTAATCAAGTTTAATGTATTTATATTAATAAATATCTAAATAGTTGATTATGTTAGACAATATTATAAAAAGAGTTTTAAATGAAGAATTAAACCACCCTATGGTTCTTACTGAATCAGTAAGTATTTCTAAAAACCTTAAATACCATTTAGATAATAGAATACCTTTATCTGAAAATGTTTTTAGGATTTTTTCATCCTCATACCTTGAATTAATAAATGAAGTAAGAACACTTTATAATAATGGTTTAATGGATGTTAACGATGAGGACTTATGGCTTGTTGAAAGTAATTTAGGTGAGTCGGTAACTCTTGATAATGGAAAAACGATTTGGTTAGATGTTCCATTTGAAATAAAAGAAACAATTAGTGAAGCGGTACATAGAGGAAAGAAGGTAAACCTTGGAAGTCCTTTTAGAACACCAGGTGGACCAAAGAAATTTGCCGTATATGTTAAAACTCCAGGTGGTGGAGTTAAAAAAGTAACATTCGGAGATCCAAATTTAAGAGTTAAAAACGCAAATAAAAAAAGAGCAAAATCATTTAGAGCAAGACATAATTGTGACCAGAAAAAAGATAGAACTACTGCAGGATATTGGTCTTGTAATGTTGGGAGATATGCAAAAAAATTAGGTCTTAAATCATCCAGAAATTGGTAATATTATGACACCTTACGAAAGATTCATTAACCGTAGATATGTAAAAATATTCAATCACTTTTTAAAAGAAGTTGTTGAACCGGCGGTTTATGACAAGAGCCATAAAAAAATTAAATTCAAACTTTACGGTATTTCAGTACGACCAAAAAGTTCTGTTTATGAAGCAATACCTAAAGAAGAATTATTAGATTCACAAGCCACTGTAAGTTTTTTTATTGATTCTGAACCAAGTAACCGTCTAAAAAACATTAATTTTATTGAAGATTTAATCTTTTTAAAAGGTAGAATTTTTTTACAATTACAGGATGGTGACTGGTTGGGTTATAAATCAGAAAAGTTTCGTCTTGGACTTAATTTTAATAAAAGACCACTATACCCTTTAGATTATGTTTCAGAAGACCCAATCATTGAAAATGTATTACCTTTTTCCCAAAAAGAAAAAAACGGAATCAAAACTAGATTGTTTAAAGAAAATATAAATAGTGGTGAATTAAAATGGCATTTTGATAAACAAGATAGAAAAGTTAAAGTTGTAAAGTCTAATAACTGGATGTTACAAATGGATAATGACATACCAAAACCTTTGAAAGAGGGTCAAACAATATTTATACCTAAAGGTGTTTATCATAGGGTAATAAAAGGTAGTGGAGATTTGATTGTAAAAATTAAAGAATTTTAATAATGAAAAAAAGATTTGTAATAACAGAAAATGAAAAAAAAACATATAAGAAATTTATATGGTTTGTTAGTTGAGGTGGTTAATACAACTGGTTGTACTTTTAGTGATGTTTATAAAAACACTTTAACCGATTATAATGAAATAATGTCTAAGTATGGTAATGACTTTAATAAAGTTTCTGAAATTTTAACAACTAAAGCAAAAGAAATATTACAGAATGTAAAAAATAAGAATCAAAATGAAAATCTAGAATTTAGGTCTGCCTGTCAAGTCGCTTTAAATACTATAAGACCAAATTACCAAGATAAACCTTGGTTAATAATAGATCAGGTTAAAAATACTGTTTATTTTTTTGATAATGGTGGAACATATTTAACTGGGACTTTAGCCATTATGGGAAAAGATAAACCAACCAAAGAATTTGATACTTGGTCTAAAATGAGTTATGACGAAAGAGTAAAGTCTGGTCTTGGTGACCCAATATCTAAAGCTGGGGGTAAATTTGCACCTACTGGTGTGTTTAACGCTGGACCAGGACAAACTTACACACAATATACGGGTGCCGGAACATCAGAAGAACCTAAAAAAAATCTTTGGTCTTATTTTGACGAATCTGGTAAAGAATTAGTACAAGCAATACACGGAGTTAAAGACACTAAAGAAAGAAGTGAAGCCTTTAAATGTGTAAATGGTACAACACTAACTAAAGATACAAATTTAGATTTATCTAGTGGTTGTATAAATTTACCAACAACTTTTTTAGATAAATTAAATAATTTGGGAATTGATATATCCAAGTATAGAATTTTTAGCTTAGGCGATAAAGACTATTTAGTTAAAAATTCATCAAATGTTGACGATTCAAATATCACGTCCGCGTAACGTATTTAACCGCATTTAAACAAGATAAATCACTAGGATTTCCTCCAGCATAAGAAATTGCACTTTGTAGTGATTCTTCAATATCATTTAATTTATCAAAAATAGAAACGTCTTTATATGGTACTAATTTTCTAATACCCTCAATTCTATTTGTCTTACCAGATTGTGAAGATGATGCACTACCCCAAAATTCTTTGTACCAATGTCCATCAATTACGTTTTTAAGTTTGTCTCCTGGTGAATCTATGTATCCAGATAACATACCACCAACCATAACCATAGAAGCCCCTAAAACAAGACTTTTTGTAATATCACAATGTTCTTTTATTGAGCCGTCAGTAATAATTGGTTTTTTTGCTACCTTAACACACTTCTTAATCATTGACGCCTGCCAACCACGATTACCAAAGCCAGTTGAGTGATATGTGGTGCAAGCAGATCCTCCACCAATACCACATTTAACAGCATCACAACCCCAAGATTCCAAATCAGTAACGGCCTCTGGAGTACAGACATTCCCACCAATTAAAAATACATCTGGCATTTTATTTTTGATGTATTTAACCATTTTTTTCATTTTAATAGAATGACCGTGAGCAATATCTACAGTGATAAAGTGTGGTATTAAATCTTCTAATACAAGTTCATCAATTAGTTTATATGAATTGTCATTTACACCAACAGATATTGAAGAAATTAAGTTATGTTCTTTCATATCTCTCACAAAAGAAACCTCATCAATATTAAATCTGTGTAATATATAAAAATATCCTTTTTTTGCTAACTCATTTGCCAACTTAACATCTATAATACTTTCCATATTTGCTGGAACTATCGGTAGTTTAAACCTATAACCACCAAATAGACAAGTTGTGTCACAATCACTTCTACTCTCAACACGACTAAAGTTTGGTAATAATGTTATATTATCAAAATCAAAAACTCTCTTCATTATACTTATTTTTTTAAAAAATTAGATATATTTTAATTTATAGTCAAATAAAGTATTTATTATTATGAGATTTAGAAATTTAATTTTGGAAGACGGTAGAAGAAGGGATGTTATTCGTGCTGTTGTTAAAGATATTATAAAATTATATAAGGATGAATACGAAGGTGAGTTTTATCTTCCTAATTATTATGACGAGGAAAATGATTTTTATGAGTTTCCAAATTTAGGGGAAGCTTTTGTTGTGGAAGTTGTATTAGAACAAAATGAAGATTTAGAAAGTTTTAAGGTAAATGCTAATTACTACCCTAATGAAGATATAATTGAAGTTGCTATTGAATATAACCCAAATAATAAAACAAGAATGACCTATGATTTGGTTGGTGAATTAAATGAGGTTATCGCTCACGAAATAAGACATATTGACCAAAAAGTAAAAGGTACTTTTAATTTGGATGGTCCAGAAGAAAAGGACCCACATAAATATTACACACAACCACACGAACTTGATGCTCAAGTTTTTGGTTTCAAAAGACTTGCAAAAATAACAAAAACACCAATGGATGTTGTTGTTAAAAGGTGGTTTAAAACACATAAAGAAGTTCATAGATTAACTGATGAACAAGCAACTGATGTTATAAGTAAAATATTAAATTATAAAAAATGAGAGTTCCACCAGAATATACAGCTAAAGTAGAAAAAATAAAAAATGTTATTTTATCAAGATCTGGTTTAATATCAGAATATGGTCTTAATAATATTAAAATGGAGGTTGAAGAATTTTATACTTCTAATGATAATACTGTTTCTGAAATTGTATTTAGTCTTAGATTGAATGATGTTGTATGTGATGAATGCGATTTTGAACCACAATTAATTAGTGAAACTATTTTAGAAATAAAAAATAAATTAGAAGAAGTTTGTAGTTTTTATATTTCACCAACTTTTGAATTAAAGAGTAGTAAAAGTTCTCTTAGAGGTGTTTTATTTTATGATTGTAAAATTTGGAGGTCTGAATTTGAATACCTTACATTTGGTATTTTTTATGATGCTGGACAAGAGTATTAAGATTTAAACCTTTTTACTATTTCTAACATTAATCTTTTTGCAAAATTACCACCAAAACTAACAACTAAAAAGGCAATACTACGTTCAACCATTTCTTTTACATCAACAGAACTTCCAGATTGTGCCGCTTCATATAATTCAGGTAATATTGGAATTAAAAATGTGTAAGCCAACATATTTGATATTTTAGAAGTTGGTATTGCTAGACTTTCAATAAAAGACAAAAAAACATTTTTTAATTTATTTGCGACTTTTAAAGCACTATCAAATTCAAAAACAAGTTCTTTTTCTTTTATCTTATTTAATACCTTACCTAACATTTCTTTATTTGAGTGGTAATATGTTAAAATTATACCGGTAGCAATTAGCGATAAATCACTAGACGACATTTCTGGGAAGTTACCTTCAATAAATTCTGAAACTGGCTTTACAAAACCAGCAATAGTAACACCCCAAGTTGTAAGAAAACTTAAATCCAAACCGACTTGATTTTTTGTTTCTTCACTAACCTTTTTAAAAAAAGATTTTAGACCTTTTAGTTTATTTAATAGGCCATTTTGCCTTTCTTCTAATAAAATTTTTTTATATTGAGATTCTGATATTATTATCTTCATAACAAATAAATATTTCGCTATATTTATATTTGTATGACAAAGAGAGTTAAATATTTAAAAAACGCACCACTTAGTGTTGGTGACGAAGTTGTTTGTGTTAATATGGACGACGAATTTTCACCAGTAAAGGCAGGAACAACAGGT
>Ga0247843_1003584_pt1 | contig 25076 bp, 24 predicted proteins | sample LaCruzMarch2017__FD_192420 | JGI IMG/M metagenome (GOLD analysis project Ga0247843, IMG submission 192420) | Freshwater microbial communities from meromictic Lake La Cruz, Castile-La Mancha, Spain - LaCruzMarch2017_8m | ecosystem: Environmental > Aquatic > Freshwater > Lake | place: Spain...
TTTGGATAAAAGAGATTGTCGAAAAACTTATTTTTTTACGGGGTATCTTCCTCGCTAAACGATGGGATACATTGCTTAACAACATCATAAAATTTGAATTTTAATGGCACAAACTGAAAGTGCTCCCCAAGGCAACAAAGCGAAATCAAGGGTAAAAAAATAAATTTTTTCATGCTGAAAAGGTTTAAGTTATCAAGATATTTCGAGTGGTCTTGATGACTGGTGAATGTTAGTGGTTGTAGAATTTGAAACTGTCCCTGCCGTTTTTGCCATAGACAAGTGCAAAGTAAATGCCCGAGGGCAGATTCGATCTTGCGTTGCTTAGGGTCGTTAAATCCGTTTTGGAGAACCCATCAGAATGAGGCACATAGGTTAAAATCAGCATATCTAAACAAAGTTGATTACGTGTACATATCGACTTTGCAAAGCTAAGCATTTTGACCCCTGTAGCGCAAGCGAGCGTTCATCGTTTTTTGCCCGTATTATGCACTTTTGCCGTTTCGGCTTGCCGCCTGGTGCAGGTTGTGCGAGGCGAACGGAAGAACCCTTTGTGTGTAAGGGTGGGCATGAATGCCCTCCGCTGCGCATAGCGAGCAGTTGGCATTCATGCAAAACCATCACATTTCTTTCAATTCCGAACAACCATGCCACAGGTTTGAGGCGCGATGATGTATTTATCGTCACCCACAGGATCTGGACGCGTGTAAAAAAAATGAAGCACAAGTGAATCATTTCCATACAGTCTGCCAGTGGCTTGCCTTCGATAACGCCAACCGTCTATCACACAACGGTCGTACGGCCCAGGAGATGTTGTTTCTGTAATACTATCGTATCCAAGTTCAGTTGGAATAAAGAAAAGCCCTGTCTGAGTCATGATTCCAGTTGTGTCAGCGTATTCAATATGTAACTGATATTCACCTTGGCTATTGGGTGTATTCGTTCTTCCAACTATGATCATCAGTAAACTGTCCTGTTCGCATGGGCAACCTTCACTGACGCCCCAAAGCACCGTGTCGTCATTTTCCAGACATTGACCATAGGTTTCGATGCTCCCCGGTGGGCATGCGCAATTGTTATTGGAATCGGCAGAATACCCGTTGGAGCATTGAACCGGGTCCTCTGTTCTGTTGCAGCTAACAATAAAAATGCCAAGGCAACAAAGCGAAATCAAGGGCAAAAAGATAAATTTTTTCATGCTAAAAAGGTTTAAGCCTTGAAGACCTTTTGAAAGGCCTTCAAGGCTGGTAAATATTAGTGGTTGTAGAATTTGAAACTGTCCCTGCCGTTTTTGCCATAGACAAGGGCGAAGTAAATGCCCGGAGGCAGATTTGAGTTTGCGTTGCTTAGGGTCGTTAAATCCGTTTTGGAGAACCCACCCGACCATTGCATGGAATTCACAAGCCTTCCGGTCGCATCGTAAATCCAAATTATGGTATCATCGTCAAGAATACTGGCGGTCTCCGATCCATCAGAACGACCTCCTGTTACTTCCGGATTTACAACAATTGTGTTGCAGATTTCAAGTGAAGAAGCCTGAACGGTATATCCAAAATCATTTTCAACGGATCTACCCCAAGGTGTTTGAATGAGGCCAAGAATACCGTTGTGGTAAAGGTTATCTGCTGCCTCTACCTTTAATTGGTCTTCTGTTGTCGAACCACCACAGTGGCCAACCAACCACATCCCTATTTTGGGTGTACAGCAATGTACGGGTGTGCCGTCGTATGCATTGTGACTGACCACTCCGGTTAGATAATGCCCACTCAAAATCCTTGCATGGCTGAACCATTTCCGTTTACCCCCACATGCAATTTTATCATAACTGCTCATTGTCAGGGTGACGGTAGCGTTTGGCTTGAAACTTCTCACCACACTATCCCTTACCTTGTTACCAAACTTATCATCATTGTTATCACAACCTGTACTTTGCCCGTAAGGCGTTGTAAAAACTGCGCCAAGCGTATTAGCAAAGTTGGTAATGGCTGTTGTCAGGGCATTCTGTAGAGTCGGATTGGGGTTTTGCCCTCCCGGTATGTTCTGAGTGGCCGTGTAGGCAAAATACAAATTTGCCGATTGACCCAGAAGGGTGGTAATATTAGTCCAAAATTGCGGGTTGACAGTGAAGTCGCATTGCGATGCGGCACGCGTAACGCCCATATCCAGCACTTGATACCGGGTGTCGTCCGGCTTACTCTCATCTTCAAAGACAACGGTGTAGAAGTCCTCCGCCTGTGCCCAGGCTTCCCTGGAGTTGGTTTTTCCCGTAATTTTGGCGAAGGTTGTAGCGCGAACATCGTAACGGTATGAAAACTCAATGTCTTTTTCACAACCACATTCGGCGGGCACTTCGTCACCGTCCAAACAAAGAAGTGTGACTTTTATGTAACTTTTCTGCGCAGCTATTGGGATTGCGGGGCCATCCCAACTGACCTGATAACTTTTAGGCACGATTTTGTCGGCTTTCCATCCTTCTGTCCACACTTCGTGGTATTTTGCGGCACCTCTGTTGTTCAGCCAATACCATCCATTCGAATTTCCTCCGAGGTTGGTCTTAACACCGCTGCCAGGCTGTGTATAATTTTCTATATTTCCGCTGCCGGGTGTAATAAATTGCAATTGTGCAGGAATTGCCAGTTGGGTTGTAAAGATTTCTTTGCAAAAACAAACCGTTGGAACGGTTATCTCCGGGATGATCAGCGGTGCACCATCGGTTAGGGGCGTACCATTGAAAAAGAACCGCTGTACGAATGAGGTCCTTTCAAACAAAGATACGGTACTCAAATTACGCAGAAAATCCGTCAATTTAACCGTTGATTCTTCTTTTAAGTAGCGGTTTAACTCAAAATGCAACTTTTCTGAAACGGTAACAGCACCCTCAAACTCGGTTTGGGTGTTGATAATCCCGATTGAAGTAAGTACTCCACAATGATTCTGTACTGCGATCTGATAAGTCTTGTTTCTTCCAAGGCCATAAATCATCGCCACACCTGTTTCTGACGCCTGAACTTGAGAAAATTCACCTAAAGAGCCAAGCTCTTTGTAGTAAATTGCTGAAGTAAGGCTTGAAGGGAAAATAGTCACCTGTGCCTCGGCATAAGTCTCAAACTGTAAAACAGTTACGTCTGTTACAACAGGCGAGATGCAAGTATCGGCAGGCTGCATGACATTTTCGGGGTAAATGGTATCCAAATTTACCAACTCATCATCATCCTCGGATTGGGCGTAACCCCACGTGCACAAGCACATGAAGGTCAGCAAAAACAACAACTGTTTCATTTTTTGTGAATTTTTTTTGTGATCCCCGGTTTAATCAGCAAGCTCGGGGGTTACCTGCCGATGCAAACGTTTACGCCACAAAGTTCATAAGCTTTTTTTGCACACCACCCGTTCAAAATCGCTCAAAACCGTTCAAAATCGTTCACCCTAATTTGTCGTCTGACGCTGCGCCATCATCAAGGCTGTCCAGCGCCTTTTTTATGGCCTCTTGCGTGGCCGGACTCAACAGGCCCTTGGGGACTTTCACTTTCAACGTTTTTAGCCTTCGGGCAAATGTGGAATACGACATGCCCAGCTCTTTTGCAAACTGTTTACGGGGTTTGTATTGATCCATTGGTTTTCGGTTTAGGGCGTCAGAACGAAAAATGGTCAACACTTGCATCCCCAAGCCAGGAGACTTGCAAACCCACGAAAAAAGGATGAAAAACCACTACCAAGGCGGTGTACAGGACGCTCGGCATCGCAAACAGCGCATACGACCGGCTTGAGCAATCCGCCGGTTTTGCGGGGGGGGGGGCAGATATTTTAGCCCCTCAGGTTGAGGCACATAGGTTAAAATCAGCATATCTAAACAAAGTTGATTACGTGTACATATCGACTTTGCAAATCTATGCGTTTTGCTACTGTCACACAAGCGACCAATCAAAAAAATTTGCCGCCAATTGGCATAACCGATTATTCTACCCACCAAATGTCTAATCCAATGATCATCCTGCTCGTCTTGCTCGTTCTGGTCTTCGCGTTCGGCAGCCGCCTGCTGAAAGAAGCCTGATGCATCAGTGTTCCCGGTCCAACAGGGCACTCACCACATCCCGAAGCGCGCGTTTGCGGTCCTCGGGTGCCGATACGGCATCCAACCGATCAAAAGCCAATTGCCGAAACTGTTCCTTTTCGTCGGCAATGCGCTCCGGTATGCCGTTGCGGTCAAACAGCGTTCGCACAGCTGCAATTTTGGCGTCCGCATCATCGGCAGTCGAGCCAAGCCAGTGTTCCAACTCGGCCTGGTCGGCGGCAGAGGCGGTTTCCATGGTTTTGAGCACCAGCAGTGTCTTTTTGTTTTGTACAATGTCGCCGCCCACCTGTTTGCCAAATTTGGCGGGGTCGCCGTAGGTGTCCAGCAGGTCGTCCTGAATCTGAAACGCAATACCCGCCAGGCAGCCAAACTGGTACAGCGCAGCGGCGTCTTCTGAAGACGCGCGGGCACACAAGGCGCCCATTTCCAGCGCTCCGCCGAGCAACACGGCCGTTTTCAGCTCAATCATTTGCAAGTATTCATCTACGCCCACGTCGGTTCGGGTCTCAAAATTCAGGTCCAACTGCTGGCCTTCGCACACCCCGATGGCCACGCGGTTGAACGCGTCGAGCAGCTTGGGTATCACCGGCTCGTCGGCAAAAGCCGCGAGGTGCTTGTACGCCTGAATGAGCAGGGCGTCGCCGCTGAGGATGGCCGTGGTGGTGTTCCACTGGGTATGCACGGTGGGTTTGCCTCGGCGTAGAGGGGCGGCGTCCATGATGTCGTCGTGCATCAGCGAAAAATTGTGGAACAATTCCACCGCCCAGGCCACAGGCAACGCGGCGTCCACATCGTTGCCAAACAATTCGTAGGCCATGAGGGCCAGGGCGGGTCGCAGGCGTTTGCCGCCCAGATCCAACATGTACCCACAGGGTTCGTACAGCCCCGGCGGTTCGGCGGGGAAAGGATGTGCTTCGGTGTATGCCTGTATGCGGGCCAATAAATCGGGGAGAGACGACATTCGAGAAGGCTGGTTTTAAGTCAAGTTCGGAATCGGCAGCAAAATTGGCGTTTATTTTCGGAAAACCGCTACTCTTCCTCCGATTCTGGCACCCGCACAAAAGCGCCCACGCGCGGTGCCGGCATGTCGCTGTCCAATCCTTTGACCGCCTTCCAGAGCACTTCGTTGAACAGGCGCTCGGGTACGGCGTCAAATTGCACAAGATTAAACGTTTCAGACATGCGCGTCCACTCGTTGTCTACGGCTGCGTTGCGGTCGTCAAGGGTTACGAGGTTTGGTTTCAGCACATAAGCACGCGTGTCGGGTTTGTCGGTAAAACAGCGCCACATGGGCGTGGCGGCCGCGTCGTACTGGCTCATGGGCGGCAGACCCAAAATGAGTTCCATGGTGCGCAACACCGAGGAGGTGGAATACATCGTGTGGTCTGTAAATCCGCGTTTCACGTGGGGCCCGGCCACAAAACAGATGCTCCGGTGGGCGTCTACGTGGTCGGCACCGTTTTGGGCATCGTCTTCCAGGACAAAAACCGCACTTTGCTGCCAAACGGGGCTTTTAGACAGGTGTTCGATCACCATGCCCACGGCAAGGTCGTTGTCGGCCACGGCGGCAAAGGGCGAATAAGCGCCCTTGCGCAGGCCGCTGGTGTGGTCGTTGCCCATGCGGATGGTGTTGAAGCGCGGCAATTGGCCGAGGGCCAGCAGCGAGTCGAAATCGTGCGCCCAAACGCGGGCGCGCAACGTGTCCTGAATGTCAAGGTTGTAGGACGGGTAGGGCGCACAGTAGTGGTCTCGCACGGTGGCGGTGCTGGGTTTGCTGTCCCACACAAATTCGCCATACGTGCGGTAGCTCACCGAGTGGCGCTTGCAGTTGTCCCAGAAATACCCGCCTTTAGGGTGTGCCATTAAGCCGCCCTCAAAGTCATAATTGCCGCCGCGACCGCCGTAAGAGGTGGGCCATTTTTTTTCCACATAGTCGTTTGCATAAGCACCCATGCTCCAGTTGTGTCCATCGGCGCTCACCTCGGCGTCTACGTAAAAGTTGTCGAGCAGCACAAATTCGCGGGCCAGGGCGTGCTGGTTGGGAGTTATTTTTTCGGGAAACAGGCAAAGTGCGGGGTCTCCGTTACCCTCTGGCATGTCGCCCAGCACCTGGTCGTAGGTTCGGTTCTCCTTGATGATGTAAAATACATACTGAATGGGAGAGGGATCGCCCACTTGCATAGGGATGGGGTTGCCTGCTTCGCCGCCGGGGTTTAGTTCGGTGGCCTTGGTGTACGGGGTGTTGTTGTACACCTGTTTGGAGTACTGCAGCAAGGCGGGTTCGTCGGGCACGGGCACCACACTCAGGGTACCCTGCAGGAGGCTGCCGATGTACTGGACAGTGGGCGTTTCGCGCCGCGATTTGAGCGGGTTAGGCCCGTCCGGATTGGCCAAACTGCCCAGACCCTTGCCGTTGGCTACGTAAATGTTGTTGCCTGCGCAACGCACAGCAGTGGGGTACCAGCCGGTGGGCACAAAGCCTAAGGAGCGGATGTCGTCTATATTGTCTACCTCAAAAACGGCTAAACAGTTGTTGTCGGCGTTGGCCACGTACAGGCGTTTTTCATCGGGTGAGAGCGCCAGGCCGTTCGTGGTGGAGCCGTTAGGCGCGTCGGGGTACAGGGCGCAGTTGAGCACTTTTACCTGTCGGCGCCGGCGTGTATCAATGATCGAGACCGAATTGTCCAATGCATTGGCCACAAAAAGCAGGCTGCCATCGGCGTTGAGCAATATTTCGTTGGGGTGTTCGCCCACGGTTATTTCGGCCATGACGGTCATGCTGACGGGGTCAATCACGGCAATCGCGTGGCGGCCCCACAGCGAAGCGTACAGTTCAGAGCCGTCGGGGTGCATGGCGCAGGCGTAGGCCGGAGACCGAAGGGGCAAGCGCTGCTCGGGCAGGAGGGTGCGGGTGTTGCAGCGGTGCAATGCCGAATCCTCGCGCGTGCACACATACAGGTGTTCGCCGGTGCGGTCGAGGGCCAGGCCCGAAGGGGTCATGGGGGTGGGCCAGGGTTGACCGAGCCGGATGAGGGTATCGCGGCGCAGGGTGTCGGCGTCTATGGTGAGCACATCTACGGCGTTGCTGGTGCCGGCTGCGGCGTACAGGCGTTTGCCGTCGGGACTAAAACAGAGTCCGTACCACAGTTTGGGCAACGTCAGGTCGTGCAGTTGCACATTTTTTCGGGTGTCGAACAGGCGGATGTGCTGGCGGCCCACGCCGTTGTGCGTGATGGCTAATCGGCTGCCGTCGGCAGACAACACCATGTTCATCGGAAAATCGCCAAGCGGCAATTGCTGTCCGGCAGGCGAGAGTGTCCAGCCGTTGGGCAACAGCACGTGCTGGTTGGGCTGTACGCCCGGTTGGGCAAAAAAGGGGCACGTGGACAGAACAGAGCAAATGGAGGTAAGCAGTAACAGGCGCATCGGTCTTTATTTTGGGTAAATTTCGGGCTTGTAATGTGTCGTAAAAATTAATTTTTCAAAAAACTTGACAAACATACCAACCAGTATGTATCTTTGTGCCATGCAAACCATTCAAACCCGCGAGCGCATATTGGAACGGATGTTTCACGACATCCGGAAACACGGCTTTCAAGGGTTGCGTGCTGATAAAGTGTTGAGCGAATTAGCCATCACCAAAGGTGCGTTGTATCACTATTTTCCGAACAAACACGCCATCGGCATAGCGGTGATTGAGGAGCTTATTCGGCCTAATTACGTGGATTTTTACCAAAATTTAGCCCAAAATACCCAAATTGAACCGATAAACGCACTCCAGAAACACTTGCACCACCTGGCGCAGGCCGCTACAGACGAAGACGTATCCCTCGGCTGCCCCCTCAACAACCTGATGCAGGAAATGAGTCCTTTGGACGAAGATTTTCGCATCCGCATGAAAAGCATTGCCAACACCATGGTGCAGCACATGTCTACTGCGCTCCAACGCGGGCAACAAGCGGGCAGCGTCCGCACCGATGTCCACCCCGAAGCTGTCGCCCAGTTCCTTTGGGCAGGCATCGAAGGTGCTTACAGCCTCGCCAAAGTCCGCAAAAATGCCCAAACATTCCGAACCAACGCCCAAATGCTCTCCGAATACCTCGAGACCCTCAAACCTTGATTTTTTTGCCACACTACATACCAACCAGTCTGTATTTAAAGCACTCATAACTCACCACTCAAAACTCAAAACTCATAACTCATAACTCAAAACTCATAACTCATAACTCATAACTCAAAACTCAAAACTCATAACTCAAAACTCATAACTGCATGTACACCATCACTGGAGCCACCGGACACACCGGTCAACACATTGCGGAAGGCCTGTTGGCCGCCGGACACCCGGTACGCGTCATCGGCCGCAGCGCCGAACGCCTTGCCCCGTTAGCCACTAAAGGCGCTGAAGCAGCGGTGGGCGATTTGGCAGACGCCGCTTTCCTCACCAAGGCGTTTGAAGGCGCCCAAGCCGTTTACCTGGTCATTCCGCCGAAATGGGACGTCACCGAATGGCGCACTTTTCAGCGGTCCATCATTGAATCTTTTTTGCAGGCCCTCAAGGCCAGCAAAGTGCCCAAAGCCGTGGTGCTCAGCTCCATCGGTGCCCACATGCTCGAAGGTGCCGGTCCGGTGAGCGGACTTGCCGAATTGGAAAAAGCACTGGAAACCGTACCGGGTTTGGATGTGCTCAACCTGCGGGCCGGGTTTTTTATGGAAAATTTCATGGCCAACATCGGCCTCATCCAACAGGCTGGCATTTTTGGCTATGTCGTCAATCCGGACGTGAAAATCGCCATGGTGCACACGCGTGACATTGCCGAAGTGGCACTGAAACACCTTTTGGCCCTAGACTTTACAGGTCACTCGCACGTTTTCGTCAACGGTCCTGCCGACCTCACCATGCCAGAAGCGGCGGCCATCCTTGGCAAGGCCATTGGCAAACCCGAGTTGGCTTACGTGCCTTTCCCGCCTGCCGATGCCAAAGCGGGCATGATGGGTGCGGGCGTGCCCGAGACGATTGCTGACGGCTATGTAGAACTGTTCCTGGCTGTGAATGGGGGCGCTTATTACGAAGGTTTTGTAAGGAATGTAGAAAATACCACCCCAACTACTTTGGCGTGGTTTGCGGAGCAGGAATTTAAACCCGCTTTTCTGGGTTGATTGAGGGTTTGTTGGTGACCACGCAACGGGTGACCACGAGGGTCGTCCCTACGTCGGTTTACCAAAAATATGCGGGTAGGGGCGACCCTCGTGGTCGCCCCGCTCGTGGTCGCCCCGCACTCGTAATCGCCCCATAAACAATCACTCCACCACCCGAACCTCTACCCGCCGGTTCATGGCCCGGCCGGCCTCGGTGTTGTTGTCGCCAATGGGCATCTGAAAGCCGTATCCTTTCCAGGTGAGTTGTTTTTCGGGTACGCCAACATCGACCAGGCTGCGCCAAACGGCTTGCGCGCGCGCTTCAGACAATTGTTGGTTGACGTTCGGGTCGCCGCTGGAGTCGGCGTGGCCACCTACTTCTACCCGAAGGGCCGGATCGTTTTTCAGTATGTCCGCGATGGGTTTCAGCCGATCAACCGCCGCAGGCTTCAGGGTAGCGCTGTTCACATCAAACAACAGAGCGGCTTCGAGCACCACATTTTTTTGGAGGTAAAAGGACCGCGCGGGGTCGTCGGCAGGGAGCTCCAGCACCGCAAAATCATCAACCAGGTAGTATGCCACCCGGCGTTTGCAGCGCCTGCCCGGCGTCTCCTTGCTGCGCAAATTGTCCTGGTCAAACGCTTCGCGGTCGACAGGCGACATGGGAATGTCGGTCACGGCATCGGAGAAAAAATTGCCAAACACAAAATACCGGTACGGATGGCGGGCTTCAAACACAAACTGAAGTTTGTGCCAGGCACCGTCAGCGGCTTCCAGGGTGTCGGTATGGTTGAGTTGTGGCCTCAGCGGCACCAGCTCCTGGGTGCGCATGAAGTCTTCTTTAGGGTTAATCGGGTTTTCGGCAAAGTAAAAACCGAGGTTTCCGCAAGACAGGGGTACGATTAAAGCCGGGTTGCCATATATGGTGCTCAGGTGCCGTCGGGCCAGGTCGCGGTTTAGTTGAACCCATACGCTCACCCGATACACCGAACCGACTACTAGGGGTTTAGCCAAATGGCCCTGCAGGAACTCGTGGTAATCCGTGGGGAACATGTTGTCGTAAAACGGGTGGTACAGGATGAGCCCAACCATGCGCTTGCCCCGGTGCGGTGCCGGAAAATCGGTGCAGCCTGCAAACGCCAAGTCCTGTTCCAGCACATCGGGTGTTTGCACCTCAAAGGTTTTCCAGGCCTCTAGGCCCTGGTTCACGGCCACCGATTTGCCTGCAAACGTGCAAGGGATGAGCAGTTTGCGTTTTTCCGCATCGGGCAGCAGGCGTTCAAAGCCGCCATTGACCACCAAATTTTGTCCATGCGCGTGGCTGCCCATCCAACAACATAAAAACACAAGGGCCACCTGACGAACCACTTGCGGCCGGTATTGCAAGAAACGATTCATATTCATAAAATTACTTTTTTTAAAAAACTGATTTACAATGTATTAAAAGCTTTTGTTGCCTTGTTTTTTTTCTCATTTTTGTTTGATTAAATCGAAAAATTATTGTATCTTTGCACCCTTATGAAAGACCCACAAGAGAAGACAGAAGCGATTGACAATCAACTCGCTGCAAGTGGCAGCGGTGATTATGGCGCGAGCAGCATTACCGCGCTGGAAGGCCTGGAGGCGGTACGCAAGCGTCCGGGCATGTACATTGGCAGTACAGATACCAAGGGACTGCACCACCTCGTCTGGGAGGTGATTGACAACTCCATTGACGAACACCTGGCTGGCTATTGCTCCCACATCAATGTCACCATACACGTGGACAACAGCGTCACGGTTACAGACAACGGCCGCGGCATTCCCACGGGTATGCACCCCAAACTGCAAAAGTCGGCACTGGAAGTGGTGATGACCGTGCTGCATGCGGGCGGCAAGTTCGACAAAAATACGTACAAGGTGTCTGGCGGTTTGCACGGTGTAGGTGTTTCGTGCGTCAACGCCTTGTCGGATCACCTGCACGCCGTAGTGTACCGCGAGGGCAAAGTATTCGAACAGGAATACCGCAAAGGCAAACCTCAATACGACGTGCGCATGCTGGGCGATACCGACAAGCGGGGCACCCACGTGACCTTTCACCCCGATCCGGAAATTTTCGAAACGATCGATTATAAATTCGATACGCTGGCCCACCGCATCCGCGAGCTGGCTTTTTTGAATAAAGGACTCTACTTGTCGTTGACCGATGAGCGCGAGCCGGAAAACGGTGGTTTCCGCACCGAAGCCTTTCACTCAGAGGGCGGTTTGCAGGAGTTTGTGGAATGGCTCGACGAAAGCAAGCAAAACCTGATTGATAAACCCATCTACATCACCGCCAACGAAGAAAACGTGGATGTAGAAGTCGCGATGCTGTACAACACCTCGTATTCCGAGAACGTCCTGTCGTTTGTCAACAACATCAACACCCGCGAAGGAGGTACCCACGTGAGCGGTTTCCGCCGTGCACTGACCCGTGAATTCAAAAAATACGGTGACGACAACGGTTTTTTCAAAAAACTAAACTTTGCCGTCTCTGGCGAAGACTTCATGGAGGGCCTCACTGGCATCATCTCGGTCAAAGTACCCGAGCCGCAGTTTAAAGGTCAAACCAAAGGCGAACTCGGCAACTCGGAAGTACTCGGCATTGTAAGCCGCGCTGTAGGCGACGCACTCAAGGTTTTCCTCGAAGAAAATCCCGCCCCCGCCCGGCGCATCATAGACAAGGTGGTACTGGCTGCCACTGCCCGCAACGCTGCCCGTAAAGCCCGAGAGATGGTGCAACGCAAAGGCGCACTCACCGGAGGTGGTTTGCCCGGCAAGTTGGCCGATTGTGCCAGCCGCATCCCGGCCGAAAGCGAAGTATTCCTCGTGGAAGGGGACTCCGCCGGTGGCACCGCCAAACAAGGCCGTGACCGACACACCCAGGCCATTTTGCCGCTGCGCGGTAAAATCCTGAACGTGGAAAAGGCCATGGAACACAAAATTTATGAAAACGAAGAGATCAAAAACATCTTCACCGCTCTCGGTGTGAGCGTAGGGGAAAACGAGGAGGGCCACCGCATCCTGGTAACCGACAAGCTGCGCTACCATAAAATTGTCATCATGTGCGATGCCGACATCGACGGCAGCCACATCACTACCCTGATCCTTACCTTTTTCTTCCGTTACATGCGCGAGCTCATCGAAAAAGGACACGTGTACATCGCCCAACCACCCCTGTATTTGGTCAAAAAGGGTAAAAACCAGCGCTACTGCTGGAACGACAAAGAGCGCAAAGCCGCTACCGCCGATTTTTCAGGAGGGCGCGAAGATGACGACTCGGTCAAAGTGCAACGCTATAAGGGTCTGGGCGAAATGAATGCCGAACAACTCTGGGAAACCACCATGGACCCCAGGTTCCGTATACTCAAGCAGGCAACTATTGACGACGCTGCTGAAGCAGATCGGATATTCAGCATGCTTATGGGCGACGAGGTGCCTCCTCGCAGAGCCTTCATCGAAGCCAATGCGAAATACGCCAAAATAGACGCCTAAGGAGCAATTAAAAGAGAAAAGAGTTGGCTATACAGCCAACTCTTCTACCAATTGTGATATTTGCGCCAGACGATCCTTGTTCAGTGCGTAGTAAATAAACTTGCCATTCCGATCCGTTACTACTACACCAGCCTTGCGCAAAATGGCCAAATGTTGGCTCGCTACGCTTTGCTCCAGGCGCATTTTGATGTAAATGTCGGTCACCGTCATGCTGCCGTTTTCTTCCAGCAGGTCAATCATGCGCTGACGCAGTTTGTGGTTAATGGCTCTTAATACCAATACTGCTTTCTTAAGCTCTTGGTAATCGAGTTTAGCCAACTCGTTGGTGTGTTTCAATTCGACCGGTTCGGTCTTTTGCCTTCCCATACAATATGTTTTAAAAAAAAGGTTTAAGGGAAAATGAATAAGGGCTTTGCTTCGAAGGCAGGTAACCAGCCGCCCCTGCTGCCAGTCACATAAAATAAGGGATTAAACCAGAAACATTGAAATTGTACACGAAATTAGTACTTCTTGTAATTATATAAAAATTTTTAAATGTTTTTTTTGTTAATATTGTTTTTTACTGGATTCGGTAATGTTTGGCGCTTTCATATAAAAAGGTTCAAATTGTACAATGTCCTCATAATCATTGTTTTGAAATTTTTGCTCCGCTAATTCGATTAAGTGGACAGCAGCGCAACGCACATTGGTCAAAATGACCGATGGCTCAAAAAAAGACGCCACTCCTGATTTGTACGCGCCGTTTCCTGATAGAATCAACCTGTTTCCAGTAAAGTATTGACGCAATAGTAACGTTATATCCAAAAACAAATTGTTTTCAAATACAATGGGCTGAGGTGGCAGCAGTTCACGGCCAAACTGGTCGAACAGGGCGGTCCAAACCTCCATGCGCCGGGCATCAATCATAGGCAGCATGCCATAAGGCTCCTGATCCGGGAAAGGGTGGTTGTGCGCACTCGCCAGGGCGAGCGCCTGGAGTGTATCTATGGCAATCAATGGTATACCCAAAGCGTACGCCAGCCCTTTGGCGGTGGAAGCGCCTACCCGGAGCGACGTATACGACCCCGGACCCCTACTCACCGCAACGGCATCCAGGTCGGACAGTTCCACTCCAGCATCGCGGCAACACCGCGCCACCAGTAAAGTCAACACCGAAGCATGCCTGTTGGCCTCCAGCTCTTCGGTCAGCGCGCGCAGGTGACCGTCTACAGACACCGCCACGGAGCATACGTCGGTGGCGGTTTCCAGCAACAACAGTTTGGCCATACTGTATCAGTTATCCAGCAGGCTGCTGCCCATAATGATGCCCCCGCCTACTACGTCGTCGCCTTCATAAAAAACGGCGCTCTGACCAGGCGCAATACCCTTGACGTTGGCATGGAAAACCACTTCGAGATCGGCACCAACCGGACGTACCGTGCCGATTGTACCAGCGTCGCGATAGCGAATTTTGGTGAGGGCTTCTATGCCAGATTCGGGTAATTGCCCGTATTTCATGAGGTTGACTTTGCCCACCATCATGCCGTTTCGGATCAAGTCCGATTCTTTGCCCAACACTACGGTGTTGTTTTCGGGTCGGATTTCGGTCACGTACATGGGCTCGCCAAAAGCCAAACCAAGCCCCTTGCGCTGTCCGATGGTGTAAAACGGATATCCTTCGTGCGTACCCAGTACCTGCCCTTCGGTGTCTACAAATGTGCCGCCTTTTACTTGTTCTTCCAGCCCGTCGACGCGCCGTTTGAGAAACCCCCGATAATCATTGTCGGGGACAAAACAAATTTCGTAGCTCTCCGGCTTGTTGCTCAGTTCGAGGTAACCGCGTTCTGCCGCCATGGCCCGTACTTCCGGCTTGGTCAGCGTACCCAACGGCATGCGCGTGCGCTTGAGGCAGGCCTGGCTGAGGCCCCACAATACGTATGACTGGTCTTTTTGGCGGTCGCGGGCGCGGGTGACGTAGAATCGGTCATCCAATTGATTGATGATGCCGTAGTGGCCGGTGGCAATGAACTCACAGTCGAGCATATCGGCCCGGCGCAACAGGCTGTTCCATTTGATGTGGGTATTGCACAACACGCAAGGGTTAGGTGTTCGGCCCGCCATGTATTCGTCTACAAAATTGTCGATTACATAATCACCAAATTCTTCGCGGATATCCACGATCATGTGGTGAAAACCCAGCTTTACGGCCACCGTGCGGGCATCGTTGATGCTGTCGAGGGAGCAACAGCCCGTTTCTTTGTGCGAACCGCCAGAGGTGGCATAATCCCAGGTTTTCATGGTGATGCCCACCACCTCCCAGCCCTCCTCATGCAGCAGTACGGCGGTCATCGTGCTGTCGATGCCTCCGGACATGGCTACCAGTGCTCTTCCTTTTTTAGACATAGTCTGTTTAACAGTTGAGGAGTTGAGGAGTTGAGGAGTTGAAGAGTTGAAGAGTTGAGGAGTTGAGGGGTTGAGGGGTTGAGGAGTTGAGGGGTTGAGGGGGGTTACACGTATCGTTTGACTTCTTCGGCGCTCACCACGTGGTCGCAAAGGATAAAGAGCCGTTCGACGACGTTGGCGAGTTCTCGTATGTTGCCCGTCCAGTTGTGGTCTTTGAGGGCCTCAATGGCTTCGGGTGTAAACAGCTTGGGGGCGTGGCCGTAGTCGTCGGCTATTCGGCGGTTAAAATGCTCGAGGAGCAGGGGAATGTCGTCACGGCGGTCATTCAATGAAGGTACCTGCACCACAATGACCGCGAGGCGGTGGTAAAGGTCTTCGCGGAAACGGCCGTCTTCAATTTCCTGCTTCAGGTCTTTGTTGGTGGCGGCGAGCACCCGCACGTCCACTTTAATTTCTTTGGAATCGCCCACGCGGGTAATCTTGCTTTCCTGCAGGGCGCGCAGCACCTTGGCTTGGGCGTCGAGGCTCATGTCACCAATTTCGTCCATAAACAGGGTACCGCCGTTGGCCTGTTCGAATTTGCCGGGCCGGTCGGCCACCGCGCCGGTAAAGGAGCCTTTTTTGTGTCCGAAGAGTTCACTTTCGATCAGTTCGGCCGGAATGGCTGCGCAGTTGACCTCCACGATGGGGCCATCCGCGCGGTTGCTTTTTTGGTGTATCCAGCGGGCCACCAGTTCCTTGCCTGTGCCGTTGGGGCCGGTAATGAGCACGCGGCTGTCGGTGGGTGCTACCCGGTCGAGCAGGCGTTTGATCTCCAGAATGGGCGCGCTCTCGCCGATCATGACCACGCCTTTTTGAGCGCTTTTGACTTGTTTTTGCAACACGCGGGTGGTGTTCACCAAGTCCGCCTTTTCCATGGCGTTGCGGATGGTGATGAGCATGCGGTTGAGGTCAGGCGGTTTGGATATGTAGTCAAACGCGCCTTTTTTTACTGCGTCTACGGCGGTTTCAATGTTGCCGTGTCCGCTGACCATTACAACAGGCGTTTCGGGCGACAGAATTTGCAGGCGCTCCAGCGCTTCAATGCCGTCCATCTTGGGCATCTTGATGTCCATGATGATCACATCGTATTTTTCTTTTTGCACCTTGGCCAGGCATTCCAGGCCGTCGGTAGCCTCGTCTACATCATACTGTTCAAATTCAAGGATTTCGCGCAAGGTGCGGCGAATGGGCATTTCGTCGTCGACGATCAGGATTTTGGCCATAGTTCAGTTCGGCTGTTCGTTGGTGGATAAGTAAGAAGTAATAAGGTGCAAAGATGCTGCCGATTGGGGATTTAAAAATGCAAAAAAACACTATACATGGTGGATTTGCAAGTAAAATACAAAAAGAAAATGGACTGGAGGGTTAAATAATCATATACAGCGCTCCGTCCATGATACCTTACTGCTATCTTTGTGTATTCAATAACAAACGAATCGTTGTTTCATCACAAAAAACGTAAAAATCATGTTTAAGAAAATTTTTTGGGCATCAGCAGTTGTTTTTCTGGCCTTGAACCTGCAAGCCCAGGTCACGGAAGTAACCAAAGACATGTCTTACGGCAACCGCCCTGGGTATGAGATCGTCGTCAAAAACGCCGACGTCAAAGCCGTGACCGGCCAATGGGAAGATTACCTCAAAAAAACGTATGGCGCCAAAACCAAAAAAGGAAAGGGCGGCGAACTGGTGTCAACAGGTGCCAGCGGCGGCCCATTGGGCAGCACACCCGGCACCATTTACTCCAAGGTGGAGAAATCCGGCACAGATGTAGTCATCAATGCCTGGTTCGACAATGGTTCCTCTTTTGTCAACACCAGCACCAACCCAACGGCAGGTGCAGCCGCTACCGCATCGCTGGCAACCTTCCAAACAGATGCCCGCCGCGGCGCAGTGTCATCAGAATTGGCCACTAATGAAAAGGAGCTGAAAAAAATCACAGACGACCTCGAAAAAACGAGAAAAGACACGGATAACCTGCGCAAAGACATTGAATCGTATAAAAAGAAAATTACCGAAGCCGAACAATCGATTCTGAAAAACGAACGCGCGCAAGAAACGCTGTTTGTAGAGCAGCAAAAACAACAAATTAAAGTAGACGAAACGCGTGTACGCCTCCAAAACGTGGCCAACGAAAAAAATTAATGTACCCCTTTTGGGGCCTTTGAAATGAAAGAGAGGTGTTCCGGAACGGTTTCCGGAGCACCTCTCTTTTTGCACCTACTTCGGCCTAAGGTTGCTCAAACCCTAAAATTCCGTGTACCCCTTCGGTTTTACAATGGTAAATACTCTGGAAAGGTTGAACCCGAAACGCATGCTCGACAGGTTGCTGCCGTTCGCGTCTTTGTAAAACCATTCGTTTGGCGTTTCAGCGATGAAGCCGTTGTAGTTCATGGCCGTTGCGTTGGTGAAGTGCAACTGAAACACGTGTCCGCCAGTTTCAATGTCAATACCGATGGACAATGCATTGGCGTAATCGGTGGAAACAATTTGGTCTGGCAGCACGTAGTAGTACTCCGCTGTGATGGCGAGGCGCTTGTTGAGCTTGACGCGCCCGGCCGCACCAATGGAAAACACGTCGTTTTTGTCTGCGGTACTCGGCACCAGGTTGCGGTGCACGAGTGTAGGCATCAGTTGAAACGAAATACTTTCGTTGAATTTTCGGCCAACCAATAATTGATGGGTAAAAGCCAGGCGCGACGAAAACAGGTTGTCGCGCTCCGAATCGGTAAACTTTAAGCCATTTACCTGTATGTCGGCATAATACGACATGGTGACGGGCATGTTTTGTTTGCCGGTAGACTGGCGCAAAATTTTGTATTTCACGCTGCCATCGAGGGTTTTTTGGTAAGTGCTGCGCCCAATGCCCACCATAAGGCGGTTGGTGACGCCATAGTCGAGGCTCAAGCGAACTGTAGCGCCGTCTAAACCAAAAAAATCATACAACGGTTCCTTGAAATCAAGCGCATTGAATCGGTGCGCAATCCGAAAGTCCAATACACCCGCAGCTAAGTTTTCTATGGATTGGCCGTTGACCACCTTGGTCGCTTTAAAACTGGCTGTGGCATACTCCGTTTCGGGCTCCTCGGGGATCAGCGAGAGCAAGTCCGGCTCTGTTTGCGCGAACATGCCACTGCACAACAGCACAAGGCAGAAAGTAAAAAAAAGACGCATGGGGATAGTTTGTTTATTTGTTTATTTGGTTATTTGGTTATTTGGTTATTTGTTTATTTTAAACTGGTTTTATATAAACAAATCACCAAATAAACAAATAAACAAATAAACTTATTTCGACATGGGTTTCAGCGTGCCGTCTACTTTGACGTCGATGGACTTTGCGATTTTGTCGCTGACCACCGAAGGAATCGGAATGTTGTAATCGGCAGCAGACACGGCGAAGTCAGCATGGATGCTGATGATCCCGCCTTTGACAGTGACTTTGCCAATGATGTTGGCTGGCTTTTCTACCCCGTGCATGTTCATGGTGCCGCTGAGTTTCGCGGTGTACGCACCGTCTTTCGCAAAATTAACCTCCGTTGGGTTGGTGATGTTTCCCTTGAAGGTGGCATTGGGGAATTTGGTAGACTCCATGTAATTTTCATTAAAGTGTTCCTGCATCAGTGCTTTTTCGAATAAAAAATTCTTGATGAGCACTTTGCACTCCACGCGGTTGGTCGCCGGATCCAGTACGATGGTACCGCTGTTGTTGGTGGCGTCAATTTTTTCAATGGGTGTTTCGGACTTGAACGTCACCTTGGCGTCTTTGGTGAAAAACTTTTGGGCGGAAGCCGATACGCCTATAAAAAGCGCAATAAGCAGGACAAATGATCCTTTTTGCATGGTTGGATGTTTGAAAAATGGAAGGGATGAAAAAACTACTTGATTTCTACGCAACGGGCCAGCTGTACATCGAGGTTATACCCCGCACAAATGCCTTTAAAAGATACGTTTTCGCCCGCCTGAAAAGTGGTGCGCGTGTGTTTGCTGAGGGGGTCTAATTCGCAGGAAACGCCAAAATCGCCAGCCTCAAGCGTGATTTTTGTACCGCCTTCGGGCGTTTGAGTTACTTCTTTTACCTGACCGGAGACGGCAATGGTTTTGTCTAAATAGCGGGCATTAGACGCTGCTTCGTCGTTGTTGAAAGCCTCGTACAGTTCTTGTGCGGTTATTTTTTGATCAACCGCGGCATTGGTCATGTTTTTGTGCGGTTTGTTGTACAGGTAAACCCCATAAGCGCCCCCCATCAAAGCCAGCCCAAGTACAATCCATAGTATTCGTTTCATGTCAGTTGTTTTTTGGCGGATGCCATTTAGTTTTTAAGCGCTCCTGCGTTTACCCACGCTTCTATTTTGAGGCGGTCACAATCGGGCATCAAACCGGTTGGCGGCATCGGGTTGGCAGCGTCGTTGATGCGTTCCACCAATTTGCCCGATTGGGCCAGGGGCAACAGCGTTTCATACGTGTCGAACGGGGAACCCGCTACATCGGAAGCCACGCTATGGCAGGCATAACAATTGTTTTCCAGCAGGTTGGTTACCTGTGCGCTGTATTTTACCGCAGTGGTGTCGCAGCCATCTACGCCACCATACAAGTCTTGCTCGTTGTCATAATAACAGGACTGAACCGAGAGGAGGCTGGAGGCCAGTACCAACAAGAGAAACCAGAATTTTTGCATGAATGTATCAATTAATAAGTTGAGGAGTTGAGGAGTTGAGGGGTTGAGGGGTTGAGGGGTTGAGGGGTTGAGTATGGCATCAGTTTTCGGGTGCGCCAGCATCAATCCAGGTTTTCAGCCGCTTAATGGTGCAATCATCCAGCCTGTTGCCACCTTTGGGCATATACGCAAATGAACGGGTAACGGATGCGTATAGTTTGCCGTTGGTCACTTGAGCTTTGACTGCGGCATAGCTGCCAAGGTTTATTCCCCCTTGCGGCGCACTACCGCTGTGGCATCCCTGGCATTGGGTTTGGATGAGGGGTTGTACAAAGGCAGACCAGGTAAATGACGTGCTGTCGCACCCTGCAAAATTGGCGTTGCAGCCGTTGTTTTTGGCCCCCTGGGCGATCCAGGTTTGGATCAACTGTATTTCTGCACTGTTTAACGGTGGACGCGGGGTCTGGGGCATGCGTCGGTTCGGATTGTCGTGCAGGATGACCTCAAGCAATTCATTCTTATCGGGGTCGGTTGAAGTAATGTTTTTCAACGTTGTGGTTACTTTAAAATAGCTGTCCAACACAACGCCTTTTTCTGCACTGGCCGCGCCGTGGCAACCCGGCTCCGTACAACGCGAAATAAGCAATGGCAAAATCTGGCTCTGAAAGTACACGGTGTCCGGATCACACAACCCGCCAGTGTTGGGAGGATCACCCGGCAAAGTGTCTGTCGGGCCAGGCACAGCAGCATCAAAAAGTGCATCGTGCTTGCAAGCCGACAGGAGTTCAAGTAACAGCAAAACGACAACGACGGACAAAACGCTTGGAAAACGCATTCAAATTAGTAATCTTAAAAGCCCACAACGCAGGAAAAGCAGGTCGAAGTGTGTACGGCGGTGTTAACAAATGGTTAGGCAAGTGTGAAACACAATGTTACTAAATGTTGTTGTTGAGTTTCGTTTTGAATGATCCAACAGCGAGTCATGCCATCAAATTCTTCTAAAACCCGTACGTGGCTGGGCCGTATTGGCGTAGCCGGTTTTTTGTTTTTCCTCATCAAAGGTTTGGTTTGGTTGGCCGTAGGCTTTGGGGTGTTTAAAATGTGCCTGTAAAGCGTCCGTTTCTTAATTTTGCTGATTATGTCGAAAAAAACCACAACACCACCAACCGAAACGGACCTGGTCGATCCTACATCCATTCACATTCAAGGTGCGCGGGTCAACAACTTGCACAATGTAAACCTGCGCATTCCTAAAAATAAATTAGTGGTGGTTACCGGCGTGTCGGGCTCCGGCAAGTCGAGCATTACCATGGACACGTTATACGCCGAAGGGCAGCGCCGGTACGTGGAGAGCCTCTCGAGTTACGCCCGGCAATTTCTGGGGCGCATGAAAAAGCCCGACGTCGATTTCATCCGCGGCATTTGCCCCGCCATCGCCATTGAGCAGCGTGTTACCACTGGCAATACGCGTTCCACAGTGGGCTCCATGACGGAGGTATATGATTTTTTGCGGTTGTTGTACGCCCGCATCGGCCGTTTTTACTCGCCCGTCAGTGGCGAGGAGGTGCGCAAACACGAGGTGCGCGACGTGATCGACTTCATCCGCGCCCAACCCGAAGGCACCCGTGGCCTGGTGCTGATCCCGTTTTCTGAAAAATACAAAGAGCGCACCTTGGAACAGGAAATGAACCTTTTGCTTCAAAAAGGCTACAACCGGGTGCACGTACACGGCGAGATTCTGCGGATAGAAGACCTGCTGGATTCCGACCGTTTTGACCTCCAGCAGCCAGCACACCAGTTCCGCGAGCTCGGCCTGACCGTACTCATCGATCGGTTTATTGTAAACCCGGAGGATGAAGCGGAATTCATGCGCCTGGCGGACAGTGTGAACATTGCTTTTTACGAAAGTGAAGGCGAATGTTGGGTGGAAGTGGTAGACGAGGCGCACCCGGCATCGAGGCAGTTCAACAACCGTTTCGAACTCGATGGCATCCTGTTTCCGGAGCCTACGCCGCAGTTGTTTAACTACAATAACCCGTACGGCGCTTGTCCGACCTGCGAGGGATATGGCCGTATCCTGGGTATTGATCCGGACAAGGTGGTGCCCAACCCAATGCTTAGTGTATACGATGGTGCAGTGGCCCCCTGGAAAGGCGAAAAATTTGGCGAATACCTCGAATCCTTTTTGCGCGCGGCGCATCATTTTGATTTTCCGGTGCACACGCCATTCGAGCAACTCTCCAAAGGGGAGAAAAAACTGCTCTGGACCGGCAACGCCTGGTTTGAAGGCATCAACGCCTTTTTTCAGGAATTAGAAAGCAAAACCTACAAAATTCAAAACAGGGTGGTGCTGGCGCGGTATCGGGGCCGCACCACTTGTCCTACCTGCAACGGTGGGCGCCTGCGGCCCGAAGCCCTGTGCGTGCGCATCGACGGCCGAAATGTCTCGGAGCTGATCACGCAGCCGTTGGACGAGCTGCTCGGCTTTTTTGAAGGCCTGCAACTCTCTGTACACGACCGCAGGGTGGCCAAACGCCTGTTGCTGGAAATAGAAAACCGACTCCGTTTTATGGTGAATCTCGGGTTGGGTTACCTCACGCTCGACCGCATTTCCAGCACCCTCAGTGGCGGCGAGACGCAGCGCATTCACCTCACCCGCACACTCGGCAGCAACCTTACCGCCTCCATGTACCTGTTGGACGAGCCATCGGTAGGCCTGCATCCGCGCGATACGCACCGCCTGGTAAATGTGCTGAAAAACCTCCGTGACCTGGGCAACACCGTAGTAGTGGTGGAACACGAAGAAGAAGTGATTCGAAACGCCGATTACTTAGTTGATATGGGGCCTGAAGCGGGCGTGCACGGTGGACACGTGGTGTATGCCGGTGATTATGCCGACTTGCAGCAGCAGGCACCGGACAGCCTGACTGCCCAATACCTGAGTGGTCGGAAACAGATCAAAACACCTGCACAACGGCGACCGGCCAAACAGTTTTTGACCATCCGCGGTGCCCGCCAGCATAACCTCAAAAACATAGATGTGCGCATTCCCCTGCACGCCCTCACCGTGGTCAGCGGCGTGAGTGGCTCCGGCAAGTCTACCCTCGTACGCGATCTGCTGTATCCGGCCTTAGGCCAGCACCTGCCCGACCATGCAGCCAAAACGCCCGGTTTGTTCGACGGCCTTGAGGGGCCGGTCAAACAGATTACGGCAGTGGAGTTTATCAACCAAAGCCCCATTGGCAAGAGCAGCCGTTCCAATCCGGTGACCTATGTGAAGGCATATGATTACATGCGCGACTTGTTTGCCAACCAGCAGCTCAGCAAGATCAGGGGTTTTCAGCCCAAACATTTTTCGTTCAACGTGGATGGCGGGCGGTGCGAAACCTGCAAAGGCGAGGGCGAACAGGTGATTGAGATGCAGTTTTTGGCCGACGTGCACCTCGAATGCGAGACTTGCAAGGGCCGCCGCTTCAAAATGGAGGTGCTGGAAGTGGAGTACAAAGGCAAAAATATATACGACGTACTGGAGCTCAGCATTGAGGAAGGACTCGAATTTTTTAAAGGCCACAAAGAGATTATGATGCGCCTGCAGCCTTTGTTTGATGTGGGTTTGGGGTATGTGAAGCTCGGCCAGTCTTCGTCTACGCTGTCGGGTGGTGAAGCGCAGCGCGTCAAGTTGGCTTCTTTCCTGATCCGCGACAACAACCAGGGACACATCTTTTTTGTATTCGACGAACCAACTACTGGCCTGCATTTTCACGACGTACAGAAGTTGCTCGACGCCATACATGCCTTGGTGGAAAAAGGCCACACCGTATTGATTGTAGAGCACAATTTAGACGTGATAGACTCGGCAGACTGGGTGGTAGACCTCGGGCCGGAAGGCGGCATTGCGGGAGGATACCTGGTGTACGAGGGTACACCCGAGGGGCTTGTTGACGTAGAGGCCAGTTACACCGGTCAGTTTTTGCGTGTGAAGAAAAACCGGTAAATTGCAAGGTTTATTATGGATGTGGTGAGTCGGCAGCATGATCTCATGAGAAGAAGTGCATCGCCAGGCGATTACAATCCATCTATTTCATCATCCGATAATCCTGTTGCCTCTTTTATATCAGTTTGGTAAGGGTTAGCGATCGAAACGCTAACCACTCGGTGATCCCCTTCCAATTCCAAAGAAGCGTTTAAAAACGAGTTGAGCGGCGCTGTATTTTTGTCGTCAATCTTTCAGGTTTCCTCTCGGTCGCTGACCATGCTTTTCTTTATAGGTTTGGATATATTCTGTTTCGATACGTTTCGCTTCTCTCCGCCCTTCAATATCGCGGATTAGAATTCTTGCGAAAAATCTATTCCAATTATCAATCAGGTTGGCCAATCGCAACTGCACACGCATCCTTTTTGACATCCCATCTTTTTTACTGATGGGGTCGCTACTAATGCCATACTTGAACACGTCATAGTCAACTTTATCCACTATTTCGTATAAATGGTGCAATTCTTCGCTGTCGTCAGAGTTCTTATGCGGCATGATTTATTGCGTTAATTACCAGCCAGATTTATTACTTTGTGTCTCATAGTTGTAAGTCGGCATATAATTAAATGGAACGTTCATCTTCATCTCAAACGCATCGTCGGCAAGGTAAAGCAGTGGCTCAAAAACAATATCCTCCGGCATTTGGGAAGGATCATTTAGTACTTTTTCGTAGTAGTCTTTACCTTCCGCAATTACAGCGCAACGAGCATATAAAAAGTCATCGGCAGAAATAAAGTTGTCGGGTTCATTCGCCGCGTAGGTATTGGCATGTGCTCGCGTGTCTAATTGGAATAATTTAGCGGATAACTTGTCAGCAAAAAGGCAAATACTGGCTACGGGCATTTGGGCAAGTGCTTTTACTGCGGGTGCAATCTTGTTTTCGCTGCCTTTTTTTGACCAGTCAATATTATCAATGATACGCCAAAAATCATCCTCGGATAACAAGTCATCCGCAGGAGACTTATCTTGAAATCTAATTTCAACCTCTGTTGTTGTCTTACCAAATTTTTGCTTCAAGTCGTTGATAAACTCACTGCTTAGGTCGTTTAAACTGACGTTTAATACAGTTGTCATGTCAAATCTGTTTTATGTGTACAAATATGAGGATATTTTATGAAAAATTAGAAAGGGTACACATTTTTCCGGGAACAAACTGGAGTTAGTTCTTTGACATATCGGAAAAAGAAAAATGGAGGGGAAATTTGTGTTTTCGACGCATAAATCCCCCCTTCCATGCGCAATAGCGC
>Ga0247843_1003587_pt1 | contig 25018 bp, 13 predicted proteins | sample LaCruzMarch2017__FD_192420 | JGI IMG/M metagenome (GOLD analysis project Ga0247843, IMG submission 192420) | Freshwater microbial communities from meromictic Lake La Cruz, Castile-La Mancha, Spain - LaCruzMarch2017_8m | ecosystem: Environmental > Aquatic > Freshwater > Lake | place: Spain...
CTTGGTGTCGGTGTTACGCTCCACCGCAGGCAAAGCAGTCTACTTGGTGGCGGTGCCACGTTCCACAGCAAGCAAAGCGATGTACTTGGTGTCGGTGCTACGCTCCACCGCAGGCAAAGCAGTCTACTTGGTGTCGGTGCTACGCTCCACCGCCATCAAATCAAATTTTTCACTTAGAAACGAGTGTGTAACATGATTGGTGTAACCCCTATTTCTTAGGCCACCATGGCAGAAAAGCATTGGTGGTGCGCACGTAGTCAGCATACTTTGGATTGCCGTCATACTTGCGCTCTAGCAGCGCCACCCCCGAAACTTTGAGGAGCAAAAAAGTGATTACCGCGGGGCCAATGATGCTTAAATACCACGTTTCCATCTCAAAACTCATTAGCCCTATGCCCCACCACAGCAGGGCTTCGCCAAAGTAATTGGGATGGCGGGTATACTTCCACAACCCTGAGCGCATAATGGTGCCTTTGTAGGCGGCATTGGCTTTGAACGCTTTCATTTGGGCATCGCCCCCCGCTTCGAAATACAACCCTATGCCAAACAACAGCGCGCCAAGCACCACATTCCACGATAAAGATTGCTCGTTGGAAGAAAACGCGGCATACAATGGTGAGGCTATCACCAACATAAGCGCGCCTTGCAGCATAAACACTTGAAAATAGCTTCGCAAAGCCACGTATTTGCCCCAGGCTTTGCGCCATGCCGCATAGCGATAATCTTCGCCATTGCCGTGGTTTCGAACATAGATATAGGTAGCCAAACGAAAGCCCCAAAGCATAACGGCACTATATACCAAACAGGGCACAAGGGCCAAACCAGAATGTAGCAATCCAGTATTGGCAATGAGCATAAAACCCACACCCCAGCCCACATCTACAATACTATTGTCTTTGAGCCAAAGGGCTAGCCCATACATCACATTCATAAAAATGAATACAACTAAGGCACTTTGAAGTAAAAATGGAACGTTCATGTTCAGTGAACAAACGAAAACGCTATTTGATGTAGAAATCCATCATTTTTTTTCCTTCGATGTAGGCTTCCAAACGGTCTCCAATTTCGAGTTTACCCACTCCTGCTGGAGTTCCGGTGAAAATGACATCGCCAATTTTGAGCATAAAATACTTGGTAGCTTCTTCAATAATGCGGTTCACGGGAAAAAGCATGTCGCCTGTCCACCCATGTTGCACCACTACCCCATTTTTATGCAGCTCGAAATGAATGTTCTGAATGTCATCAAAATCGGAAAGCGGCAGCATTTCGCTCATGGGTGCCGAGCCATTAAACCCTTTGGCTTTTTCCCACGGCAGTCCTTTTTCTTTGCACTGCTGTTGTATATCGCGGGCGGTCATATCTATGGCAATCCCTATTTCCTTGTAATAACTTGGGGCAAATTTGGCTTGCACGTTTTTGCCTTTCTTGTGAATGCGCACATAAATCTCGGCTTCATAGTGCACATCCTTCGAAAAATCGGGCAGGTAGAATGGCTCGTTGTTGCGCAGCACTGCCGAATCGGGTTTTATAAAAAACAACGGCTCGGCTGGAATCGGGTTATTCAGCTCCTTGGCATGCTCTGCGTAGTTGCGACCTATGCACACTATTTTCATAGCAATCCTTTGTTAAATGCGTCAATGCGAAGTTCTGTAAGCACCTTTTTGGTGTAGCTCGGAAACTGGGCTTCCATCATCCATCCATAGTATGATGGCTGTTGTTTCAACACTTCTACCACAGTTTTCCCTTTGAATTTGCCAAAGTTGAATACGGGTACGCCTGCTTCGTTTTCGATAATATGCCCTGCAAAATCTACGGCAGTGCCACGTTTCCCGAAATCGTGAAGGAAGGCCACATCGTTCTGAAGCTCTGTATAACGCTCTATCTGAGCAAGCAAAATCTCTTTGGTAGCACGGGTGTCGGCCTCTGCACTGTGGGCATCAAGCAAATCGCCATCGCAGTAAAACTTGTAGGCGGCAGATAGGGTGCGCTGTTCCATTTTATGGAATATGTTTTGCACGTCCACCACTTTTCTAGTGCGCATGTTCAAATCGAAGCCATTGCGTAGCAACTCTTCCATCAATAGAGGCACGTCAAACTTCAAGCAATTATAGCCCGAAAAATCGCTATCGCCAATAAAGGCAATGATTTCTGGAGCCAGAGCCTTGAACAGCGGCTCGTTGGCCACACGCTCATCCGTAATGCCATGCACAGCAGCTGCATCGGCAGGTATAGGCATTCCGGGATTCACCAATCGGGTATAGACTTCCTCCTCTCCAGATGGGTTCATTTTGATGATGGAAATTTCCACAATGCGGTCGGCCGCCACATTCACACCAGTGGTTTCCAAATCGAAAAACGCCAATGGTCTCGTCAGGTTTATCATATTGTTTGTGTTGATTTAAAGTAATCCATCCCCAAAAATGGACGAGGAAAAAACTACTTCATAGGCATTTCAAGGCCGTTCTCAAGCAGTGTAATCTTGCGAGTAATTACCTCTTTGTAATCGCCCAAACCCATCACATACACTTTTTCCTTCACCTCTTGAAATTCCTTTGACTGAATCGTGAATTCATACAACTGGCCCGGAACAAGCACAGCCACAATGCGACCCTTATTGTAGTTGGGTTTATATTTACCAACCTCCTTGCCTTGGGCGTCTTTCACGCTTACCTCCACCTTAATGTCTCTCTTGCCCTTAAGCGATGTAACTGTTGGTTTCACTCCTTTCAACGGCACTTTATTCTTCTTTGAGCGAATGTCTACCAAAGTAAAGGCACCTCCCTTCGGAAACGTTTTCTCATCATATTTCCCTACTTCTCCACCTGCAACCGAACCAATAATGGTGAACTCGTAAGCTTCACCATCTTTTACCTCAATGTCTTTGGTGGCTACAAACGTGTATTCAGGTCTATCGGTAGGTTGATACTCAATACTTGCCGGAAACCATTTCAATTGACCATCAGCAGTTTTCCATTCATGCACTTTTAGGATGTCTTTCTTAGGGCCGGTCACCACGTCCATTTCCAACACCACGGTACTTAGTCGCACCGGATGTGCATTAAAAATAACGCGATAGATATCCAAATCGCCATATCCACCCGCACGCAGTTGCGATGTATAGCCAACACGCGGGTCTTCAGTGGGGCTAAACACAAAATTATCGGAGGTGGTGTTTATGGGATACCCTACGTTTTCGGGGCGTTCCCAACGTTGCATTTTATCGTCCCAAACACTTTTGAAAATGTCGTATCCGCCAATGCTTCTATGCCCTTGAGAACAAAAATAAAGGGTCTTGCCATCGTGCGAAATCATTGGATAGCTCTCGTTGTATTGGGTATTTACCGTTGGGCCAAGGTTAGTTGGAATACCCCAATCTCCTGTTGGCAAGCGTTTCGCCATGTAAATATCCAATTCTCCAAAGCCAGGAGTTATGGTATTGAACCTCGAGAAATAAAGCGTTTGTCCATCTGGACTGCACGAGGCAGCTTGCTCAACGTCCTCACTATTCTGACTTGGCCCCAACGGAAGAGGCTTTGGCCAAGACCGACCAGAATAGACGGTGCCCCAAATATCATCAGAGGCTTCCACATTATCCACCATAAGAAACATGTGTTCGCCATAAGCCGAAATGCCCGCCAACTCCTCTACCCATTCAGAATTAACCAATGCACTAGCACTTTTCCCTTTGGTAAATTCTCCATTCTTTACCGAAGCCATAAAAATATCTGGTGGCTTATAGCCATCAAAATCTAAGTTATTACCCATGACGCCTTTTTCGCGCTTAGTGGTATACAACATAAACGACTGGTCTAATGGCACCATGGGGTTAAAATCTGGGCCTTCAGAATTTACCTCAGTTCCCATGTTCTCGAGGGTAACATTCAATGGTTCCTTCATGAATTTCTTTGCATTTCCACAAAATTCAATTTGGCGCGTAACCTCAACCATTTTAATAGGATCCACTGCTATCATCTTGTATTTATTAAAAAACAAGAGAGCACTATCAATCTGCTCGTTGAACATGTAAGCCAAGCCAGCTTCATATAAAGCTTCGTTGTCAAACTTTTTCATGGTAACTACTTTGCGCAAATAAGGGATTGATAGGCTCTTATTTATGTTTTGTCGCAAGTGACATAAGCCAACTCTGTAGTTTAGAAATTCATCTTCTGGTTTTTCAGCAAGCAATTTTTGATAGGCAGGCAATGCGCCCTTGTAGTCACCAATATCAAAGTAATTCTTGGCCAATACCAAAGGGGTGGCGCCTTTCATTCCATCATCCTTGGGCACTTGAGCAAATGCACCAATTGCCCAAGTACATCCAATAAGAAAAATGAAACAGGTTTTGTACATTTTAAACTCCACTCTCATCTGTGATTTCGCATGTCACTTTGATGAAGCGCACAACTACTTGCTGTAGTTATTCAACTCCAATTTATACAAGGACTCTGTGATTGGTATGTCGCTGTTTTTAAACCAAAAGACGCCACCCCAGTCCCAAGTCCTTTTTTCATATACAGTAACTACACCAGACTGATTAATTACGTTTCTAAGCACCTTGTAGTTTTTACCAGTAACAACTTCTTCAGTAATTCCTTGTGGATAAAGTTTAGAAAGTTCAGACAAGAAGGCTTTACGCTGATCTTCGGCACTCAAGTTCATCTTTTCGATATTCTCTTTAATCATATCAAATTGCTTCACCCGTTCGGCCTCAGCAGATGCCGCTGATTGTTGAATTTCCTTCCTTAATTCATCGGCCTCTTCCATTGCTTTCTTACGCTCAGCATCTGACGATTTTTGGCGGTTAGCTTCGGCCAATTGCTGCTCTGCAAATTTCACTTTGGCTTCCTCCTCACGCTTCCGTTTATCCTCTGCGGCTAGGGCCACTTGTTGCTCTGTTTCTGCTATTAGCTCCAATTTCTTTGATGGTTCGGCTTCCTCTGGCTTCAACTGCGCAGCTTCAGTGTATCTAAGTTTTGCCACAGCCAAATTTTTGGCTCCCATAGCCTGCGCACCTTCTTGCATTAAGAGTATATACCGTCTTTCCAACAAACGCTTTTCTTCGGCAGCAGCGGCAATTTCATCCTCTCTGCGTTTCACTTCTGCAAGCCAATCTTTAGCAACCTTATCCGCTGGTTTCAACACACTAGCAGAGGTAAAGGACTTTTTGGCCTCTGCCAATGCACCAGTAGCAAGTTCTTTCTCTCCTTTAGCGACCAAATCTGCGTAGTTTTTATCCAAGGTCTTCTTTTCGGCTTCGGCCTTAGCAATAGCATCCAATGCAAGTTGTGATGCGCTTACACCTGCTTGGGCTTCTTTGTTTGCTCCATCTAAAGCGAGTACTTGTTGGTATGCTGCCATTGCAGAAGCTGGATTGTTTTTAGCAGTTTCCTGCTTAGCTACTCCCAATAGTCGAACAATTTCTTGCTCCTTTTTTACCTTGTCAGCTGCTGCTAAGCGCAAGGCTTCTTGCTCTTTTCGTTTGGCCTCTTCAGCCGCTGCTACCTCTTTTAAGCGAGCAGCTTCTGCGGCAGCTTTGTCGGCTGCAATTTTAGCCGCAGCATCGGCTTTGTCTCGTTCAGCTTGCAAGCGTTGTTCTTCCTTTGCTTTATCCGCTTTGGCTTTGGCATCGGCCAAGGCAGCATCCGCAAGCGCCTTGTCTGCTTCTGCTTTGAGACGCTGTTCTTCTTTGACTTTATCTGCTTTAGCTTTTGCTTCCGCCAATTCGGCATCTGCTCTAGCCTTGTCTGCTTCAGCTTTCAAGCGTTGCTCTTCCTTGGCTTTGTCCGCTTTGGCTTTTGCTTCGGCATTCTGTGCATCAGCTAAGGCTTTTTCGATTTCAGCTTCTAGACGTTGTTCTTCTTTAATCCTGTCAGCTTCGGCCTTTGCTTTTGCTATATCCGCTGCTGCTTTCAATTTATCTGCCTCAGCTTTCAATCGTTGTTCTTCTTTTGCTTTATCTGATTCCGCTTTAGACATAGCCAACTCTTTAGCTATACGAATCTTATCTGCCTCAGCAGCCAATCGTTGTTCTTCCTTTAGGCGGTCGGCATCAATCTTGGCTTTAGCAAGATCCTCTGCTGCGCGAATTTTATCCGCTTCGGCTTGTATCCGTTTTTCTTTCTCGATACGGTCAGCTTCTTCATTTGCTGCGGCTAAATCCACAGCCTTAGCAGCCTTCTGTGCCTCAAATCGTAAGCGTTGTTCCTCTTGTGATTGATTGGCTCTAGAAAGGGCTAGAGCTTGACTTTCGGCATTACGCTTGGCATCTCTCTCAGCTAGCAGTCGTTCGTCTTCCTTTGTTCGCTCAGCCTTTGGCTTTGCTTCTGCCATATCAGTTGCAATTCGAATCTTTTCCGCTAAAGCCTCTTCAATTGCTTTAGTCTCTAATGCTAAAGCACCAGCCTCCATTTTCGCGACTCGCAACTTGTCTGCTTCAGCTTTTGCTAGCAATGCTGCTGCGTCCCGTTTAGCTTGTTCTTTGATCTGCTCTTCTTCTGTTTGTTTCTTAGCAGCGTTAGCCAAGGCACGCTCCTTCTCTGCAATTGTCAAGAGTTTGTCTGCCTCAGCCTTAGCTGCTGCTTCCAACTTTCGTTGTTCCTCCAATTTGGCTGCAGCAAGTCGCTCCTTATTTGCCTCCTCAGCAGTTAGTCTAGATTTACGTTCTGCTTCCAACTTAGCCAAAACAACGCCTTGATTCTCTCTTTCCAGCGCATCACGCTTTGCTTGCTCCATTGCAAGCTGTTTTTGCATTTCTTGAGATCTAAGCTGTTCTTCCTTTATTCTAGCTTGTCTATCCTGCTCAACTTGTTGTGCGGTTTGGGTGTATTTCTGCTCTGCAACTACAAGCTCCTTAGTAGCCTCCTTTGCTTTTTCTTGCAAAACCTCTTTACTCTTATCTATCCGTTTCTCTTCGTAAGCAATATTCTGTTTTTCTTGAACTGCCTGTTTTTCTTCATACTGACGCTCTAATGCTTTCAACTCTGCCATTTCCGCAGCTTGAAAAAGAACGGCAAAGTCTAGCTTAGCTCCAGCCACACCAGCACTTTTAATACGCTTACCTTCCTCAAGATATGCATCATAAATAGCCTCAGCTTTCAATTGTGGCAACTCGGTTCCTTTCGGAAAAGTACTAATAATGGCCTGTACGGTTTTCGCCCTATCACCAGCACCCGACTCTAATGCTTGCCCTATTGCTCTCTCCTTTTGGGTTTTAGCCTCACCCATTTTCGCCAAATGAACTTGTTTTGCTTCCTTGGCAGCCTGTTCACCTAAAAGAATCTTTTCCTGTCTAACCTCTTCTCTTATTTTCTCAATTTTATCTTGTTCAGCATTTTTTTCCTTCACCTGCTGCATTTTCTTTCCTTGCGTTGCTTGTTTCTCGGCCATCTCCGCTGCTTGAAACATTGAACCAAAGTCCAGTCCAGAAACAGAATTCCCTGTTTTTTTCATACTCTGTTGCCGCACGATATATTCATCATTCAGAGTTTGAGCTTTAATTTCACGTTGTGAATCATTCTTAGGAAAGACTTCTAATAGAATTGCCATTTGAGATGCCTTGTCTTGAGGAGCAGATTTCAACTTAGCCTCTAGAACAATTGGTGAAATCAATCCAGATGGTTTTATTGCCTTTTGTTGTTTCGCGATAAACTCATCAAACATAGCAAGCGCCTTTTCTTCCCGCTGGGAATCGCTCACAGGAAACGACTCCTTAAATATGGCTAATTGCGATTCTTTATTTGCAGCAGCCACCTTCATCATAGAGTTAAAATCCAGCGTTGATGTTGACAAACCAGTTTTTCCAATGGTTTGTTGCTGAACAGCTAGTTCCTCTTGCATGGCCAATGCCTTTTCCTCCCGTTGTTGGTCACTTTTCGGAAAGGATTCTACTAGCACGGCCAACTGAAAAGCCTTTTCTTTTGGAGCCGATTTTAATATTGAAGCAAAATCAATTACAGAAACAGAATTACCTGATGTATTCAACTTCTGTTTTTGCGCGACATACTCTTCATACATAGCCTGAGCCTTCTCTGTCCTAAACGGGTCGTTCTTCGGGAAAGACTCTACAAAAACAGATAATTGGGAGGCATCGTCTTTTGGTGCTGCATTTAACCCAACCAAAATTGCGTCAACCTTCTGCTTCTGCTCCAAAGTTTTAACCTCCTCCTCTCTCTTAAGAAAGGCATCTGTTTTTATTTTGTCCTTAGCATCAGCTCTTCCAATTTCTTCTTTAATTGCCGCTTGTTCTGCAACATCAGCTGCGGCAAATAATTTCGAAAAGTCCATCTTTGATAATGCCGTACCTCCTAGCCTTGTTTTCTCATATTCTAAATAAATCGCTTCCGCTTTCTTTTCAGCGTATGGATCACCTTTAGGAAAAGTTTTAACTAGCCCAGCAATAGCCAATTTGCGATCTCCGTTCGAATCGAAAATAGCGTAATAAACTTTGTCGTTTTTTGCTTTTTCCTCTATCTTTTTACGCTCTTCGTCTTTTACGTTTGCAGCAGCGATTTTCTCCCGCATTTCCAATTCCAAAGCCTGCTGCTGCACAGTCATTGTGGCATTACTCTTTTTTTCAGCTTCTAATTTTACAGCACGCAATTCCTCAATCTTTTTTACCTGCTCTTTTGAAATATTTTCTGTTACACTTGCTTCTAACGCATTAGCGGCAGCAAAAAGGGATTTGTAATTTATTGTAGCAGATGTGGCCCCATCTTTTTTTCGTTCTTTCTGCAATTCCGTATAAATGATATCTGCTTTCTTAACTCTCAATGTGTCATTAAGAGGGAAAATCTGCACTAAAGCGTCAATAGTCTTCTTCTTATCTTCATTACCAACAGTGATAGCAGCTTTAATTTTTTCCTCTATAGATGCATTTTCTTGGTCTCGAAGTATTTTAGCAGCCTCTTCAATTTCAAATTTCTTTTGAGCTGCCAATTCAGCAAGTCTGCGTTTTTCCTCTTGTTCGCGAAGTAATCGCTCTTCCTCTTCCATTTCCTCTTTGGTATAGTCCAACTCATACTCAAAGATGTTTCGCTTAATCTGATAGAAAACTTTGGCAACGGATTTTCTAAATGCTAATCCATCCAAATCTTTTACCATGTCAACTTTGAACTCAAACAAAGGAACTTTTGTATTGTCAGGCCTAGCCATTCTCACATCGGTATCGATGTCTATCCCTTTTGTTGTATAGCCTGCCTTTTCCACGCGAATCACGTAGAGCTTGTTTATTTCTAGCTTTATTGCAAATTCTCCATTTCCAGGAGTAACGATTTTCTTCAGCTCTGTTAGAGTAGTTCCTGAGCCATCGGCATCTTCATAAACAGTAACTATAGCTCCTTTTATACTTTTCTCAAGTTCTTCTACTGTCCCTTTAAAATCCAGTGGACCTACAATATTCGATTTTAGCGTATCCTTGAGTGAAGGAGTTCTAGATTGACCAACACTACCAAATGAAATGCAAAGATTAAAAAGGAAGAAAACCACTAAAGTTCTTCCAAAAATAGAGGAGGTTTTTAAGCTTTTCATGGCTACTTTCCTACTGTTGTTATAATCTTATCACCACCTATACTTACAATGGTAAGCTCTATACGTCTATTCATTTGACGTCCGTCTGGATTATCCGTTCCATCTGGATTTTCATTTGGAGCAATGTGTTGAGTTTCACCCAACCCTTTAACCATCATTCGTTTTGATGGTATCTCACGATCCTTCAGCCATGCAACTACACTTTTTGCCCTGTTTAGTGATAATTTCAAGTTGTATTCATCAGTTCCACGAGAATCGGTATAGCCAGAAATTTGAACAACAACGGTAGGATTAGAAGTTAGAAAAACTAAGAGTTTATAAAGCTCTATGATAGATTCATCTCGGATATTAAACTTATCGAAATCAAAGTAAATCCTTTCCAAAATTATTTTCTGTCCTACTTTTAATATTTTAGTTCCGTCCACATTGGCATCAAGCAAAGTTGGGTCGTATCCCATAGACCGCTGAACTTCCATCTCTGCTAGCTCTTTTTCAAGTGCAATAATCTCGGCCTCTAACTCAGTACTTGTGACAGGCTCAGGACGCATTAGCGGAGATGATTCTTTCTCTGGGAATTTAATATGGGGAGTGAAACAAACATCGTTCAATCCTTTGGAATGACCCACTAAACTCACTACGTCATCTCCAGAACCAAGCTGCCAAACCTTTGGAGTATTACTCATATCACTTGCAAGTACATACTCACTATTCTTAGAAATAAAAATCCCTGTGTTTGCAGAACTTAACCCAACCATTGCATTTCTAACCTTACCATCTGATGCGTTCCAAGAATATAGGAATCCATTCTTACTACCAGAGACAATAGTTGTACCATCCGGAGAAACCCTGACAGCATTAACAGGCGAACTATGCAAAGAAAAATCTAATTGCTTTGCTGAAGTGCCTCCATCCCATTTCGCTACAGTTCCATCATTCCCAGCTGTAACCACATAGTTTCCTACTGGCGAATAATCAACTGCATTCACCGCCCCCTTATGACCATCGTAAACACCTACCAATTCCTCGGTCATTAATTCCCACACCAAAGCGTTGCCATCATCTGAAACAGAAACAAACTGTTTTCCATCTGGAGAAATAGATACACCATTCACCTTTGCTTCATGACCTAAGTATTTTTTTTCTACTGTACCGGTTTCTACGTTCCACAAACGAAGTGTAGAATCTGCACTTGACGTTATTACATACTTTCCATTTGGAGTAAACTCTGCAGCAGTAATAACGGACCTGTGTCCTTTCATCGTTTTATACTTTCCGCCATCGGGGATAGTCCAAAGAGTAACTTGCCCATTATTTGTTCCAGTTAATGCAAACTTTCCATTATTCGAAAAAGCTACAGCGGTAACTTTATCGGTGTCTTCTAACTTGAGAACTTGCTTTCCTGAGGGTAACTCCCAAAGTCGTGCAGTTTTATCATCACTACCAGACATCGCATAAATTGCACCACCATCAGACGACTGCAACCCTGCGCGATTAATGGCATCAGGATCAGGACGAAGTGTGTAATCTTTTATCAAGTCACTTACCTGTGCATCTTTACCCAATACAGTTACAACGGCAGATGTATCATAGAAAAGCTCTCCTTGAACATATACGCAATACTCGCCTGGCTCCAATACTTGAACGTAGTTACTAGATACTTTATTTGGAATATAAGTTCCAATATACGCATCCGTATTCATATCCGTAACCGTCATTTCGAACTTCCCCACTTTGTACAGGGGATTTCGTTCTAAACTGTCCTTAATGTTGGTAATAGAACCTCTAACAACGGTATAAACTGGGTCCACATCGAAAAACGTAACCCGATAAATATCTCGTTCACCAAATCCTTCATCGGGTCTAAATTGAGAAGTATAGCCATATCTCCCCGTGGTGCTCATGGAAATATTGAAGTCGTCATCCACCGTATTTATAGGATATCCCACATTCTTCGGAATTCCAAAAAGCCCGGTGACTTCATCAAATTCAGACATAAACATATCGAACCCCCCCATACTCGAATGTCCTTCTGACGAAAAATAAAAAGACTTACCATCAGATGATAAGTGTGGGAAACTCTCGTTAAATCGAGTATTAATTACATCTGGAAGCTTAATTGGAGTACCCCACGTGCCATTGGGTAATTTTCTTGCATAGAATAAATCCGTTCCTGTTTTGGTTCGTTCTTCTAGTTCACGAGAAAAGAAAAGTAGATTCCCGTCTGTTGACATACTTGCGGTAGTTTCAATATCGTCAGAGTTTACATTTCTACCAATGTCATAGTACTCATCAAAGAACCTACCTTTTCTAGGAGACACGTAAATATCATCGTATCCATCATAGTTATCAATATAGACCATTAACTCTGACCCATCTGCCGAAACCCCTACAACTTCTTCATACCATTCAGTATTAACTGAAGAACCAATGTTTCGCGCCTCACGAAACTCTCCTTTTGACGTTCTGGCAAGAAATATATCTGGTGTTTTATATCCGTCATAATCCAATTGTAAGCCTAAACAATCTGGACGTTTGGTTGTAAAAACTATGAACGACTCATCTTCTGGAATGAAAGGATTGTAATCTGGATATGCCGAATTTACAGTGCTTCCAAGATTTTCAAATTTCACATTTCGCGGATATTTTACGAGCTGTTTTGCATTAAAGCACATTTCAATCATTCGAGAACCAGTAATAATGTTATCCTCTTTACCTCGCTGTATGTCTTTGTATTTGTTGAATGTAATAATAGCCTCATCAAATCTATTAGCAAACATGTAAGCCCTGCCCAATTGATATATGGCCTCCTTCGGGAACTTAGGTTGCTGCACTACATATTCCAAATAGGAAATAGCTAATCGTTTGTCGATATTAGTTTCTAAATAACTTGCCCCAATGTAAAAGTTCAAATCAACATCAGCTGGAGACTTTGCTAATAAGACCAAAAAATCCTCTAGACTTGCACGGAAATTGCCGTTCCAATAGTGCTCCATAGCACCTTTCAAGGTAACCTTTGATCTCCGCTGCTCTCGTTGTTCCTCGGATTCAACTATTTCTTTATTGAGCTCTTCTTCAGTCACTTGCCGAATGTCTCTAGACTGCGCTAGAGCCTCACTTATAGGAGAAAACAAACACGCTGCAAGAAACACAAACCAAAAACTTTTAAAACTCATTCTTCCGCGCTATTTCTCACTACAATACTACGTCAAACACTTAAGGAATATACTTGATTCCAACAAATACTGCTAGGGCTTAAAACTACAATAATGTAATGAATTATGAATCCACACAATTCACGTATATAAAACTACGGACTTACGCCATCTGGAATTTCGACCTCTTTCGTCTGAATCAAACCAGCATCACCTTCAGTAACACTAATCTCAATACGTCTATTTAATTGACGACCTATTGGATTGTCATCTCCGTTTCCATCAACATTTTTAGCGATTGGCATAGACTGTCCAAAACCAATTGCTTTCAGTCTATTTTTCGAAACACCCCTTGAAATAAGATAGTTCTGAACAGATTCCGCTCGTGCCCTTGAAAGACGCAAATTATAACCTGGGTCACCAATCGCATCCGTGTGACCGGAAATTGTGAGTTTAATACTCTCGTTATTCAAAAGGAAATTGGCTAGCTTGTCCAATTCCCGTTCAGAACTTCCCCGCAGTCTTGCCTTATTGTAATCGAATAGAATGTTTTGTAGAATTAATTTTTTTCCGCTGTTAAGAGCAGACACTGCTTCTTCATCATACGGATTAACTGGTGGGGCCATCTCATTTCTCTTTCTTACCTCCACCAATATTATGTCCAGCTTAGCATTCATCTCATCGAGCTGAGATTTCATCTCCACATTTTCTTGTGCAAGTTTTTTATTCTGAGCAATCAATGTACTAACATCCACATTTTGTTGAACGGTATTGTTTTTAGAACTTGCAGCATTCACATTTTTTTGAGCTTGTTGCTCAGCCTCCAATGCAGCTCGTTCGCGCTTATCTTTTTCATAAGCCAAGATGATTAATTGGCGCTCCTTAGCAATTGCTTCCCAATCGACTTTACCTTGATTATCTCGTTTTGCTTCTATACTCTCGCTAGATTTTTCCTCACTTTGCTCTGATAATGCTTGTGCTTCCGTCTGTTTTTGTTCTTCAAGTTCTTTTGCTAACGCTTCTTCAGCTAATTTATTTTCTCTTTCCTGTTTTTCAGCAAGCTGTTTCGCTATTTCTTCCTCCTGTTGCTTCTTCAAAAATTCAGCGGCATTACGTTGCTTCAACTCCAACTCGCGTGCTTGTTCTTGCTCTTCTAGTGCTCGTTGTGAAGCAATTTCTTCCTCTCTCTGCTTTGCCAACAATACTGCCTCTACACGTTGTTCTTCTTCAAGTTCTCTTGCCTTCGCTTCTTCCGCCAACTTAATCTGGGCTTCCCGTTCAGCTTGCTGTTGTTTTGCTAATAATTCTGCCTCTTCACGTTGCTTGGCTTCAATTTCTCTAGCCAGCTCTTCTTCTTTTAATTTTCTAGCAGCCAATTCCTCCTCCAATCGTTGTTGAGCAAGAATTTCCTCCTGTTGTTTTGCTAACAATTCAGCTTCCAACCGTTTCTTCTCCTCAATTTCTTTCGCAAGAGCCTCCTCTTTAATTCTACGCTCATTCGCTTCTTGCTCCAATTGCTGTTGCACGCGAAGCTCCTCCTGTTGTCTAGCCAGCAACTCCTCCTCTTCACGCTGTCTTGCTTCAATTTCCCTTTCTTTAGCTAAGGCCTCTTCCTTCAATTTGGCCAATTCATCCTTAAGCTTTTCAAGACGCTGTTCGTTACTCAAGCGATCCTCATTTAACTTCTCAAGTGTTTTTGCATTCTCCTCTAAAGAAACACTTTCATCATTTCCTTCTGCCGACTTAACCTCTAATTCCTTCTCTTGTTGAGCACGTAACTCCGCTTCCTCGCGTTGAGCAATTAATAATTGTTCGCTGATTTCAGCTTCCTTAATTTTTCTTTGATTCTCCTCTTCAATTAACAACTGCTGTGCAAGAACTTCCTCCTGTTGTTTAGCAAGCAATTCCGATTCCTCGGCTTGTTTTCTTTCGATTAGATATTTTAATGAGTCATCCACCAAACTTGCAGTTGCTTCAACTTGCTCGTTTATTTCATTGGAAACAATCTCTTCTTCAATGGTCGGTTGAACCTCAGTTGGAACGATTGATTCAGACTCATTCTTCATAGTTTCATTAGCAGAAACCGTTTCCTGAACCGCTTGACTTACCGCATTGTCAACATTTTCAACTACTGGTGCTGCAGCTTGTTCTAGTTTTTTCTTCTTTAATTCTTCTAATCTTTTCCTCAAAACCTCTCTCTTCCGCGCTTCCTCCTCGGCTGGAGTTAATTCTTTTGAAGTATTTTCTTCAGCCGTTTCCGCAATTGGAACTACGGTGGTTTCACTAGCTAGAGCCTCCTCTTCTTGTTTACTTTTCAGTACTTGTTCTGCTGCTATTCTTGCCTCTTCATCAGCTTGATCTTTGGCTGGAGCTTGAGCCAATTCATTTTGAATGCGAATATTCTCAGCTTCTTGACGAGCAGATTCCTCCATAGCCAGCTGCGCTTCCTTTTCAGCTTTCCCTAACTCTTCAGCTAGCTGCTGTTCCTTTTGAATTTCCTCTGCCGTGGCAGAAACTACTTCACCTGAAACTTGATCAGCTGCATTTTCCTCTAATTGAGCGGTTGGATTTTCAGCTTCTTCTAATGCTTGTTGTTCAGCGGCAAGTCTAGCGGTTTCAAGGGCCTTTGCTCGAGCTTTCGCTTCTAGCTCCTTCTTAATACGCTCTTTGGCTTTTTGATTGGCAATTTCTTCCTCAGTCTGAATCAATTGCGACTCAGCCGTATTGCTTTTGGCTTGTTCCTCCTTTAATTGTCTTTCTGCTTCTTCAGCCTCAGCTAAAGCCAACTCATTTGCCTTTTCAATTTGCTTCCTGTTCTCTTCGTCAATCGCGAGCTGTTCGTCCAAACTTGCCATTTCTTCCTCTGACTTCTTAGCATCTAATTCAGCATTCAAACGTGCTTCTTCTTCCAGACGAAGAAGTTCTTTAGTTTTCGCTTCGGCTAATAAAGTTTCCTCCTCAATTACTCGTTTCTTATCTTGGAGTGCCAGCAAATCTTCACCAAACACCACCTTATCTAGGTCTATAGGCCGAGAAATTTTATTGTAGGATGACTTTTTTTCTACCGATATTTCTTTTACAATCGACTCATATCCTTGCGCGCTATACTCAACCGTGTACTTTTCCTCCGGATTCAACAAGAGAATGTAGTAGCCTGAATATTGGTTCGGTCGGTAATTTCCAACATCATTCCCAGAAGCATCACGAACAACGATACTTGCTTTGAGATTTACATAATTCATTGCCGGAACCAACATTTTGCCTCTAGCTACCGCCATGGCATCTGCTTGTTTCGGATTCAAGTGCATGGAATACAAATCGGTCTCGCCAAAGCCACCCGCTTTTCTTGAACTGTAATAAGCCGTTTCTCCATCTGCAGCTAGAACGAAAAACACATCGTCCTCTGCTGTATTAATTGGATAACCTAAGTTCTCTGGTTCTGTCCATACACCTTCCACATACTCCGACCGGAAAATATCGAAACCTCCCATTGAAGTATGACCCTGCGAACTAAAAAAGAGCGTTTTGCCATCAAAAGCCAAGAAAGGTGAATCTTCTTCGAACTGCGTATTTACAACGCTTCCCATATTTTGCGCCAGCCCCCAACTTCCATCGGGCAATCGCAAACAATACCACAAATCTCTAACTCCATAACCACCTGCTCGATTGGAAGTAAATACCAACATATCTCCTTGATGCGATACTGCAGCATGTGTTTCCCATGAAGTAGTATTGATATTGCTTCCCATTTTTATAGGAGCTATCCATTCTGTTCCTTTCAAATCGCTACGATAAATGTTTCCATCACCGTTATCATCCTTATAAATAAACAAGGATTGTCCATCTGGTGAAATGCCAATGGCCGCCTCATGTCCAACCGTATTTATACCACCACCAATGCGCATTGGTTTACCCCATGTATCATTTTCCGACCTTTTACTTACATAGATATCATCAAAATATGAACCGTCCTTATCCTTTGCATCTGAGGTACCGCCTGGTCTTCGGGAAGTAAATATCAAAGTTTCCCCATCTGCGGAAATAATAGGAGCATAATCTGGAAATACCGTATTGATTGTTGCTCCGAGATTTGTGATATTAACGCTTACTGGAACTTTAATTAGTTCCATAGCATTTTCTGCATGTTTAATTACCATGCGAACCTTATTGTAGGTCTCCAAATCATCAATATCAATAAAAGAGCGATAATTATAGTAGTTGGATACAGCCTTATCGAATTGATTGAGGTAATGATACGCTCTACCTAAATACAGGTACGTAAGACCTGGAGCTTTGCGTTCTTTCCAATTGACCTCGGTATAATCTTTGGAGACGTCCCTTGAGGCATTTTCGAGGAATCGAATAGCCTGCAAATAGTTTTTAGTGCCATTAAGGTGGCAAATACCAAGAAGAAAGTTTACATTGGCTATGGATGTATCCGTAGCGTGCAACTCTTCTAAAAGTGGTAAAGCTTCGGCAAAGGCACCATTAAAAATAAGTGCATCAGCTTTTGTTAACTTCTGCTTGTATTTCGCATCGCCATATGGCTGAGCTAAAGCAGAGTACCCCACCAACAACAAAAGCACACCAAAATAGAATTGCTTCATCTTATTCTTTAATCATTCTGGATTGGAACTCCAAGGAATGATAGATTCTTATTTTTGGAAACGGCCAAAGTTAAAATAAAACCTTCCAAAAGGTCAATGAATACTAAAAATTTACGCCCTATTCCGGCTTTAGTCTTGCAGGATCCATTTGAACCGCACGATTTAGTTCCCTATATGCAGTTTCTTCTGGCACAATAAGAGTTTCAGATCTTAGTTCATAGCCACTAGCTTCATACACTACTTCGTATGTTTTTCCAGGTTGAAGAATAAACACAAACCGTCCATTATCAGGACGAGGACGATAAACTCCATAGGTTTCACCTGTAGATAAGTCATTAACTATAATGGTTACATCCATTGGAAGATTGCCAAATTCATCCTCCACTAAAGCTCCTTTATATACTGTAACGGGTTCTTCGCGATCCGTGTCCAGACGAACCATGTAGATATCCTTGCCTCCTTTTCCATCAACAGAAGTAGAGGAGTAATACGCTCGCTTACCATCTGTAGACATCACAAAAAAGTAATCGTCATCCGGTGTATTCATAGGGAAACCTAGATTAAACGGAGATGACCACTTTCCATCCTCTTGTAAAATGCAAAAGAATATATCGAAACCACCCATCGAATTGTGACCCTTGGAACTAAAAAAGAGCGTTTTACCATCAGGATGAATGAAAGGAGCCTCTTCGTCATACTTTGTATTTATCCTGCTTCCAAGATTCTCTGCAACTCCCCAATCGCCTGAAGGTAATCGTTTACTAAAAAAGATATCCATTTCACCATAACCACTTCTATCGCTAGTGAAATAAAGTATTTGGCCATCAGATGAGGCACTTACATGCGATTCGCGAAAGGGAGAATTGATGTTAGAATTGAGCTGAATTGGTTCTCCCCAAACATTGTTCGACCGTCTGCACACGTAGATATTGCCATCGCCAACATCATCGCGATAGATATAAAGTTCATTTCCATCGGCAGATAGGCTAATTGATGCCTCGTGGCCGTCTGTGTTTATCTGATTTCCAATACTTACAGGCACTCCCCAAACTCCAGTAACGCTGTCTTTCCCTGAGATATAAATATCCTCGAAAAATTTATCATCCAAATCTTTTAATCCTCCAACACTATTTGACCTTCTTGAGGTGAAAATCAGAGTTTTCTCAGCTGCGTCAACCACGGCAGCGTATTCGTCAAATACAGAATTGATGTTTTCTCCAATTGGCTCAGATTCAGCACTTAAAGGTGATTCCACAATCAGTTTGGCGTTTTGACAATTTTGAATCAACATCTTCACTGATGCCTTTTCATCTTCATCATACACTTCGCCTTTGCTTAGGTAATGCTTATAGGCGCTAATGGCCTTATCAAACTCAAGATTAAGGTGATAAGCTCTACCTAAATAGAAGTTTGCATCTAACGGAGCATTTGTTTCTTTAAAGTTGTCCTTGTAAGATGCACTTGTGGATGCCGCTGCTTTTTCTAAAAAGGGAACTGCTTTTTGCTTTTCACCGCTTATGCCGAGATATGCAACACCAATTTTGTAATTGACATTTGCATTTCGAGGACTCAATTCGCTGAGCACCAATAAGTTTTTTAGGGCTTGTTGGGTCTGGCCTAGGGCAAGTTGATTGGTTGCAATTGGATAAATTTTCTTGAATTCGGCCTCCTTATCAACCTGACCAATTACACTCCCAAAAGACAGGACTAAAAGCACTGGGATAAGAAGTAGTTGTCTAGTCATAAGTGCTTTCATCAAATTTTCGAAGTGAACCGAAACTGTGCTCGAAAATGGATTCAATTTTCGAACGAGCGGCATACGTGAAAAAGTTTAAATAGTTCTATTGATGTCCCAATTTTCAAGGTAATCTGCAAATCTGCGAACAAACATCCCGCCAAGTGAGCCATCAACAACACGATGATCATAGGAATGCGACAGGAACATCATATGACGAATGGCAATTGCATCACCTGATGGCGTTTCGATAACCGCTGGTTTTTTGCGAATTGCACCAGCCGCCATGATGGCTACTTGAGGCTGGTTGATGACAGGCGTGCCCATTACATTACCAAATGTCCCCACATTAGTAAGTGTGTAGGTTCCACCTTGAATTTCCTCTGGTTTGAGTTTTCCCTGACGGGCACGATTTGCTAAATCGTTCACTTCAGCTGCTAGACCGACTAAGTTCTTTTGGTCAGCGTTTTTAATAACGGGAACTATGAGATTACCCGAAGGAAGTGCGGCTGCCATTCCGATATTGATTGATTTCCGCTTGATAATGTTTGTGCCGTCTACAGAGATATTTACCCCTGGAAAATTTTTGATGGCGCGAACAAGGCATTCCACAAAAATTGGAGTAAAAGTTAACTTCTCTCCTTCTCTAGACTCAAACTCTTTTTTCACTTTATCGCGCCACAAAACGAGATTGGTAACATCGGCTTCAACGAAACTTGTAACGTGCGCAGACACGGATTTTGACATGACCATGTGGTCGGCAATGAGCCTACGCATGCGATCCATTTCCATTATCTCATCACCTGGCATCAGAAACACAGCTGGAGCAACGTGAACTTTAGCAACTGAAGCAGGCTTAGAAACTTCTGGTGCTGCTATTGGACTAACTGAATCGGTAGCATTTTGCCCAGGTTGCACTTGTCCTCTGCTATCAAGATATCCAAGAATATCCGCTTTTGTTACGCGACCTTCCTTGCCAGAGCCACTAATTTGCTCCAATTCCGTTACGGAAACACCTTCCTCTTTAGCGATATTTCGAACTAAGGGCGAATAAAATTTACCTGATTCAGAACGCTTTGGCACATCGTCTACTGTGACAATTTGGACCTGAGCAGATTCATTAACAGGAGTAGAAGCTTCCGCTATTTCCTTGGGCGCATCTTCCACTTTTGGCGAAGGAGCTGCTGATTCCGCCACTTCAGTAGAAATAACTGCCACTTTTGCCCCAACCTGCACCACGTCTCCTTCTGCGCAACATTGCTCGGATAAAATACCTTCAGCTGGCGAAGGAATTTCGGAGTCCACTTTATCGGTGGCGATTTCCATTATTGGTTCATCTGCCTCAATGCGATCTCCTGGCTTTTTCAACCAACGAATAACGGTAGCCTCTGCTACGCTTTCACCCATCTTGGGCATAAACACCTCTACTTTGGCCATGCGCTCCTTATTATTTTTCGCAAAAATAAGCGTTTACTTAAGTAAGGAAACGGCAATACATCCGCAACTAAAATCTAACTCTTGTAAATGCTGTTCTAAAACCGCAATTGTAGTCACTTTGCGGAGTAGGCAACCAATTGCACCTCTTTGTCGCAAATTCGAAATCGCATTCGCTCTGCATCTGAATCTAGTTGATACGTGCGACAAGCTCCTGAACGCACATCACTTTCAGAAAAAAGTACTGAACTTTCTTCAATGTGCTCGTAAAGCAGCGAATCGCTAAAAGGCAGCTCAATGCTTGGCGCAATGGTGATGTCGGCAAGCCTTAGTTCCTGTAGCACCCTGTCGTTGGGTGTCCAAACTGGCAAGTCTTCTCTATTTCTCACCAGCATCATATATACCATTAGTGAACCGAGTCCAATTCCAATGAGATAATACTTAAGACGATGAAGGAAATTCAATGCTTTTCGGATTTAAAAAGATTCTTGGCAAATTGAAAGAATTCGTCTCGTTGTTCTTTCTCCGTAAACACCTTAATAATAGTGCTCCAATAAGTTTGATTTTCTTGAGCGTTGGATTCAATATTTTCAGTCAAAGGAAGCTCAATTGTAGTTGCTAGTTGCGTTTTTTTCTTGGAGAAATCGATTGTATGATCCTTGGGGAAATTCGACTTAGCACTCATTTCATCAGCTAATGCAAATCGCTCTTTGGCACTATCAGTATAGCCAAATGATTCTTCTGCCATTCCCAAATTATTTAACGCAATAGGGTCTTCCGGATCAAGCTCAACTGCTTTACGGTAGTCATTTATGGCGCCTTCCACATCGCCCATACCATTGCGCGCAAAAGCACGTAAAGCAAAACGATAGCTATTCTTGGAATCCAATTCCACACAGCGATTCAAGTCGTGCATTGCACCTTCCTTATCTCCCAAACGCAGCTTGGTTACTGCTAAATCTGACAAATAATTTGGGTTTTCGGGGTTAAGTTCCAATGCCCTATTGAATTGCACCAATGCTGTTGCTTCTTGCCCCAATTTGAGGTGAGACAGCGCCATCAGATAAATAGCACGATGGTCATCAGGTAATAGCTCAACTGCAAGTTCGAAACAACGCAACGCATCCTGAATTTCGCCAGCTTGCAAATGCGCTTCTCCTTTCGAAATATGATTACTCATTGTCCTATTCGATTTTTCACCGCTTCTAATAAAGCCTCCACAAAGGTAAAATGTTTTGGCGCCAAGCTATTTTAGATTGACAGAAGTGGCACCAACACCATACTTCTGAAACGCACCATCTTCGAATTTCAATTTATACTCCTGCAGCACATTTCGAATAGCATCACGCAGCCTACCTGTGCCAACTCCATGTATAAATGTGATTTTTACGTAATCGTTGGTTAGCCCATAATTTAAACGATTTTCGAAATGACGCATTTGAACGATGAACATTTCATGGTCGGACATTGAACCAAAATCACTTGTCAATTGCTCAATGTGCAAATCAACTTCTTCCTCAAACACCTGCAAATCTGACGATTTACGAACAATACGATTTGGTGCAGACGATGAAGCATAAGATGGTAACGCGCTGTTAGATTTAGGTGCTTGTTGCACAGCAACTATCATAGACAATCCTCCAACTTCGGCAACTGGAACATAGTTTCCCGAACGAACAAAACGCGTTGCTTTTAACTTGATACACGCGGAAAATGCTTCGCGATGCTGATAATCGGCATCTTGAAAAAAGACGCAATCAACCATGGTAGTCGCGAAAATATCCACGTCTTGGCGTCTGATAGGTCGCACCATCTGAATATCGCCAGATTTTACCTTTCCATGAAATAAGCTAAACAAGCCAATTTCCTCTTTAGCAGATATGTTTACCAGCATGTGGTATGCTGAATTATTCACAAAATAAAGATCTAAATCGCCCGTCTCGGGAGAAGTAGCATTGTCAGAAACAAACACTAACGCTAATTCCGGCAACATTTGTTGCTCTGATGTAATAATAATCGGTTTAACTGGTAAGTCGGCTGGAAGAATCGCTTTCTCTTCTACTTCCGTAGCAATTTGAACTGTGGCTTCTCTGTCGCGATTGGCGGGCACTAGTTGATTTATTGGATGCGGATGAACCAACCCAAATTGATCCTCCACCTCCACAGTTGTGGCACTAAGAATGCGTTTAACGGTGGCCTCGCCCACATCGTTCAAATAGCGTACCTTCTCTCCTACTTTCAGCATTTGCTAGAAATAGAATGGTTCAAATTTCACTCCATCTTCAGTGCCAATGCGCATGGCTGGAAATGGGAACTTTATCAGAGAAACTGCCTTAAATATTGACCGCAACCACTTCTTCTTGGTTCTAATTTTAGTCAAATCCACATCCAATGAAAGCAAAAATTGCTGTTGCCTAGCATACCGAGGCAATGCCACTCCATCGTCATTCATCAATGGGTTGGCGCGTCCACCAAGCATCCCAGTAGCTCCATAACCTACCGCAACGTTGAGCCACTTCGGGAATTTCGATTCCTCAGGAAGAAATGAGTAGATATTGGCCGATAACCAAAAGGTATGACCATTGTAATCTTTCATCATCCGCTCTGCAAAATTTGACCCTAACAAATCTGGACGATACTGCGCATAATGGGTAGGGTGGTAAGATATTTTAGGTGTAATGCGTTGTTCATTCCAAAGCAACTCTTGTCCAATAAACACTAGAGATCCAGAGGTATTGGCGAGGAAATCTCCGTATGAAAAACCCCACTCTTCAGAAAATCCATCCAACATTTCAATTCCAATAAGATAGAAACTCCCCATAAAACCACCTGTCCAAATGCTTGTTTTGCGGTTGAATCCAGCCCAGCGCATGGCATCCGTATAGTAATAACCAATAGCATAGCTCGCAAAGAAATGGCCGCCTTTATCTATCAATGCCCATTCGGCATTATCATCAAAAAAATGGAATGAAGAACGAGGTTCATTCGCATACCAAAGCTGATTTAGTCCCACCACAGAACCAACCCAAAGCCCTGCTGTGGCTCCTCCTAAACCCCAAGCGCGCGGTTTAATAATTGAGTCAGAATAGGCCTTGTAACTCAGTCGCTCTTTATGAACGCGCTGCGCCTGCGTATCCATCATTGACAAAACCAAGAATACTACAAGCAGCAAACGCATCATGGAAATTCGAAATTACGGAGCAGTGGTTGAAGAAATCGAACAAGCCCTGGGTGATATCCAATAGATATTGACATGGTAACGCCAAATATCGAAATGACGGACGCTATCGGAAATCGCCTCCAAATTTATACCCTGAGAAATAAACGCTAGGTTGCTTTCCGCTTCGTTGCCTTCTGAAATAACTAGACGAGGTTTATAGGTAAAAACGGGGTCTTTGTAATTCATAAAATCATTCCAAACAGGTAGCGTTCGTGCTTCTGTTTTTGCAGCCAATCCCGTTGCCCACACCCCTAAAACCGTTGATTCCTTGAGGTTTGACGCTGCTAGGTAATTGCCAATTTCATCCATTACAAAAGTGCGTCTGGCCAGACTCTCTTGATAGAAAGAAAGATTGTAAAACGAAAACCCAACGATTATGCAAACGCCAATTGCTCTTCGGGTATTGGAATCTTTCCATTGAGTAATGCCAAATGCCGACAGCGCTAACACCGAGGCAAACAATGGAATTAGATAGCGCGTAGGTGGATTTACCAGCAAAAAGCGATGGCCTTCTAACACAATCCAAGCAAGCAAACTAAATAGCATAGCTCTATCGCCTCGACTTCTATCGGATGTGCGAATTATGGCAAGCATCGCAATGGCAAGCAACACAAAGAAAGGCGCGATTCCATCTATAGCGATAAAATTGTCCCAATTAAACTGAGTTCGTTCCCAAGCTGTGCTCAAATCAAAACGGTTGTTGCCTTGATTGGCTTTAACCACGTCAAACACATCTTTATATCGCAAAAACCATTTGAAATAGAATGACGCTGCGAAAAACGAAATCACGCTTATCAAAATTCCGATATCTGCCATCAAACTGCGTAGGCTGTCGCGTTTGCGCGTTCGCTCTGACAGGAACAAAAAGAAGCGGCCAATAAGCGGGATAAAAAGTGCGTAAGCAAATGTTACCTTGCTTAGAAAGGCCAAACCAAAAGCACTTGCGGCCAAAATGTACCAGAACAATTGCTCCTTTTCGTACGCCAAACGCATCATAAAAATTCCCAGAAGGATTAATGCCACACCCATCATTTCGGCCATGCTGTAATGCGTGTAATGAAACAGGTGAAACTGCATTAATCCAAGAAATGCAAATGCCACAGCGAAAGTTCGAGTGGGCTGATATACCAACAGGAGAAATACAACCAATAACACGACTCCGAGAACTACTGCACGTCCAACCCAAACATCAGTACCCAACAAGGAGTAGAACGGCACGAGCACAAAACCAAAAAACGGAGTCTTAATCAAGTTATCGCACTCCGAAAGCGACAAATACCCGTGGTTTACAAAGTTGCGTACCTGTATGGTATTCAAACCTTCATCGGTCCAAGGGCCGCGACTA
>Ga0247843_1003588_pt1 | contig 25017 bp, 10 predicted proteins | sample LaCruzMarch2017__FD_192420 | JGI IMG/M metagenome (GOLD analysis project Ga0247843, IMG submission 192420) | Freshwater microbial communities from meromictic Lake La Cruz, Castile-La Mancha, Spain - LaCruzMarch2017_8m | ecosystem: Environmental > Aquatic > Freshwater > Lake | place: Spain...
AGAACTCCCTCCATCAAGGGCTTACAGGTGCAGATGGTCGATGACGCACTCGCGCTTGGCATCCATCACGCGGGTATCAACATCAACCTCACGGCACTGGTTGATCTCGAAAAGAAACCCGGAAATCCGAAGCGCGTGGTGGACGGATACGAGTTCAGTTTCAACGAAACCTACCTCAAGAGTCTCGATGCCGAGATCAAGCCGCTCTCCGACAAGCATGTGCTCGTTTATCTCATTCTGATCGCTTACCCATCGAAAAACCCGGCCATCGATGCTTTGGTCATCCACCCGGATGCTCGCAAGGATCACAAATACAGTGTAGGCGGATTCAACGCAGATACCTCCGAAGGGAAAGCCTGGCTAAAGGCGGCGAGCATGGAAATCGCCGCGCGCTGGAGTGACGCGCGTTCGAAAAATGGACGGGTATGGGGCTGGATCGTTGGCAACGAGGTGAACTCCCACTTCATGTGGTATAACATGGGGAAAAAACCTTTGGCCGATGCCGTGGCAGAATACGCTCAGGCATTTCGCATCGTCCATGAGGCGGTGCGCAAAGCATCCACCCATGCCCGGCTCTACATTTCCTTCGACCACCACTGGGGGGCTGGCCTGCACGGCGTTAGCGCGGAGGAAGCGACGCCGGGCAAGGATTTTCTCAATGCCTTCGCCAAGCTGACTTCCGATCTCGACTGGCATGTCGCATGGCATCCCTATCCGGAAGACCTCGGCAATCCCCGGTCATGGGCGGATAAGACCGTGAAGAGCGATGAAACGAGCAACAAAGTCACCTTCAAGAATCTCGAAGTGCTCTGCCGCTACCTACGCAAGCCTGATTTTCTTTACAAAGGCGAGCCGCGCCGTGTCATCCTTTCCGAGCAAGGATTCCATCTACTATTGCAGCCGGATGGGGAAGCCCTCCAAGCCGCCGCTTACGCCTATGCGTGGGAAAAGTGCCGCAAGCTGCCGCTCGTCGATGCCTTCATCTATCACCGCCACGTCGATCACGCCCATGAAGGTGGACTGCGCCTCGGTCTCTGGAGGAATGCCCCGAACTCCATTGCCGATCCCCACAGCAAGAAACAGATCTGGGAGCTTTTCCGCAAAGCAGGCACACCCGGATGGGATGCCGCCGCCGCGCGGATGTTGCCCGTCACGGGATTGAAATCTTGGGATGATCTCAAGGGGGAGTAAGAGGCCCCATCATACAGCCATCGACACAAAATCAGGATGCGCTCGCGGAGACAAAATATTTTCAAATTCTGAACGACTATGGCTGTTGACGCGTATCCGCATGAGTATCTCGAAATCAAAGTGGTCAACCGCTGGCAGAACCGGATGATCGGCGACAAACCAGTCAAAACCGGCCGCTACACCTACACCCCACACGACCCATTCACACCCAATATGCTGCTGTTGCCTTCCGGGCTGTCTGGACTGGTTCGTATTCTTTCACAACAACCATGAAAACCACCAAACTCACTCCATTGCTCTGTTCCCTGATCGGATGGTGCTTGTCCATTCCGCTGGCGGCCGCGCCTTCTCCGGTCGATCTCCGCATCGGCGAAGGTTTCGTCAATCCGCTCGGCTTCCATGATGCCACACCCTCATTTTCCTGGAAGTTGCCGGAGGGCGTGAAAAAGCAGACCGCCTACTGCCTTGAAGTCACCGTGGAGGGGAAGACACTTTGGACGAGCGGCTGGGTTGAATCCGATCAATCGGTTTTCGTCTCCTACGGCGGCGGACCATTGCCCTCCCGCCAACAGGCAACATGGAGGGTCCGCTATCGCGACGAGGCCGGGAAAGAATCCGACTGGAGCCAGCCGGCGCGGTTTGAGCTGGGTTTGCTTGCCAACGCGGACTGGAAGGCAAGCTGGATCCGGCCCGACGAGACCGTACCAGCCAGTGGCAAGATCGAGATCCTTTCCGCCCGTTATCGTTCGGTGGCGAATCCCGGCAAGGGCAGGGACGTCACGGCGCTGCTCCGGGGCGCGCTGAAGGATGGCCGGCTCGCGATTCAGGTCAACAATGAAAAACTCGGCGGCGATCCCGCGGAACTGGAAGTAAAGACGCTGGAAGTGGCCTACAAACTTGATGGGAAGGAGCAGAAGGCGGTTTTTGCGGAGAATACGCAAGCCGTGCTGCCTCCGACGACGATTGCGAGCGAGCCGGTGGCCACCCTGCGGCGGGGATTTCCATTGTCCAAGCCGGTCAAGCACGCGCGGCTTTACGTCACCGCCCGCGGCGTGTTCGATCTGCAGATCAACGGCGAAAGCGTCGGCCGCGATGTCTTCGCCAACGGCTGGACGTCCCACGGCAAAAGGCTGGATACGCTGACCTACGACGTGACAAGCCAGCTCAAGTCGGGACAGAATGCCATCCAGGCCCGCCTCGCGGCCGGGTGGTATGCGGGACGGCTGGGCTGGCAGCACGACAAGTCGATGCAGGGTCGCAAGGCCGAACTGCTCCTCCAACTGGAGATCACCCATCAGGACGGCTCGACGGAAACCATCGTCTCCGACGAAAAATGGGAGGGCACTTTCAAGGGGCCAATCCTCAGTTCGGGCCTCTATGATGGCGAAGTGTATGACGCCCGTATCCAGACCGACGGTTGGCGACCCGTCATCGCCAATGCGGAACTCGGCGCGGCCAGGCTGACACCCAAGCCCTTCCCGCCGGTTCGCGCCATCGAAACGCTTGCCACCAAGAACATCACCGAGCCCCAGCCCGGGCGCTTCGTCTTCGACCTCGGCCAGAACATGGTCGGCTGGGCGAAGCTGACCATTCCCGTGGTCAAGGACCAGACCGTGACCATTCGTTTTGCGGAAATGCTGAATAAGGACGGCACCCTCTACACCGCCAACTATCGCTCCGCCAAATCCACCGACTTTTACACGGCGGCGGCCACCGGCACGGTCGAGTGGGAGCCGTCCTTCACCTTTCACGGCTTCCGCTACGTCGAGCTGTCCGGATTTCCGGCGGGAGCCAAACCGTCGCCCGCATGGGTTGCTGGCGTGGTGTTGCACAGCGACCTTCGCCGCACCGGAAGTTTCACCTCGTCGCACGCCAAGCTCAACCAGCTTCAAAGCAACATTGTCTGGGGACAGCGCGGCAACTTCCTCGACATTCCCACCGATTGCCCGCAACGCGACGAACGCCTCGGCTGGACGGGCGACGCGCAGGTATTCGCCGCCACCGCCATGTTCAACTACGATTGCCACGCCTTCTTCAAGAGCTGGCTTGGTTCGATGCGTGACGACCAGATTGCCGACGGCAGCGTGCCGAATGTCATCCCGAACATCCTCGGCAATGGCAGCAGCCCCGGCTGGCAGGATGCCGCCACCATCATCCCGTGGGCGGTTTATTTGCGCACGGGCGACCGCGAGATGCTGGACGAAAATTACGCGATGATGGAGAAGCTCGTGGCCTGGTACCGCGGCAATACAAAAACCGGCCTCGGCTTTGGTGGCCACGCCTTCGGCGACTGGCTCCAGCCCTTTGCCAAGGCCACCCAGGGCGATACGCCGAAGGACCTGATCGGTGCCGCCTTCTATGCCCACAGCGCACAGTTGCTGGCCGATGCCGCCCGGGTGCTCGGCAAGGACGATGATGCCAAACGTTTCGCGGCCGAAGCCGCCGCCGTGAAGGACGCCTTCATCGGGCACTTCCTCGATGCCGAAGGGAAGTTGCGCAATGCACCGGAAACACAGACCGGCTACCTGCTCGCGCTGGAGTTCAATCTCGTGCCGGACGCCCTGCGTGCCAAGTCCGTGACGCGGCTCCTCGCACTCGTCCAAGCGGCGGATGGGCATTTGCGCACTGGATTCTTGGGAACTCCCTACCTCGCGCCGGTCCTTGACCGCCACGGGCACCCGGAGGTCGCGTTCGGTGTCTTGTTCAAGGAGACGTATCCTTCCTGGTTCTACTCCATCAACCAGGGCGCCACCACGATGTGGGAGCGCTGGAACAGCTACAGCCACGACAAGGGATTCGGCGATGTGAGCATGAACTCGTTCAACCACTACGCCTACGGAGCCATCGGGCAGTGGATGTATGAACGCATCGCCGGGCTGGAGCCCGACCCCGCGCGGCCCGGCTACAAACACTTCTTCATCAAGCCCGTGCCCGGTGGTCCGCTCACCTCCGCCCGCGCGGAATTGGAAACACCCTACGGCAAGGCCGCCAGCGGATGGACACTCGAAAACCGCCTCCTCAAAATCGAAGCCGTGATCCCGCCCAACAGCACGGCCACCCTCGTGCTCCCCGGCATGGCCAACACCACCTTGCAACCCGGTCGGCATCAGATCGACCACAAACTGCCGTGAATAGCGTGTATCAATCCCTACCAGAACCTTTGCTCAGCGCGTCCCGGCGAGCTGGTGGATTCCCTTCACACGCTCTCATGGCCGGACTGATCTTGTTCGCGGCCGCCGCGCCGAAAGCGCGCGCCTTCAATGCGCTTCATTCCTTCGAATTCGGCACGACAGGAAATACCGAAAACTGGATCCCCACCAACGCGAATCTCAGCGTCGCCAACAATAGCGCCTTCGGCACGGCCACCTCAGGCGACCCTCAACTTGCCAGATCCGGGTACAATTTCCCAGGCAATGCCTCAAGCGGTGTGCTCATCCGCTACCGGGGCAGCGCCAACGGCGACGTCCAGTTGTTCTGGGGGCGCAGCGGCGCGGATACCTACAGCGCCTCGCGCGTCGTCACCTTGAATTACTCCGGCAGTGGCGGGTGGCGGACGCTTTATCTCAACCCGAAAGGTCACCCGGATTGGGATGACCGCACGATCACCCGTTTGCGCTTCGATCCCGCCGGTGGAACCGCATCCACCTTTGAAATCGACTGGTTGCGTGTTCTCTCATGGGACTACGACAACGATGGCGTGGCGGATCCCGTCGAGGGCATCGCCGACAGCGATGGCGACGGCCTGCCGAACATGGAGGACTTGGATTCCAACGGGGACAACATCCCCGACGCATGGGAGCGATCCATTGCCAATGCCCCCGGCAGCGTGCATTTCAATTTCGACGGAGCGGGCAATACCGAGGGCTGGGCGGCCAATGGGGATCTCGGATCCGTGGTGGTGGGAAGTGGAGCCCTCGCCGCAACCGTTGCCGGTTCGGAACCGCAGCTAACCCGGAGCAATGTGCACCTGCAAGCGGTTCTGATCGACGGGCTCATCATCAGCCTGAAATCGCCCGTTTCGGGCAGTCTCACCCTTCATTGGACTCACGATACGACTGGTGGCGGATCTTTTGGTCCGGATCGAAGCGTCACGATTTCCGTGCCTGCCAGCCCGGATGTTTTCCGCAGCATTTATCTCGATCTCCGCGGGGCGACCGAGTGGAAAGGCAAATTGATCACCGGCCTGCGAATCGAACCGGATTTCCCGGTTGGCACCCTTTTTTCCATCGACTCAATCCGCACCACCGACGGCGATTTCGATCGCGACGGTATCCACGACATTACCGAAGGCTTGAACAACATCGATGGCGACGGACTTGCCAATTTCGAGGATATCGATAGCGACGGCGACGGTGTGTCCGATGCCGAGGAAACTCGCCGTGGATGGGCTCCCTACGCCCCCCTCGAAGCCACCCGTGATTCCGATGGCGACGGCTTGTCCGATGCTGCCGAGGCCATCGCGGGCACCGACCTGCTGTCACCCGAGGAGCGTCTTTCGCTCGATATCCAACCCGAGGGTGCGGGCTACGACCTCACCGTCCAAGCCCGCCCGGGACGAAGCTACACACTCGAACGCACAAGCAACTTCTCCGAATGGGATGCGGAGCCGGTGATCTCACAAGTCCAAGGCTCGCCGGAACTCACATGGCACGCCCCGGCCGACCCGGAAACGAAGCGCGGATTTTTCCGCATGCGCGTGAACAACCCTCTGGAAATGCACGACCCACTGGCGGGCGGCGCGGCGGTCATCCAAATCGGCGGCACGGAAACAACCTACCTCGACAACGGCACCCTCCGCATGGGGGCCCCCACCAGCCAGGGCGGGTCGATCAATTTTCTCGCCCCATCCGGTGGCGGCAATCTCGTCAATTGGCACGACCCCGGCCGCCTCATCCAGCAGAGTTATTACGCGGGACTGCAACTCAGCCGCCCCAGCCAAAGCGGAGCGTGGTCGCCATGGACCTGGAATCCGATCCAGGGCGGTGATGCGTCGGGCAAGAAATCCCAAATCTTGGAAATGACGCAGTCTGATTCCGGCATCGGATTTTACTCCCGCACCGTGCCCCTGCTGTGGGACATGACCACCGGGGAAAAGGGCAAGGCATGGATGGACCAATGGAACCAGTTCGAACCCGGCATACCTGATGTCATCCGTGTGACCTGCCGCTTGACCTGCTTCCGCGATTCAACTGATATCTGGGGAGGGCCGCTAGCCCGCCATCAGGAACTTCCCGCCGTCTATCTGATCCGCAGCCTGTCGAAAGCCGTGACCTATCAGGGATCCAATCCATGGAATAATGAAGCTACCGAGGAAATCCAGACTTACTTCCCCGGCGCGTCCTTTCCGTGGGGAAGATACACCCCGACAGAAGCCTGGGTCGCGATGGTGGACCCTGCCACAAACATTGGAGTAGGCTTGTACAGCCCGATGGGAACTACCTTGTGGAATGTCGGTGCCGTGGGACTCCCGCCGGGCGGCCCGACAAGCAGCCAGACCATGCACATGGCTCCCATTCGCACTTTGAGTCTTGGGCATAACAGCATCTTATCTTATCGCTATTGGATCATTTACGGTAATCTTGCCACCATCCGCACACGCGTCTATGAACTCCGCGCACGTTACCCGCACGGCTGATTCAGCAGGTGGCGCATCAAATCAGTGGAATCTTCCGTATAGGAACCGAACATGACCCCATTACAATATGCAACAGGGCCTGAAGTGATGCTGATCACTACGCTTGCCGAGTAGCCCATCAAAATCCAGCGCCTTCAATCCATCCCTCTCCCGATCCAACCCGTCATGAAAACCATAATCCTGCTTGCAGCCCTCATTCTCACAACTTCATTGAACGCCGAAAAATCCGCCAGCTTGTCGGCGGCATTTCAGAACCCCGTCGAAGAAACAAAACCCTGGTGTTATTGGTATTGGCTCAACGGCGATGTCTCGAAGGAAGGCATCACCAAAGACCTGGAAACCATGGCCAAAGTGGGCATCAAGCTGGCCATGATCGGCAACATCCATGGCCAGGGTGGTGCCACGGGTCCGGTCAAGGTGCTTTCTCCCGAGTGGTATGAGCTGACCCATCACGCATTCAAGGAGGCCAACCGTCTCGCGGTGGATCTGATGATGTTCAATGGTCCGGGCTGGAGCCAGTCGGGAGGGCCATGGATCAAACCGGAGCAATCCATGCGCCGTGTTGCATGGAATGAGTTTCCAGCGCAAGGCGGGGCTTTCTCCAAAAAGGTGCGCCCGGACGGAATGTTGCCAGGGCAGGATATCGCCGTGCTCGCGGTGCCTCGGCTCGCTGCGGTGTCGATTGATGGCGCACCCGCTTCCCCTTCGCCCGGCGGCACCTCGCTGTCACTCGGCACATCATCCTGGATTTGGCATGCGGGGGAGAAGGCGGCGGTGGCGGCTCCGGCGGGAACCCGCCATTTCAAACGCGAATTCCAAGCCGACCCCGCCAAGCTGCTCTCGGCGCATGTGAAGGTCACTGCGGACAACAGTTATGTCCTAACCGTGAACGGCAAGCCGGTCTTGAAAGACGACGATTGGAAGACCCAGGAAACCGCGTCGATCAAGGAACTCCTCAAGGCCGGGATCAATACGATCTCGGTGGCGGTGACAAATCTCGTGGAGAGTCCGCAAGTGGAAAGTCCGGCCGGTTTGATCGCAGCGGTCAGTTTCTCGGACACGAATGGCAAGGTGGAAACGATCCTCACGGACGCGTCGTGGCAGGTGTCTGCAAATGGCACCGGTGCCTGGACCCCTGCGGAAGCCCTTGGTCCGTTGAGCATGATGCCGTGGGCGATCAAGGATGCCGCGCCATCCGCCGCAGCGGCACTCCGCTTTTCCCATGCGCAGCCCATCACAGCCCGTTCACTCATCGTCCACGGCAAGGGAAGCGGCAAGCTGTTTGCCTTGCGGGATGGTGAGCGCCAGCTCGTTGCCGACATCGTGGCCGCAGGTGGCAGCAGCGGCACGGATTTCCTGCCCGATGCCGTCGAAACATTCAGCTTCCCGGATGTCACTGCCAGCGAGTTCGAGCTGGTGCCCGCCTTCGCCTGCCGCGTCGAACTGGGTTCCGCGCCGACAGTCGCGCAGGTGATCGAAAAGCAGATGGGCCGGATGCATCCCACTCCCAGCCCGACCTGGCAATCCTATATCTTCCCGGACACCGTCGAGCCGGGGGAGGGAGCCAACGTGGTAAAGCAGAAGGGTATCATCAACCTGACCGACAAGCTCCGCGCCGATGGTCATCTGGGTTGCACGCTGCCCGCAGGCGACTGGACCATCATTCATTTCGGCATGGTCACCACCGGCAAGAAGAACGGCCCGGCGGCTCCCGAAGCCACCGGCTTGGAAGTTGATAAGATGAGCAAGACGCATACCCGCCATCACTTCAATTCTTCCATCGGCCCCTTGTTAAAGGGCATGACCCCGGCGGAGAGAGCTGCATTCAAGGGCGTCACCATCGACAGTTACGAAGTCGGTTCCCAGAACTGGACCGATGGATTCGCGGCGGAGTTTGAAAAGCGCAATGGCTACAACCCGATCCTCCTCCTGCCAGTGATGACGGGCCGCGTGGTCGATACATCCAAGACTTCCGATCAGTTTCTCTGGGACCTGCGCCGGACGGTGGCCGACATGATTGCCGAAAACTACATTGGCGGACTTCGCGAAATCGCGCATGAAAATGGATTGCGGCTCTGGTGCGAGAACTACGGCCACTGGGGATTTCCTGGCGAGTTTTTGATCTACGGCGGCCATACCGACGAAATCGGCGGCGAATTCTGGACCACCGACCGTAACCTGGGCACCATCGAATGCCGGGCCGCCAGTTCCTCCGGACATATCTATGGCAAACGCCGGATTTATGCCGAAGCGTTCACCAGCGGTCTCAATCTGGGGCATCATCCATACGCCATCAAGGCACGCGGCGAGGAGTTGTTCTGTGAGGGCATCAACCATTTCGTGCTGCATGTTTACGCGCATCAGGCCCGCGACGGCATGCCGGGTACCAACCCTTGGTTCGGCACCGCCTTCCATCGCAATACCCCATGGTTCGTGCAGTCGCGCGACTGGGTGAAATACCTCCAGCGCTGCCACACCATGCTGCAACAAGGCGATCCAGTGACCGACGTCGCCGTTTACATCGGTGACTTCGCCCCGCAGATGACCGGCCCGGCAAACCCGGTTCCCGCAGGCTATGATTACGACTTCATGGGCTCCGACGCGATTCTCCGCAAGCTCGGCGTGGTCGATGGCGAGTGGGTGGTTTACGATGAACGCGATTCGAAACGGATCGCCTCCCGCTATCCGTTGTTAGCCATGCCGGAGGCGGGACACATCCGGCCGTCGGTGACCAAACGTTTGGCCGAACTGAAGGCGAAGGGCGGTCGGATCATCCATGGAGTCCCCGTGGCGGAAACCACGCTTAAAGAAGCGGGGATCGCGCCGATCGTGTCCGACGCGAGCTGCACGCTGCGCTGGAAGGCGCGCCGTCTCGATGACGGCATGGTGTTTTTCCTGTCCAACTTCGCCAAAGCCGGGACCTTCGAAGCGACGCTGCGCGTCTCGGGCAGAACTCCCGAGTTGTTCAATCCCGTGACCGGCGAAATCACCAAACTAGCGCGCCACTCCAGCGTGGAAGGCGGCACGCGCATCTCGGTTCATATCAACGATCCCTCGGACTCCTGCTTCATCGTGTTCCGCGATAAAACGTCGGCCCCGTCGGTGGTCAAGGCTCAACTCGCCGGAGCGGACATCCCACCCGGCGCGCTCCACCTGTTTCAAGATTCGAACAATTCGCTCGCCGCCGAAACCGAAAAAGCGGGCACCTATACCCTGACGCTGAGCGACGGCACAACACGCCCGCTGGTTGTTGACCAGGATTCCCAAACTTTCCCGATCACCGGCCCCTGGGTTTCAACACAAAAGGATGAAAAGAGCCATTCGGTTCATCAAGAAACCACCTTCGTGCTTCCCGCCAACTTCGGCCAAGGTCAGCGCGTGATCCTTGATCTGGGTCAGGTGAACGTGATGGCCAAGGTGAAACTCAACGACAGGGTGTATGACACCCTTTGGATGCCGCCTTTCACTCTGAATGTTTCCGATTCGGTCAAACCCGGACAAAACCGGCTTCAGGTTCAGGTGACCTCCACTTCGACAGGGCAACCCACGCTCGGAACCCCGGTCCGGCTCAAAACCATCTCGCGTGGCCGTTGATCCGGGAGGACTCATTTGCCCGTTTCTCTATCAAAAATTCAAAAGCCGTATGGCACCCATGACCACCGGAACCTGCTATCCGACTATCAAGGTTGCGCTCACCTCCAGATCGCTCTCCCACCGCGTCCGGCTCGCTTTGCTGCTCACCATCTGCATTACCGGGCAGTCGTTCGGGGCAGACAAGCAGGTGTTCGAGGCGGAATCCGCCGAGCGCATTGGCGGAGCATCCGAAGTGACTGGAAGCCCGGCGTCAGGCGGGCGGATGGTCAGCTTGAGCAAACCCGGCGAGGACGTTCGTTTCACCAAGCTTCCGGCAGCCGGTAAATTGGCGATCCGCTACGCCTCGGTGTCGGTCGGCACGATCAGCGTCGCGGTGAACGACCAAGCGGCGCGCAAGGTGAATGTTCATTCATCGGGCGCGCTCACGGATTCCTTTCTCAACGCCATCATTGACGTGGCAATTCCCGCCAACGCCACATTGACTGTCGGTCTGGCAGCCGATGATGTGGCGGTGAACATGGATCATGTGATGGTCGGCGATGGTGATCTGGGACTGCCGCAGGACAAGCCGGAACCGTCGCGCCCTGCTGGGGGACAAATCCATTTCGACTTCGAGACCGGTGACCTCCAGGGCTGGAGGATTGTCGAGGGCGGGTTTGTGCGCGTGCTGACGGATCGCGCGGAGTATCGCAACAAAGGCCCGTATGCCTCGCGGCAGGGCAAGTTCCACCTCTCCACGGTCGAGGGCGTCAACTCCTCCTCCGCCGATCCGCAGCGAGGCGTGATTGAATCGCCGGTATTCTCGCTGGAGGGTCCCGAAATTTCTTTTCTCATCGGTGGCGGCTCACACCCAGACACCTATTTGGCTTTGTGTGCCATCAACGGCAAGGAGCAGGTTCAGGCACGGGGACAGAACAGCGAAGCGATGTCCCGCGTGCAATGGAAAGTGCCGCAACTGGTCGGGCAGAAAGTTTTCTTGCGGGTGGTCGATGGCAACGAACAACCCCCTTTTTCCCCGCCCTCCGGTCCCCACATGAGCTTTCTCAACGGCCTTCACCCCAAAAGCAAATTCCTAGCAGCAAACCGCCGATTACGCCGCCGTCCTCCGCCTCACACGTGCGTATTTCGACCGCAAAGGCCGCGCAGTTTCTGAAAAGCTCTTCCATCAGAACGCCGCCGCATTTTACCGCCCGCCGAACGCGAAGTGACCCCAACCATGAAAACATCGCCTAGACTCCTGCTGCCACTCGTCGCGCTTGCCGCGCTCTTTTGCCTCCATTCATGCGCTGCTGAAAAAAATCCTCTCAAAGTGTTCATCCTCGCCGGCCAGTCCAATATGCAGGGGCATGCGGACATTTCGACTTTCGATTACGTCGGGAAAGACCCGTTGACGGCGCCGATCCTCGCGGCGATGCGTGATGCTGAGGGCAAGCCAAAGGTCTGCGAGAATATCTGGATTTCGTCGCTCGGTTGCGGCGGCAACCAGTACTCTGACATGCTTGTGAAGACGGGCAAACTGACAGCCGGATTCGGTGCGTCGGACAGCAAGATCGGCCCGGAGTTCACCTTCGGCATTTATACTGAGAAAATGCTCAAGGAGCCAGTCCTGATCATCAAGACATCTTGGGGCGGGAGAAGTCTGCACACCGATTTCCGTCCGCCCAGTGCCGGGCAATACAAGCTGCCCAAGGCGGTTCAAGACGTGTGGGATCAACATCCCCAGGGCGCCCACGGAGTTCCCAAACTCGAGGACCGGAAAAAATGGCAGGAAGAAAAGGATGCCGCCTCGGGTGTGATGTATCGGGCGATGATTGAGCATGTCAGGAAAGTGACCAAGGACATCAAGCAGGTCTATCCGGACTATGACGAGAAGGCTGGCTTTGAGCTGGCTGGTTTTGTCTGGTTTCAGGGCTTTAACGACCTGGTCGATAGCCAAACCTACCCCGGTGGGAACTATGATGAATACTCGCGCTTGCTGTCACACTTCATTCGCGATGTGCGCAAAGACCTGTCGGCCCCGAAGCTGCCCTTCGTGATCGGCGTGCTGGGAGTGGAGGGTGAGAAAAATGTGAATTTCCGCAAGGCAATGGCCGCGCCGGCCGACATGCCCGAGTTCAAGGGCAACGTGGTTGCTGTGGATACCGCCCCCTTCTGGGATAAAGACATCGCCGCCGCAGAGCCCAAGCAGGGCGAGTATAACGCTATCGTCGGCACGGCGCATCCATTGAAGGCAGATGGCACGCTCGACAGGGAATGGAAACGGGATGGTTACTGGAAGCCGGTTGGCACACCTCTGCCAGAGGAACGCATCTGGCGCTTCGCGACGGTTGATGCCACTGAGAAGAAGGACATATTAGAAAAATATGACGGCAGGCGCTTCCGTGACATCACGCTGCCGGCCGGGATGGAGAATTGGCACACGCCCGACTTCGATGACAGCAAGTGGACATCCGGCAAGGCCCCGATCGGAAAGGGCGTCTGGAAACACAGCGGAATCACCCTCGACAAATTCCCCTCAACATGGGGAGCGGGCGAATTCCTGCTGATGCGTTCAACTTTTGAAGTCGAAGACCTCAACTGCGATTCATATCGCATCGCGGTTCTGGCGAGACAAGGATACCACGTCTACTTGAACGGCAATAAAATACACACCTACATCTGGTGGACGGACAAGCCGCAATACGGCTCCCTTGTCCTCAAAGAAGAACAGATCAAACATTTGAAGAAGGGGAAGAACGTGTTGGCGGTCTATGCCAATGACCAACATGACGCCCCTGAATCCCCGCATTATGCCGCGATCGATGTGCGGATTGAGGGGATCACCAAAGCGGACCAACAAAAACTTGACCTCGCGTTGGAGGAAGTCCTTTCACCCAAAGACAGGGAGGCCCTCAAAGGCGCGTCCAATGGCGGCTACCACTATTTTGGCAGCGCGAAGATCTTATCCCAGGTAGGCAAGGCGTTTGCAGAGGCAATTGTGAAAATACAGAAATGAACAAACAGAGTTTATATATGAAGAATTACACTATCTCACTGATAGCATTACTGTCCGCGGTGCTGACATTATCGTCCGCTAAGGCGCAACAAGAGCCCGGAAAGGACATAACGGTTATTCCTGCGATTGCCGAAGGGCTCAGTGTGCATAATCTGTTTCAATCCAATATGGTGCTTCAGCGCGAGAAGCCTATCACCATTTGGGGTTGGGCGCTTGCAGGTGAAGAGGTGACTGTATCATTTGGTGGAAAGACCCAGACCACAAAGGCTGGCGCAGACCGGTCGTGGAAGGTCATTTTCCCAGCGATGCCAGCGACGGCAGCGACGGCACAACCGTTGCAGATGACGATCAAGGGCAAGGCTACGACCCTTACGCTCGACAACATCCTGATGGGTGATGTCTGGGTGATGGGTGGACAGAGCAACATGCAGGAGCCTATTAGAAATCTTGACGGAGGGCCTGCGGAAATAGTCAGTGCGAACTATCCCAAGATCAGGCTCCTGACCGTTCCTAACCTGGTTGACAACCAGGAGAAGAAAAACTTCCCGCGCCGCCAAAAAGATAAACAGCCCGATGGCGATTGGGATATATGCTCGCCTCAAACCGTTCCTGATTTTTCCGGGATCGGATACATCTTCGCACGGCGGATTCACATGGCATCGCAAGTTCCCATTGGCGTGATCGATGCCTCCTTTTGGGGAACACCCGTCGAAGGATGGATGCCGCTCTCCGTCGTCAAATCCATGGATAGCGATGTTGTTCGGGCGTTGGTTGCCGACTGGGACCAAAAGGTTGCCGCGTGGGATCCGAAGAAAGAGCTGGAAAATCAGATCAAACAGCATGCGCAAAAGATGGAAGAGCTGAAGAAGCAGGGCAAACCATCCAATGAGTCGCCTCCATCCAAACCGGTCGGCGCCCCCATCGACAACCAGAATTATCCCGGTAACTGTTATGCCAGCATGATTTCTCCCATTGCGGGATTTGGAGTAAAGGGTGCGGTTTGGCATCAGGGTTACAATAATTCCCGACCTGATGCGGAGACTTTTTACTATCAGGTTTTCCCGAAGATGATCGCCTCGTGGCGTGCCGCATTCAATGATGCCACTATGCCCTTCGGCATCATCTCCCTGTGCACTGACGGTGCGGCGCAGACCTCGGACAATTACCTGGAAAGCATGATGGACTTCGGGATTTATGTCCGCGAAGCCCATTACAAAACCTTTCTCGACTTCTACAAGGCAGGCGACAAGAACATCGGGTATGCCAGCAGTTACGACCACCGCGCTGCGTGGTGGCACCCGGAACTGAAGATACCTGCGGCCGAGCGGATCGCGCGTTGGGCCATGGTCACCCAGTATGGTTTCAACTCCGTGAATTGGATGCCACCCATGGTTACGAAAGTGGAGCCAAAGGACAATACCCTCATCCTGAGTTTTGACTCCGATATGGCATCCGTGAACAATGAGGCGATGGCAGGGTTCTCGATTGCGGGGAAAGATGGAAAATTCCAGCCTGCTAAAGCGGAATACCTGGTCATCGGTAAAGACAACAATGGTCAGCCGCAAATCACCTGGAAGGCTCTTGTTTTGAGCCATCCCCTCGTGCCAAATCCCATTCACTACCGTTTTGCCTGGGGCCGCAATCCCAAGGCGAATGCCCGTATGGTGTTCATCAGAGACATTCCCTTAGCGACGCAGCGCAGTGACAACTGGACAGTCGCTGACATGTACGAAAACTACACTGGGAAAAAGTCAGCAGTTCCAGGGCAAGTGCATGGCGGAGAAGTCGAAGAACTCAAAAAGGCGCTTAAGGCAGCCGACCTCGAACGGCGGATTTTCGAAGCCCGGGCGCTACTCGAGGCCCAGAAATAATAATCACCAATCTCATGAAACGATCATCTATCACCCTCCTCAGCTTGTCCCTGTTCGCCAGCCAGCTCCATGCCGCAGGCGGGGGCGGCGACGACCAGGGTTATTACACCGAAGAACACATCTACCAAACCCGCCCGAATCCGGCCGGCGAGAGTTTTTTCGGCGGCATCGGCACCACCGGCCTCAAGCCGCGGATCTATCCGGGTGTGGTCCTCAAGGTCGAGGAAATGGCACCCGGGTCGCCGTCCGAGGGCAAGTTCGCCAAGGGCGAGATCCTCACCGGAATCAATGAGACCGCCCTCAAAGGGCTCGACCCCTTCGTCGCCATGGGCAACGCCCTCACCAAGGCCGAGGCCACGGATGGAAAGATGGTTTTCGATGTGACCTCCACCGATGGCAAGACCCAGCGCAAGGAAACCGTCACGATTCCCGTGCTGGGTGCCTACAGCAAGACCTGGCCGCTGGATTGCCCGAAGTCGAAGCGCATCATCGATGAAGCCGCCGCCTTTTATGCCGATCCGCAGAAATTCAACTCGCGCGACATTCCGGGCGCCCTCGGCTGCCTGTTCCTGCTTTCCACCGGCGATGACAAATATCTGCCCCGGGTGAAAGCCTATTTCGATGCCTTTCCGAAGGATGTGAAAGCCATCGGCGTGAGCACCTGGAGCAATGGTTACAACGGGATTGCTTGCGGTGAATACTACCTGCGGACAGGGGACAAGTCGGTGTTGCCCATTCTGCAATATTACTGCGACGACGCGAAGGAACACCAGATATACGGCTGCGGGTGGTCGCATTATGGGACCAAGAGTGTCCACCCCGGGTACATGGGTGGAGTGTTGCACGCGGCAAGCGTACAATTACTCACCACGCTACTACTGGGCAAGGAATGCGGAGTGAATGTCGATGACAAGACCTTGCACGGCGCGCTCCGCCACGTCTACCGCTTCGCCGGCCGCGGCTCGGTCCCCTACGGTAATCACCGTGGTGAAGGCGGCCTCGGCGGCAACGGCAAGGACGGCATGGTCGCCGCCGCCATGCAGATCGCCGCAGGTGCCAGCGGCGATGTGACCATTTACGAGAAAGCCCGTAACTATCTGGCCTTGGAGACGATCGACAGCTACTCGACGATGGTGATGGGTCATGGCGACCATGGGCGCAGTGACGGCATCTGGCGCAGCATCACCACCTCCTATCTGATGCAGGACAAGCCAGACCTTTTCCGTCAGTCGATGGACCGCCTCACCTGGTGGCACGATCTGAGCCGCGAACCTGGCGGCAGCATCGGCATCGCGACACTGAATTTTATGAATGACAGCCCAGTCGGCCACTCCGGTCCCGGCATGGGGCTGTCCTTCACCGCGCCCTTGCGCACGCTGCGCATCACCGGTGCGCCGAAAACGAAGTTCTCCAAGGAATACAAACTGCCCACAAAGCTATGGGGCACCGAGGCCGACCTGGCATTCCTCTCACTCGAACATAACCCTAAATACCTGGAATACGGCCCCGAGGAACCCACACACGTTCCCTATTGGGCCTTGGGCGGCGCATATCACCAACCGAAGAAGGATATCAAAACCCTGCCCCGGGAAGTGATTCTCAAAAACGTCTATCACCGGCAATTCATGATCCGCACCCAGGCGTGCAAGGCTCTCCGCGCGATCGATGCCTTCGATGAACTCGAAAAACTCCTGGAAGACCCCGACCCGCGTGTGCGCCGCGCCGCACTGGACGGTATGATCGACTACAACTACTTTTTTTGCATCGGAAATAACCCGATCCCCACGGACAAGTTCACTCCGGCGATGGTGAAAAGCATCACGAAAATGCTCTCCGATCCCAAGGAGGCGTGGTGGGTGATCGACGGTGCGCTGCTGGCACTCAAGTTCGCTCCGGCCAAGGACATCCAGCAGAACTACAAGCTCATCGAGCCGTGGACCAAACACTCCGACTGGTGGCTGCGCGAGGCGGCCTTCAGGGCGCTCTCTGGACTTGAGAAAGATGATGCCCTCTACGTCAAAATTCTTCCCACACTCCTGAAAATGGCGACCAGCGAATTCCACGCCATGCCCCGCGAGACGATGATGCAGCACCTCAACGGGGTCCTGCAGAAAAAGAAGCCCGAGAGCGACGCGGGCAAACTCATTGTTGCCGCACTGCGTAAAGGCGTGGACACGGGCAAGATCAAGAGCAGTGATCTCGGCGTGAGTGCTTGGAACGTCATGGAAACCCTGAAGCTTTGCCTGCAGAACGATCCAACCCTTGCCCCTGCACTCGCTACTGCCCTGCAACTTCGATTCAGCGACTTGAGAACGGGTGATATCGTCGGCATCGTGGCAGATCCAGGCGGATTTACCGCCGTTATGGAAAAACTGGATGCCAAGCAACGCGAGGAACTCAAGGACATCCTCTTTAAGGCTTACCGCCCGGAAATCATCAAGCGGCTTAAGGCCAAGGACTATGAAGAGGAAGGCCATAAGCCGGGCGTGATTAGCGCCATCGTGAACCTGACGAATCTCAAGGAGAAGGTAGCCGTCCCCGGGCCGGATCCGGCAACGTTTGCCTCGCCGCCGTCGATCAGTGGCACTCTGGATATCGTCATGAAGGCGACCCCGGGCCGCGACGACTTTGAGCCGATCGAATACTTCTTCGATGAGACCTCGGGCAATCCGGGAGGAGCTGACAGCGGATGGACAACCCATCCTGTCTACACGGACACGAGCCTGGAGCCCGGCACGAGCTACACCTACACGGTGAAGATGCGCAATGCCTTGGGTCAAGAGGGCAACGCATCACTTCCATTGAGTGTGACGACCCCTGCTGCAAAATTCACGGCGGTGCCAATACCGAATGGTGGTTTCGACACGATCTACAAACCGGGCCAGACCACAATCACCGGGACCATCTCGGGCTATACGACTGGCGTAGGACCGGCCACCACGCTATCCAGTGGAGGAAAGTTCAACTTCTCCGACAATACGTCGGGTATCCTTGCGGACGTCCCGGACTGGATAGGCTACGACCGGGACGGCTGGATCAAATATGGCGGCACCGGCCCATGGGGCACGCAAAACTCGAATTTGCAGGGGTTCCTGTCGGCCGGGGGGATGAAGGCGGGCGGCAATGCCTTCTCTTGTAACGGTGCGGGCTGGGCTTGCCGAGAGGGCGCACTGATCGTTTCGGCCGCTCCGATCGGAAAAGTTCAAGGCAAAGCCACCTATGTTCTCGTGGGATACGCCGCCGGCTCCGCAACGCCGTTCGTGCTCAGGTTGTTGGCAGACGGCGTGGAGGTCACGCCAACATCAGCGATCGATCCGCAACTCGTCGGCGGATGGCAGAAATTCTCCAGGACATACGCCCCTGCCGACCTCGCCAAGCACGTCGGCAAGGAGATCACCATCGTCTGTGGACTGGGCCGTGACTCCAAAGGAAACCAGACCGCCATGGACGAATTATCCCTCAGATATTTCATCGTCCCATGAGATGGTAAATGATAACATTCCGAAATTACAGTTACAAAAATACAAAAATCAAATGAAGTCACAAATTAAAATCGAGATTCCTTACATCAACCGAGCATTCCACACCAATTCTATGAAACGATCATCTATCATCCTCCTCAGCTTGTCCCTGTTCGCCAGCCAACTCCATGCCGCAGGCGGGGGTGGCAATGACCAGGGATATTACACCACCGACGAACTCAAATACCAAACCCGCCCGGATCCGAAGGGCGAGAGATTTTTCGGCGTCATCGGCACCACCGGGATCAAGGCACGGGGCTATCCGGGCGTGGTCCTCAAGGTGGAGGAAATGATGCCCGGCTCGCCGTGCGTGGGCAAATTCGCCAAACAAGAAATCCTCACCGGAATCAATGGGGCCGACCTCAAAGGGCACGACCCGTTCGTCGCCATGGGCAACGCCCTCACCAAGGCCGAGGCCACCGATGGTAAAATGGTTTTCGATGTGACCTCCGCCGACGGCAAGACCCAGCGCAAGGAAACCGTCACGATTCCCGTGCTCGGTGCCTACAGCAAGACCTGGCCGCTGGATTGCCCGAAGTCAAAACGCATCATCGATGAGGCCGCCGCCTTTTATTCCAATCCGGAAAAATTCAACCAGCAAGGCATTCCAGGCGCCCTCGGCTGCCTGTTCCTGCTTTCCACCGGCGATGACAAATATCTGCCACGGGTGAAAGCCTACTTCGATGCCTTTCCGAAGGATGTGAAAGCCATCGGTGAGAACACCTGGAACAATGGCTACAACGGGATCGCCTGTGGCGAATACTACCTTCGCACCGGCGACAAGTCGGTATTGCCCATCATGCAACATTACTGCGACGACGCGAAGGAGCGCCAGATGTTCGGCTGCGGCTGGACCCACTGGGGGCGCGGAATCTGGCCGGGATATGTTTGCAGCGGACTGATGAACCCGGCTGGCGCGCAGGTGCTCACCACACTGCTGCTGGGCAAGGAATGCGGCGTGAATGTCGATGAGAAGACCTTGCTCGGGTCACTCCGGTTTTTCTATCGCTTCGCAGGTCATGGCACGGTCCCTTACGGTGATCATCGTGGTGAAGGCGGACTCGGCTCCAACGGCAAGGACGGCATGATCGCGGCTGCCATGCAGATCGCCGCAGGCGCCAGCGGCGATGTCACCTCCTATCAAAAAGCCAGCAAATATCTGGCCTTATCGACGATCGAAAGCTACTCGTCGATGATATGTGGCCATGCTGATAATGGTCGCGGCGATGGCATCTGGCGCGGCATCACCACCTCCTATCTGATGAAGGAAAAACCCGCGCTTTTCCGTCAGTCGATGGACCGTCTGACCTGGTGGCACGATCTGAGCCGCGAACCGGGCGGCAGCATCGGCATCGCGACGCTGGACTTCTACGGCAGCGCAGTCGGCTCCTCCGGTCCCGGCATGGGATTCTCCTTCACCGCGCCCTTGCGCACGCTGCGCATCACCGGCGCGCCGAAAACGAAGTTTTCTCAAAAATACACCCTGCCCGAAAACCTGTGGGGCACCAAGGCCGACCTGGCATTCCTCTCGCTCGAGCACAACCCGAACTACTTGAAATACGGTCCGGAGCAACCCACGCATGTTCCCTATTATGCCTTGGGCGGCGGCTATCACCAACCGGACAAAGACCTCAAGACCCTGCCGCGTGAAATGTTTCTCAAGCACATCTATCACCGGAACGACATGATCCGCACCCAGGCGGGCAAGGCGCTCCGGGCGACCGGGGCCTTCGATGACCTCGAAAAACTCCTGCGTGACCCGGACCCGCGCGTGCGCCGCGCCGCGCTCGACGGTATGATCGATTACAACTACTGGTTTGGCATCGGAAACAACCCCATCCCCACCGACAAGTTCACCCCCGCGATGCTGGAAAGCATCACGAAAATGCTGACCGATCCCAAGGAGTCGTGGTGGGTGGTCAACGGTGCGTTGATGGCGCTCAAGTTCGCTCCAGCGGCGGAAATCCAGGCACGCCTGCCGCTCATCATGCCATGGACCAAGCATTCCGATTGGTGGTTTCGCGACTCCTCCTTCGCGGCGCTCTCAGGACTTCAAAAAGATGATGCCCTCTACGTCAAAATCCTTCCCACACTCCTGACGATGGCGACCAGCGAATATCACACCATGCCCCGCGAGTGGATGATGCAGCACCTCAACGCGGCCCTGCAGCAAAAGAAACCGGCAAGCGACGCCGGCAAACTCATTCTTGCCGCCCTGCGCAAAGGCGTGGACACAAGCGAGATCAAGCCTGGTGACCGTGCCCCCGAGGGAGCTCACAACGTCATGGAAACCCTGAAGGTTTGCCTGCAGAACGACCCCACCCTTGCCGTTGGACTCGCAAATGCCTTGAAACCGCGATTCAGCCAATTGAAAACCGGTGATCTCGTCGGCATCTTGGCATCTCCAGGCGCAAATCCAGCCGGACAGCCATTCGGGTTTTTCTCCGTTCGGGAAAAACTGGATTCCACGCAACGCAAGGAACTCGAGGACATCCTTTATACGGTTTACCGCCCGGAAATCGCCAAGCGGCTTAAAGCCAAAGACTATGCAGAGGAAGCCCATAGGCCGGGCATCGTGAGCACCCTCATCGACCTTGCGAAACTCCGCAATCCCACCGCCGGTTGGAAACCGATCGGCAAGGTGCCATCGTCAGAGCTTGTCTGGCGCTTCAAGTCATTCGATCCCATCGGAGAAAAAGACCAAGTCCCAACCCGCGAGAAAACACGCCATCGCGACATCCAGTTGACTGATGATTTGAAAGACTGGTTCAAGCCCGATTTCGACGACAGCAAGTGGAGCTCGGGACGCGCACCCATCGGCACCGGCCTCTACAAATCGGGCAATGATTCCTTTGCCAATCAATCGGATTGGGGCAAAGGAGAGTTCATCGTCGCGCGCACGACTTTCGAGGTGGAAAAGCTCGACTACGATTCCTACCGCCTGAGTATTCTGAACCCGCAAGGCTTCAAGGTTTACCTGAACGGACACCCGATCGTGGGCTACGGATGGTGGCAGAACAAACCCCACTATGCTCCTTGGCCGCTCGGACCCGGTCCGGTCGCACTCCTGAAAAAGGGCACCAACGTCATCGCGGTCTATACCAACGTGGAATACGACGAGACGACGAAAGCCCCGTTCGGGCAGTTGGATTGCTACTTCGAGGGCCTGAAGCACTCGGACTTGGAGTGAAGTGCACCCTTTGCGACCTCGCATTCCCCAAATATCTGAATACCAACGAATCAATGACAATGAAACGAGCTGTAGTCCTAACCGCAGCTCTGCTGTGCGTCCTATCGCCGGTCTGCTTCGCCAAACGCCTGCCGGACATTCCGACCTGCGCTTCACCCTATTCAGACTATGCGCCGTATTTGTGTTATCCCGGGTCCGATAAATACTATTCTTTTCCCGGCATCAGGGATCCCTGGGTCTTCAACCGTGCCATGGTTTGGCTGGAGCAGAAGGACGGCGTTGACGGCCCTCCGATCTGTTATAGCGGCGGCGATTCGTTGTGGCTCAGCGGAAAGCAACAGGCCTCCATCTGGCGTGGCGGAACGATCACGCAGCATGCGGACAACTCGACCACGTTCGCGGCGGCTCCTGCCGACGAGGGCGCCAAGCTGCCCTTCTTTACCGGCACGGTTGATCCGGAGATCATGAAGCTCTCGATCGGACACGCCTGCACGTCGCCGTTCCAGTTCAATCTGGAACAACATCCGAAAGCGATCCTGGAAGTCACCGATGCGACCGCGCCTTGGCGGTTCATGGTCGTGCTCAAGGGACGCGAAGGCAAACCTTCCTACAGCTGCGACTGGAAGACCGGTGCCGGCAATCTGGAGGTGGACCTGAGGAGTATCTATCGGACGCTCGGTTACCAAGGCAATTTTGCTCATGTCTATTTCCTGTTTTCCATAGCCGGACCGCCGGACAAAACCAAGTCCGTGACCTTCAGGCTGCACATGGCCGGGGAGGGTGCGGTCATTTCCTCCCTGCCGGTGATCCGGACCGATCAAAGGCAGCGTAAGGAAGGCGTTCCGCTGGCGTGCATTGTCGTCGATGAACAGGCCCGGAAACTGGGCGTAGGGACGGTCGCGGTTATGGCCAGAGTGAACGGGAAGGCCTATGCGATGAAGGAGACCGGCGGGATCTGGCGGACAAGCGTCCAAGACCTGCCCGTGGGCGATCATCGGGTGGCCCTTGAGGCAGAATGGCTCGGGAGCGAAAAGAAACGGGTCGCGATGCTGGACGTGTCCGTCACCGACGGAAAGTTCATTGGTTTCGATTCCGCGAGGAGTTTACTCACTTACGACGGAAAACCCATGCCTCCGATGGCGGGTTCGGAGACCGGCAAGCTGATTTACCAGCAACCTGATACTCCCAATGAGTCGCTGGTGTGCGATGAAAAGGAATGGAGCGAAGTTGTCGCCGCAGCCAAAGGCGGCAAGTTGGATATTGCCGACCGGTGGTGGGAAGGGCTTACGGAGAAAGACCAGGAAAAGCAGGCTAAGTATCTGGCCTCCTGCGGTTTCGATTTGATGCATTTGAGCAGTTGGTGGCACCACTGGGAAAGGACGGAGTATCTCGACCACGTCGCCCCCTATGGAGTCGAACGACTGGCCGGCACGCTGCGCGCCAACAGGAAGCACGGCGTATTCTTGTATTTCAATCTGGCGAACCACCACCCGTCTGAAGAAGGTTGCGTTCCATACCAGCAGCAGGTGGACGCGGGAATCCAGAAGTGGTCCTACGCGCTGGATTCCGGCTGGGTCAAGACCTACTTGGGCTACGCAGCCGCCTTTGCACGGCTCTTTAGCGACGAGACGTCCCTGCTGGCGGTCTCCGCCAACGGCGAACGTGACAGGAACTCCTGGGAGGGCAGTCGTGACTTTGTGAACCACACCTATGACATCTATCGCGCCGCGGACCCGAACCATTTGGTCATCACCGAATTCGATACGTTTGACGACCCCATGGCCGTTACCGCGTTCAAACCGAAACCCGCCGGTTTCCGGACATACACCTGCCATGACCGTGACAAGCCCTACGGCGCGGTGAACATCCGTCTTCTCGCCGGAAAGTACAAAGTGGAATTGATGCGTCCCCATCCCTATCAGGCGGAGGGGGCCTTCTGGGGGCAGATGCCGGTGGAGCTTCATGGTTACGAAGGCGACTCTCCGACTCCGAACCGCGACCAGGGAAAAATCCTGCAGTCCCCCAAGGCGATGTCCTACTACCGCAGGATGACCCGCGAGGAAACCTACCTGGCGCTGGTCTATCGGATGCCCATGTGCATGACGTGGGGCGAATGCATCATCGCGGACGAACGCAAGGTGCACCAGGATGTGCGGCAACGCGTGAACTGGACGCAGGAGTGGAAACCGGCTCCGCTGGCCATCCGCGTGAAAGCAGACAGGGACAAGTCCCTTGAACCCGATCTCTATGGCTGCGCACGGTTGATCGATGAACCTTACAAGTATGAGGAAAGAATGAACGCCCTTTCTCTGGAGACATCCTATCTATGGAAAAACGCGCCCGTACCTGACGGCGTCGCGCACGTCATTGATCTCAACAAACAGAGCGGCCTGAATCCCGCTTTCGCGTCGGACGGCGGCGATCTGCCCGATTTGTTGAAAGACCTGCGGCCAATCGTAGTGCCGGGCGGACAAACGCACTATGCCTGGAGCCGCGACGGCCGGACCTTGCTCGCCTACCTGCCCAAGCAGATTCCGGGAAGCACGCTGAAGCTTCAGGGCTTCCCAGACGAAACCTTGCACTACCGCCTCTACGACCTCGACAAGAAGGAGACCGTTGCCACGGGCGGTTTTCAAAAAAGGAGCGCTCTGAAGTTGCCGGAGAATGGAGACAGCTTCTTCCTGCTGGTCACGCCGTAGGGATGTCCAAAAGAGGCCGGAATAAATGAAGAATGCCAACGAATCAATGGCAATGAAACCAACTATCATCCTAACCGCAGCTTCGAGATCAACGGCAAGCCCGCTACCGAACCGTTCGTGTCCGGAAGCCTGCACGGCGAACAGCACGTCACCATCCTGCTGGGCCAGCTCCCCGAGCCCCCGACGCCGCCCATCCGCCCCGGCCAATGAGCCCGGCTCCAACGGGCTGAACCTGCACAACCCTGTCGATGATCCCGGCCTTCCCCGGGTGTGACAAAGTCGGAAAGCTCGCCATCATGAACAAATGGAGTGACCGGCTCT
>Ga0247843_1003590_pt1 | contig 24999 bp, 35 predicted proteins | sample LaCruzMarch2017__FD_192420 | JGI IMG/M metagenome (GOLD analysis project Ga0247843, IMG submission 192420) | Freshwater microbial communities from meromictic Lake La Cruz, Castile-La Mancha, Spain - LaCruzMarch2017_8m | ecosystem: Environmental > Aquatic > Freshwater > Lake | place: Spain...
GTGCTCAACAACAAATTGATACTGCTAAAAACAGAACGGAATTACTATCTCAAGCTGGTGTAAGTACTGCAAACGTTGCTCCTTGGACAGATCCAAACTGGAGAAGTCAACAGCAGGCCAAGGAAGACGCTGAACGTGCCCGAATGGACAAGCAGACGGCTGACTGGATGAAAATTCCAGAGGCCCAGCGTCCTGTTGTTGGAGGAGGGGGGTCATCAACCCCTCCTTCTGGTTATGGCAACTACCTCGACACGCCCATGTACACCGCGCCTACGGCGACTGGCGGCATCATGGATTTACCCACCGCGCCGTCTCCGGTTGTTAGCCCTGCCTCAGTTGCTACCGCTCCTGCCCCTGCGCCAGAACCTGACTACTATGCGGATCAACAAAGAGAAGAAAGATATACGCCTCCTTCGGCACCTGCCGCTACAACACCTACAACAACAGGCACAACAGGCACAACACCTACCCCCGGTGGCACTGGCACAACACCACTCACTCCGGTTACAGGTGCTGTGCCTGACGCACCAGCCATAGCAACTGCTCCGAGCTACACAGCAGCACAAACCTCTACCACTGGTTTGGGAGCACAGGCTGTTTTAGCTGGTCCAACCACTACTGCCACTGCTGCTGCTCCTGCTGAAGCGGCAGGTGTCACTGCCCTTGCACCAATTGTTGCACCAACCGTCACTGCTGCACAATCTGCTCCCGGTGTCCAGCAAGCCTTGACAGGTTTAACTGCTGAGCAAGGTACGTTGTCACAACAGGCGCAGGTAACAGCAGCCCAACAAGATCCACGTACAACTGCTGTTTCTGGCCTCACTGCTGCACAGGGCGAAGCTGCTCAAGTTGTTGCTCCTGCTGATCGTGTGCTTCAGGCTGGTGAGATGGTGTCTGGTTCAGCCGTTGACATGGCTAAGGTTGATACAGAGCTTGCAAAGACTCAGGCTGCTCAGGGTGTTGTCACTGAAGAGATGACAGTGCAGGGCCAGTTGAACAAACTCACTAAAGACTTTGACGCTGGCAATCCACCACCTTGGGCTGCTGCGTCCATGAGGGCTGCTACAGCACAGCTTGCTGCCCGTGGTCTTGGTGCTAGTAGCCTAGCTGGTCAAGCCATCATTCAGGCCACTCTAGAGGCTGCTACACCCATTGCTGCTGCTGACGCTAAAGTGTTTGAAACAATGGGGTTGCAGAACTTGTCCAACCGTCAGCAAATTGCTGTGCTTGTTGGTCAACAACGTGCTCAGTTTCTTGGTCAAGAATTTGATCAAAACTTTCAAGCTCGTGTTATCAATGCTGCAAAGATTAGTGACATTGCTAACAAGAACTTTGATGCTGCCACCACTATTGCTTTGGAGAATGCTCGGCTTGCTAACACAATGAACCTTGCCAATCTTTCGTCAAAGAATGCATTGATTTTGGAAGAAGCTGCTGCTATGTCTCGCTTGGAGACACAGAACCTTAACAACCGTCAACAGGCTGCTGTTCAGAATGCTCAGAACTTCTTACAGATTGACATGAAGAACTTGGAGAATCGTCAACAGACAGCCATCTTCAAATCGCAAGCCATTGTTAATTCATTAGTGAGTGATGCTGGTTTTGAGAATGCTACACGAGCAACCAACGCCAGCAATAAACTAGAAGCTGATAAAATCTCTGCAACATTGGCACTCACTGCTCAACAGTTTTCAGCATCTGAGAAGAACAAACTTGCTGTTGCCAACATGGATGCTGCTAATGAGTTGGCTAAATTCAATGCTCAAGAGCGTAATGATCGTGATGATTTTAATGCTAAAATGTCTACAGAGATTAATGCAGCCAATGCTAGGATATTAGCTGAAGTGTCTACAGCCAACACCGCTGCTGTCAATGCAGCTAACGCTGTTAATGCTAAGAACGCTACAGACTTGACGGCGGCTCAGTATGCACAACAGAGTCAAACCTATCGTGACTTGCTTGAGATGTCGTGGAAGACTGGTGAGTATGCTAAAGATCGTATTGAGAAATTGGCAATTGCTATGATTACCAGAGACAGTGAGAAAATGAAACTTGATTCTGCGGAAAGTAAGTCTTGGGGTGAGGCTTTATTTAAACTAGGCATTGCCATTTGGGGAACATAATGAAACACATCAAAGACTATTACAACAAAGTTGACAATGCTATTGCATTAAAGAATAAGACTGCTCCTAAAAACAAAGGGTTGTTGTCGTCTTCAAAACCTAAAGAGCAACCACAAAACGAAATGAGTGTCATCGTAAGTTTTGTCGAGAACATTCGACAATCACGAGAGGAAATGAAGAATGGCTAAGCAAAGTCCTTTTGATGTTATTCAACCTGTACCACCCGGTATCTCGTGGACAGCAGAACCACGTAGCCGTCCTTGGGCTACACCACCTAAGTTTGTTAATGTAGCTGAGATAGCACAGACCTATGTGGATAAGATGTCGTCACCTACTTCAATCAACAATATGTTGGAGCTTATTGAATCCGAAGTACCACTGGCTGCAATTGCAAATGCATTGATGATTAATGGTGTTGCTCAGAATGCTCATACTATTGATGCTGGTATTTTAGTTATGCCTGTCATCATTGAAATGTTAGTTACGCTTGCCGAGCTACATGATGTTGAATATACACTGTTCCCTGAAGCTGAAGATGCTGGTGATATTCCTGCTCGTATTATAAATAAAGCGCTGAAGAAACTTAAATCACCTATTGCGGCTGAAGAAGAATCTGCACCTGTTGTTAAACTTTCTGGTTTGATGGCTCGTAAATCTAACGATATGGAGAACATGTAATGGGACTTAGACTTAGTTCGTTTCTTCTAGGGGCAACTACTGCTGCTGCCGATACTCTTGAAGAAGATAGAGTGTCAGCAGCCAAGAGTGCTTCATTGGGTGTCAAAGCTTTAAAAGAAAACTATGACAAGGTGATGCTTGAGAATCGTACACTTGAGAACAAGGTTACGAAGAACATGGAAGCTTTGAAAACCTTCGATAGTACAGCCACTGACGCTCAGTTGTTTGCTGCTGCTACCAATGATACTTATATGAACATGGCTGTTGAAGCTGCTAAAGCCAACCCTGCCAGTTTCAAAGTTGGTGATGTTGTACATATCAAAGAAAATAATGCTTCTAAGTTGACTGCTACTGAGATGCTCAAAGCCTACACTACAATTCCTTCTGTTTCTAAAGCAGCACGGCAGGCTGAAGAAAGCTCTGGTAATTTTGTATCTGATATTCGTAAACGTGTTGCATCTAGTGCAGCCAGTAAAGCCGAAGAACAAACTGCAAGGGCTATGGGTGTTTCTATTGAGCAGCTTCGTGGTGCTAGTGAGTTTAAACGTCCTGCGTTTGATACTGGTGCTGAGTTTGATATGGCTAAGTTTCAGAAGCAACCATCGAACAGCAAAGAAATACTTGATGCTCTTGATGTTAAGGAAATTCAAACAGCAAAGCAGTTTGGTAAGGACAGTCCTGAAGCTCGTGCTATTAAAGAGCAGAAAGATTTTGTTAAATCCTTTGAGCAAAAAGCTGATTCATCTGCAGAAGCCCGTGCTAATCGACTGATGGTTGAGGCACTAGACTCTAAAGACCCTGCTCGTATTAAAGAGATCAATAAAGACTTAGCTGCTACTCGTGCTTCCATTGTCAATCATAAAAAGCTTACAAGCATTGCCGACCCTAAAGAAAAAGAAGCAACCTACACAGCAATGAAGGGTGATGTTAGCGACTATGTAAATACACGGATGCGTGATGCTAAAGGCACGAAGTGGAGAAACATGGTTGACTTTAAAACATATACCGATGATGCAACAGGTAAAACTATTGTTAGTAAAGTTACTAAAGTTGACATGAGCGTTGAACAACAACAAGAGATGTTTGCTTTTGAACGTAAGCTGACAGCACAGGCTTTGAAGGATAATGGTTATACGCTACCGGACGGTACACCACGTACACCTGTTGCTGAACGGTTGATGCGAAACTTCAACATTAGTGCTGCTGATTTAGCCGCCCCCTCAACGACACCAACTCAACCAGCGCCTGTAGCTGCACCAACAACAACTCCTGCACGTCCTGCTACTTCAGCGAAACCTGAACTTACTCGTGAAGATCAAGACGCTTTAGTGTGGGCCAACACACCAGCTAATGCTGGCCCCAAAGCTGATGCGATTAAGAAGAAAATTCAGAATAAAATAAACGGTGTAAACTAATATGGCATTTGATCCAGACAAGTATTTGGCTGAAAAAGCTACACCTCAAACTGGTGGTTTCAACCCCGATGCTTACTTAGCTAAGGATGATGTACCAACACAGCCCTTAAAGCCCACACCACAGCAAATTGAACGCATGGCTGCACAGCCTGTATCAAGCGTCACAGCCCCCATCACTGGTGAGGGTGGTGCTGCTTTTGGTATGGTGCCTAAGCCGGGTGGTAAAGCCCCTGTTGTGCAGGCTAAGAAGCCTATTGAGGTTGCATCAGAACGAGACTTCACAGGCTTAGATGCTGCGTTGGAGAGGCTGACACCTAAACCACAAGTAAGCGTAACTGCACCAGTAGAGGGTGAGGGTGGTGCTGCTTTTGGTATGGTGCCTAAGCAGAAGTTTGGTGGTCGCAATGAAGGACTTACACCGAAGATTGCTGCACAGTCACCAGAGATTGTTTCGTTTGCTACAGAGTATCTGAAGACTCGTCGTCCAAACGTAGCAATTCCTAAAGAGCCTACACAGATTGTTGAAGCATTTCGTGATTCATTTGTTAAGAGCACGGGCGATGAAATAGGTGAACTCACTTGGTTGTCTAATGCTGGACCAAGACAGAAAGAGATTGCTCTGAAGGCTCGTGATGTTGCTGACAAGCTGTCGACAAACTATGCTGCTGAAATCATCAATGTACTCACAGACTCTGCTACGTTTATTGGTGCTGGTGCAGGTTTTCTGTACAAGCAAGCTGCTCTGCGTACAACACAATCGTTGGTGCGTACACAGCTTAAAACTGCTGGTGTCACTGCAGCCACTGAAGGTGCTGTTGCTGGTGCTACAAACATTGTCAAACAGAAACAAGACATTGAACTGGCTGTGAAGGATGAAGTTAGCTACATAGAGACAGCGGTTGTTGCTGGCCTTAGTATGGTGATTGAAGGTGCTGTTGCTGCAAAGACTGTAGCGTCCGGTGGTAGGCGTGTTGCTGATCGCATCACAGACCTGAGAGCTACAGCAAAGCCACAAGAGTCTGATGCAGCCACTGAAGCTTTCAAAGCTAAGTTTGCTGAGAAAGAAAAGCAAGTATTGGCTCCATTGTTTGAGTCATCTACTGAGCGTCAAGCTGCACGTGAAGCTACGTTCGATGCAGTGTCACCACCCACAGATGCGATGCAGTCTGTGCTGAAGAAGCCCATTGTCGATGACATCTTTAAGGTGGCTAGGCAACTCTTTACAGACAACCCTGACCTACGTCCCAACCTCGAAGAAGTTAGGACAGTGCAGGGTATTGTTGATGCGTTGAACGTGGCAGACGAAGATGTCATTCAGCAAGCTGCATCACGTGCTGGTGTTAAGCCTGCCGACTTCCTTGAGATGTTTAAGGTGCAGGCTTCAGAGGCTGGTGCATTCTTGCAGCAAGCTAAGTCCACTGCTGATATGCTTCGTAAGATGACCAATGGTGATCCAGCTTTGGAAGACGCATTCAAGCGTATGCTGAACGCTGGCGCTGGTACAGAGTATTTATCAGGTAAGTCTTTAGGTGCTTTGAAGACCGTCACAGGCGCTTCAGTTGCTGCTTCCACTGCTGGCCTTAGCACGGCTGTTATGAACGCTATTGGCCTGACTGGTACGTTGGGTATCCAAGTTGCTGGCGATGTCATAGAAGCCACCATTAAGTCTGCTGGACGCATAGTTAATGACCTTCGTGGTGGTGGTGCCCCTATCAATACTGCACGTGTACAGGAAGAGATTGGTACCATCTTTGCTGACGGTGGTTTTGTATTGTCTAGGTTGATGGATGCTGGCTACACTAAAGAGTTAATTGACATGGCATTAAAAAACAATCCACGCCTTAACAACCTCATCACAAACGTTGGTGCTGAAGTTGAGACACAAGGTGGTGGCGCAGTTAATGATGTACTGAGAACCATTAACATCTTCAACCGCGCAGTTGACGGTGTTGTTCGTGGTCCAATCTTTATTCAGAGTGTGAAGAACCGCATGAAAGATGTTGGTCTTGACTTTGAAGACTTCATGGCTAATGACAAGCCTGTACCAACATCACTGCTCAAAGCTGCTGCTGAAGATACGATGAAGATGACGTTCTCTTATTCGTTTAAAAATACTGATGAGAAAAGTATTGAAGGTTTGTTTGAAGACAGAGCATTTAGAGTATTACAGGCAATCAACACCAATGCTGGCGCTGGTGTTATTAAAGACTTCGTTGCTCCCTTTATTCGCTTTCAACTTAATGCTATACGCTACACCTATCGTATGACCCCGATTAGCGGCATTGGTGGCTATCAAGAATTGAAACAAGCAGCAAAGCTTCGTGATGAAGGCAAGATACTTGAAGCTGCTGGTATGTCCTATGACGGTAAGCGTAAAGTGTTGGACAGTGCTGTTGGTACAGCAGCCATTGTTGGAGCTATAGCATTCCGTGAAGACAATGCAGACGTTGCATTCTATCAATACAAAGACAAAGATGGTAATGTCAAAGACGGTAGCACATTGTTCCCTTATGTGAACATCATGGCATTGGCCGAAGCATCACTGATAATGAAGGACATCGGTAAAGAACTCTGGTACACCACAACAATGACACCAGAACAACGGGCCACAGAAGCTACAAAGATTAAAGAACAAGCAGATGCATTGAGCGCTAACGATCCTCAAAAGCAAAGCCTCACTAACCAATATGAGTTGTTGCAGCTAGGACGTGTTCGTAACTTTGAAGGTGGCAAGTTTGCTCAAATCATTGCGGGTATGGGTCGCTCTGCTGGTGTGCAAAAGTCTGTGTTTAATACTTTTGCAGAAACAGTAGAGGATGGTATTAGCGAGAGCATGGAGAAGAAGGGTGGTCAGGTTGTCGGTGACTTCATCAGCCGTTTTGATAACGTACTGAATCCAATATATGACGCTGTCAACTTATTACGTGACGATATGCGTGTGGTGGATGCCAAGGCTTCTACAACAATGGCTGGTCAAGTGTCACCGGGTGTTGAAGCTGCTGTAGCTACAGTGGCTGCACCTATACCGGGTGCTCGTGACATGTTGCAGAGCCGTCCTAGCCTGTTCCAAGCGACAGAACAGAAGACCCCTGTTGTGGCCCGTCAGTTCACTGGAACACGGCCTACGCCCCCTACAACGGCTATTGAAAAGGAGTTGGTGCGCTTGAACATCCAGCCCTATTCTGTTGTTAAGACATTGGGTAACAGAGACTTGGACAACATGCGTATTCAATTGGCTGCACCAGAGTTTAGAGGTGCGGTGGCTGAGTTGATAGCTAGTCCAGACTATAAAGCTAAGTCGGCTAACGAACAACAATCTGCTATCAAGAGCACGATGAACACTGTACTGTCTTCATACAAACAAGATGCTCAAGATTTGTTCTTAGAGAAGTATGGACAGTCTGCTATTAATGCGTTGTATGAGAAAGCTCCTGATAAGGCCGCACAAGAAGATGCATTTGTTCGAGCATTCAAACGTAAGCCGACAACTAATGCTGATAAGTTTGCCATCATTGAAGGTGGATTTAAAGATGTTGGTGAAGTTGGTAAAGCAAAGGGTGGACTAGCAAGTCGTCGGTAATCGGTAATAAGCACCGACAATAAGAAAGGGGAGCCTATGTAGCTCCCCTTTTCATTTGGGCAGAAGGACGAGAATCGAACTCTGTCTACTTGTTTCACAGACAAGTGTGCTAAACCATTACACTATCCACTGCATATTGTTTGGCGAACCGAGTAGGAGTCGAACCCACAACCTACGGATTTGGAATCCGTTGCTCTGCCAGTTGAGCTACCGGAACGTGGAAGCGGGGGAAGTACTCGAAACTTCTGCGTAGAGCTTATGAGACTTACGGATGCCCTGAATCCCCGCTGACAATGTTATATCACAACTTGAACGCTTCTTTCAACTGCTCTGTTGCAGCCTCTACAAGCTTTGGATGCTTGAACTGATACACGTCAGGAATCTTCAACACATGATGTTCCATATTATCAATGAGTTCTTTGTGGTCGTAGCAGGCAACTTGGTAGTTGCCATCATCAACAAACACTACAGCGTCTGCCCATTGAAGCTGCACCTCATCTAGCACAATCAAAGCATAGTCGCTGGCTGTACCAACTGCTCTGGTGTTGAAGTTGAACGGCTCGTTAGACAAGATCCATGCTAGTGTAGGACTACGCAGCAAACCTGCCGAACAGACACACAGCACCTTCTTTGCGTCCCCTTGATGGGGGTTACGCATGTTATGCAGACGATTGAATGTTGTCATTTAATCCTCGCAAGATTGTCGAAGTATGCAGCATTAAAGCCACGCTCCCATTCCATACCAGCCAAGCTAGATGGGTCATAGCTGTTAGTAAGCCAGCCACGACTGAAGGCGTAGTAGCCCTTCTCAAACTGGATACGTAACAAATGTTGTGGTCGTTTAAACTGTTGCATGATTGTCCCCATAGAGTTCATTGCTGAGCAGGTATCCCTCTAGCTCCCACATCTTGTTGATAGCATCCTCGTAGGCATACTTCTCACCAAGGGCTATGTTGAACTTAGCAGGGTCTACACAGGCACTCTTACCAATGATGAGAAAGCCACAATACAGGTGCATAAAGCACAGCGTTGTAGTTGTGTCAGGCACAACATAGTATTCCACCTTCTTAGTCTTCTCAGCCATGTCTGTGGTGGTGACAGACGTGCGCTTGATAGGTTGTTCAGGCTGGTTCATCTTCGTAAGCCTCATCAACTTTCTTGACAATGTACTGGTGGGCAAGGATGGCTGCAACGTGTGCGTTGCTTTCTTTGTCGGGTGTCTCAGGTTCAAACAAGATTTGGATACTGAGACTACCATCATTGTCGTCTGTGAAGACTAGGGTGGCTTTATTGGGTTGCATGAATATGCTCCTTCAGTTGGTTAATTTTGAGGTTGTAGCAATCAGACTTCACAGTGTAGCCGTTGCTGGTATCGATTGTACCCTTTTTCATGAACACACTGTCAAGTGTATACTGTTGTTTTTCGTACACACCTAAGAACCAACCCACACTGAAGTCGTTCTTGACACGAACGAAAGCATAGTAGTCACACTCTTGGGTTGTATTCAACGCAGCAATAGAACACTCGTAAGTATCTAAAGACTTAACAGATGTCTGCTTAGTTTTCACATCCACTGTCTTACCGTTGCACAGGATGAGGTCGTAGTCATAGGTGTTAGCAAGTACACCACCCATCACCTGCTGTGCAATGGCCTCACCAATGAAGCCAGCAATGTTACCAGCCCCATTGATGATGGAGTTGCGTAGCCTACCCATCTCTGCTGCTTTGTCTCTAGCAGTGACGAGCATGCCGCCAGTAACAACAACTTCAATCACTCTTTACCGCCAATCAAGTTCATTTCACCAATGTAGATTTTGATGAATGGTAATAGGATGATGATGCCTACGAAGGCAAACAAACCATCTTCAACATCATCAGTGTCAGCAATGTGGCAGATGTCTTCATTGAATTCAATGTCGAGGCCAATACCTTGTCGCGGTTCAATGATAAACATATTTTCCTTTAGATTACAGACTAGCACCAATCTCAACAAACTCAAAGCTGAGTTGCCATAGATGTGCATATGATGGTTGTTTGATGAGCCAGTTTAGAAACTTGTCTTGTGCTTCAGAAATAGTGGAAGCTTCAACATGCAACACACCTTTGAACACATTGTTTTGGCTGCTATAGCTGACAGTGAAGTGTCTCATGCTGCCCTGCCCCACACATCGTCCCATGTACCAGTCTGAGCACCCTTGCTGTAGTCTGTGACCTTCTGTTCAAAGAAGTTGGTGTGTGATGTACCGAGCATGCCATCAACCCAAGGTAGAGGATTCTTCTTGATCTTGTAGATTCCTTTCATACCCATTGAAATGAGTCGACGATCTGCAATGTAGCGAATGTATTCTTTCACTTCTTCTTTGGTAATCTTCTCAACTTCCACCATACCAAAAGCAAGATCAATGAACTGGTCCTCAAGAGCAACCATCTCCTTAGCAATCTCTTTAATCTGTTCAGGTGTTGTTTCATCTTGATGATGTTTAACATATTCACGATATACCTTTATCATTCCTTCAGCATGCATAGTCTCATCAAGGATGGACCAGCTAATGATTTGACCAAGCCCTTTCAGCTTACCGTTACGTGCAAAGTTGAGCAACATAACAAAGCTTGAGAACAACTGCATACCTTCGCCGAAGGCAGAGATGACAGCAATCTTCTCAGCCACTGGTGCTGTGTTCAGGCGTTGCAGGTAGTCATGCTTCTCAACCATCTCACCATATTGCAGGAACTCGTTGTAGGTTGACTCAGGCAAACCCAATGTTTCAATCAAGTGTGCATAGGCTGCAACGTGCAAAGCTTCACGGGCAGCAAACCCACTCATCATCATTCGCACTTCCGGTTGACGGAACAAAGGAATGTAATGGTCATGGTAGCCACTACCAATGTCCAAGTCACCTTGTACAAAGAAGCGCAATATCTTTGTCAGAAACTCTTGTTCTTCTTTAGAAAGTCGCTCTTTGTAGTCTTTGATGTCCTCAGTCATAACAACTTCGCTATGTAACCAGTGGCTTTGCTCATGTTGCAACCAAGCATCATACGCCCACGGGAACTTAAAAGGCTTAAACGTTGTACGCTCGTCTGTAATATCTGATTTAGTCTTTGTCATTGTTTACTTTCTTTGATGAAGTAAAGTATGTTACGAGAAGTTCGGAGGATATGCAGTTGGCAGCATATCTACAACCTACGTACAATGAACCACTAGGTACGTGCTGTATTTTGTAGAAGTATGCCATAGTCACCCTTCGCAAGCTAAGCAGGTGTCACCATCTGCAATTTGTTTTAAGTCAATCTCATCTTCAATACGTTGACGCTTAATCTGAGCACCAACCTTGTCTGCCTTCTTAACCTTCTCACTGCGAAGATAGTACAGGCTCTTCAGTCCACTCTTCCAAGCAAGGAAGTGAACGCTGTGCAGATACTTCACAGACACGTTAGCAGGGAAGAACAGGTTCACACTCTGTCCCTGATCAATATACTTCTGACGGTCAGCAGCAAGCTCAATGAGCCAGCGTTGATCAATCTCCATCGCTGTCTTGTACACTTCCTTCAGCTTCTCAGGCACGTCCAGATGCTGGATAGAGCCATCGTTGCTGATGATGGACGCCCACACATCGTCATCGTCCATACCAAGCTGTGCAAGCTCTGCTTTGAGGAAACGATTCTTGTACACGAACGCACCAGACAATGTATCCTGACGGAATACATTAGCTCGGTAAGGCTCGATTGATGGGGACGTATTACCCATGATTAGGCTGCTACTGGCGTTGGGAGCAATAGCAGTCCAATGACTAAAGCGACGACGAATACCACTGAGATGTGCATCAGGGCATTCGCCACGTGACGTAACCAAGATAGCGTCACCAATCGTGCATTGGTTGTGGATGTGTTTGAAGATTTCATTGTTGTAACTCTTAGATAGTACACCATCAATAGTAACACCTTTCTTCTGCAAGAAAGCATGAAAGCCTAGTGTGCCGATACCAATACTACGTTCCATCAAAGCGCTGGCACGAGCACGGGCAATAGTGTCTGGTGCATTGTCAATAAAATATTGCAACACGTTGTCCAACATCTCCATAACATCAAGGATAAACTGTTTGTCCTTTTTCCATTCGTCATAGTATTCCAAGTTCAGTGAAGACAAGCAGCACACGGCTGTGCGTTTCTCATTTGTTGGCAGGAAGATTTCAGTGCAGAGGTTACTACCATTGATGGTAAAGCCTTTGTCTTTCAACCACGATGGCATAGCTTTGTTGGCTGTGTCAATGAAGACGAGATAGGGTTCACCTGTTTGCATACGCAGGTCCAAGATCTTCTGCCACAAATACTTAGCTGACACTGTCTCAACCACTTCACCGTTGGCAGGATTGACTAGGTTGAAGCTGTCGTCTGTACTGTCATCTTTCATGCATCGTTCGATGATGTTCATGAACTCGTCGGACATGTTGATGCCGTGATGCATGTTCAGGGTGCGAACGTTCTGATCACCAGTGGGCTTACGCATCTCCAGAAACTGGATGATGTCAGGATGGTTGATGCTGAGGTAGGCGGCATAGCTTCCACGGCGTGTACGTCCTTGACGGTAGGCCAATGAACTAGCATCATAGATTTTCAAGTGAGGCATAACACCAGTGGACTTGTCATCGCTGTTGCGAATACCAACGTGAATACCAACACCACCACCCATCATCGAAAGCCAATTAGTTTCTGATAGATTGTCGACCAAACCTTCTGCGCTATCGTCCATATAGTTAAGAAAACAGCTAATAGGAAGCCCCCGCTTAGACCTACCAAAAGATAGGATAGGAGTAGAATAGCTGAGCCAGTGTTTACTAGAGTAGTCATACAGTCGCTGAGCATGTTCTTGATTGCTGGCGAATACTTCTGATACAAATGCGAAACGTTCTTGTGGAGATACTTCATCATCCTTCATGTAGCTTTCTTTAAGACGTTGAAGACCTAGCTCATCAAACAATGCGTCACGGGATAGGTCAATGTCAACCTTGAATGTCATGTAATACCTTGGTGTTAGAGGAAAAGAAAGCAGCCGAAGCTGCTTAGGTGTGGGAGGGACAGAAGTTATACCATCTATCGATTGTCACCGCTGCCCTGAAGTGTACCGTTGTCTTTTCTGCCCCACAGTTTTTGCAAATTGTGTATACAGATTTCGGACAAGGTAAACCCATGATCTTCAGCGACAGCAGCAACCTGCCACATCACATCACCAAGTTCTTTCTTAATGGCTGTGTTGTATTCTTCAACATTGCCACCATCGCGGCGAAGCTTTGCAGCCTTACCCGCCACTTCACCAGCCTCAGCTAGTAAATTCAATAGGGCATACGTTCGATCTGCTGTAGGTAGTCGAAGCTTCATTGCTTCTGTTTGGTATGTATCGATGTTCATTCTTCTCCTTCAGTTGGTGTAGCTTCTTTACCAGCCTCAATTGCATCTGTGATACATGCAATGAGAGCATAGCGAAGCAGAAACTCTTTAGCTTCTTCATCCATGTTGACATTGAAGTCGGCAGAACCGTCTTCGTTTTCTCTGTAGTTTTCAAGTTCGATTTTCATTTCTTCCTCACTGTAAAAATAATAAGACCAACAATTATGATGAGCATTACACACGCATGAAACAGTGTTGGTGCCAGTACAAACCACCAAGACCAATCAATGAACTCTGTCAACTTCAACGTAATGAAGATGAGGGTTAGTATACTTAGAAAGACCATTAGAACAACTCCTTATTCAGTTCTTTAATTTTTGCTGTCACACAATGCGACAACACTTTGAAGTCAACCTTTGGGTTCTTAAACTCCTTCACGAAGTTCCATGTTTCCTCAGTGACTAAGTCGTAGTATACAGTGTGGATGAGGCGAGGGATATACTTACTGGACCACCCCTCCATCTCATTAGTGATTTTCGCAACAACCTTGTCGACCAATGCTTGCGTCACATACTTAGCTGCGATCTTCTCTTCAACAATTTCACAACCAATGACTGGCGCACCCATAGCAATGTGATGCTTGGCTTTGAATTCGTTGGCGACAATCTTGGCCCATGTCTGACGACCATACTTGTTCGTGTAGTCATAGTTCTTCACCACGACACCTTCACCACTGCCTTCACCATCCTTCACCAGATAGTGTGCCTTACTCAGACACTCAGTGAAGTGGTCGATGCTACCGTTCTTGATGATGGCAATGGGGGCAATGACGTTGATGCCAGCAGCAACCAAGCCTTCAGAGTATTCGTCATAGCTTAGCAAGCGTTCTTTGTTGCGGTCATACACATCGAACACATAGAACTTGCGCCATGCATCGTCGTTGTAGGTCTTCAGCGTGTGCGGCACAAGCCATTCACCGTAGAGCACGTGCTCAGGGTTGGCATACATGTACGGTACTACAGCATTGTCATCAACCATAGCTTTCATGAAGCCAGCATTGTCGTTATCGATTGACAACTCACGATTACGGCTACCGCAACTAAACGGTATAGTCTTAGTCTTGTCCATCCACACACTACCGTTAGTGCCATCCAGCTTAGGGAACACATAACATGTACCCACTTCAATGCCTTCAACTTCGGTGTTGCCGTAGCGTTCAAGGTGTTGATATTTGATGAAGCTCATTTCTTTTTCCTTTCTGCTTTCTCTTGATCAGTTTTGATTTTATGACAAGGCTTACACAGCACCTGCAGATTCTCTATCTCACAGAAGATGCGGTCAATGAAGTTGTCCCATGTAGTGAAGCCCTTCTTAGGATCTACAACTGGCTTGACATGATCGACCTGTACGTCAGAAGCGACATAGAGTTTCTGACAAGCAACACACTTGTAATGCATTGCCATCTTACCAGTCTTTGCATTCACTTGTTTGCCAACGAAAGCTTCCTTCAAAGCTTTGTACTTCGGAGGCCAGCGCCGTGATGCAGCACGTAGGGCAGAGGTCACGAAAGATTTGAATCGTGCCTCTGTCCACTCACCACCATTGCGTTTCTTATCTGTCACGTGGTACAGATTCAAAAGCAACGTTGGTCATGTCAAATACGTCAGATGGTTCAACTAAGATGTTTTGCACAATGGCACACACATCATCAACGTCCAATGCAACGAAGTAGTAGGTGCTGTCTTCATTCTCTTGCACCGCTACAACAAAGCCGTTCTCAGCATTAGTGATTGTTATCTTCATTCTAGTCCTTCGACATCAACTTTGTTGAATGTTATCTCAGCATCGAGCCTACTCATGGCATAGACAATGTGTTCCTTAACTGTCTCGACAAGGTAGTCTTCGTTGGTGTACTCAGCACCTAAGTCATCAACATCAATCTCTGCTTCAAAGGTGACAGTCACTTTAGTCATCAAGCTTTCCTTCAAGTTCAATCAATAAATCAATGTAGTGTTTAGCTTTCTCCAAGTCTTTAACACCGTTCTTGTTACGCCAGCGACTGACATACTTGATGACGTTGCCTTCAAAGTAGCCGATGTTATTGGCATGAATGTACTCAACTGGTTGAATGGCTAAGTCTTTGTAGTGATTGCCAGCAACTTGAACATCCAATGCTCGTTTGTTGAAGGCTACATCTTCTGGGTTGTATCGCAGCATGGGTGTCCAGTTGTTTGTAGGAGCACAACAAGTGGCACATGGTTCCTGATCACCCTCTACAGCACTGTATAGACAACTATCGCAAGTGTTCTTCATTGCACACCCCCATCACACTTAGTGTTACGAGTAAGCAACGGAACCATGCTGTCACCAATGAGGACATTACCAGATAGTTGTTCAGCCCTGTCACGCAGCAACTCAGTGAAAGATTTGCTCTCTTCCATCAAAGGAACAGCAGCACACAGGTAACTGGCAACAGTGAGCAAGCTACGCATGTGTTCTTCATCAAGTTTTACAGGACCAGCAACAGTCACCATCAACTGAAAGCTACCATCCCATTCAACATTGTCTTCAATGATGGGTCGTAGCACCACAGCTACGTCATTATTTTTAAGGGTGGAGTCCATGTTTGTCCTTCATGTCTACGTAAGAAAAGTAGATGGGCGTTCTCAACAACCCTATCTTCGTTGCCATCATAGGCTTCAACACAACGTTGAAACATCTCTGTCTCATCTGCTGCATCTTCTAACATCTTCTTAGCCTTGACATTACCAATGCCACGAAGTCCTATGATGTTGTCAGCACTATCACCTGTCAAGATTTGCATGTACAACCTGAGCAACCCTTCAGCTTCAGTGATGTAGTAGGCTTCTTTCTTGACGAAGTTGTAATGCCATCCTTGCACTTGGTCTAGGTCTTTGTCTAACGAAACAATGACCCCATCGTCACCAAGCTTTGTAGCTTCAATGGCAATGGTGTCATCGGCTTCTTGACCCTCAGACATATCAGCCTTCCACTCTTGCATCAGATGTTCACGCAGTGCTGCCAGATGTTTAGGCTTCACCTTGTCTGCTCTGTTGCCCTTGTAGGGGGCTGTGATGGCTATGTCGTTTCTGAAGTTACCCTTGCCTGTGAGGAAGAGCTTCCATTGGTCGACGTAGCCACACTTGTCTACACCACACATGAGAGTGTTGATGATGAGAGAGTCTACAGACCGGATAGCCTGTAGCTCATCTTCATTCTCACATGCTGCTGCGGACCTGTAACAGTATATATCCGCATCAAGCATCGCTATCATTAGTCGCTCAGACCTGCTGCTGGTACTTCAGTTTGCTCAGCAGTCTGTGCAGCTTGGAACTGTTGCACCAGCTTCTGATGCAGCGGGAATGCACCAGACTCTGTAGGCAGTTGTCCAAGTACACGGACAATGAAGGCGGCTTCGTTTGTATCAATTGTAAAAGTCATCACAGTACATCCTCATCATCGGCAGTGATGCGACCACCACCATCAGCATACTCAACCAAGTCGGTGATGACCAGCTTAGCCAATGAAGGGCTAACACCTTTCTTGTTCTTGTACGTCCAAGCGTAGCTGCCAATCATACAGATGGACTGGCTACCGTTGCCAATGTCTTCAACGATTTCCTCGTTGTCAGAATCAAAAGCTTTGATGGGACGCTGGCTCTTGCAGGTGATGTACTTACCCTGCTCAGGCTTCCTCACAAGGTTCTCTTGCACAGAGATGCCCATGTCTTCCAGTGCAGCCACTGCTTTGTCAGACAGGTTACACAGATCAACTGTGTAAGCATCAGCCATTTCATTCTTACGGTTCAGAGAAGCCCAGTAAACTGTAGCTTTGATTTTCAACTTGTCACTCATTTGAGTTTCCTTTGATTTAAATGCTGACCAATTCAGTAGGGGTCAGCTTCCTACATGCTTCATTGTATCACTAGCTTTGCAGCAGCGTCAATGTAGTATTGGTAATCAATGTCTTTCCATGTAAAGTCATTGACATCATTACATGTCCACATACCGTAGCCTTCGCCAACCGATATGCGTCTAGGTTCTGCTTCATCCTTGAGTGGCGGCATCACTTTGACGAGAGCACCACCAGCATTGCATGCATAGAATCTGCACATGTTCTGTTGCTGTACATCAACACCATCCATCACCATCACAAGCTTACTACTGCGAGGCACCTTAACCCTGAGCATGAAGTCGTACTTGTTCTTGTGACCTTTGATGTACACATCCAGAGGAATGCCATGCAACATAGCAGCTTCAGCAGCCTTTGGTATGACAAGCCCACCCTGATCTTGATGCCAGCCAAGTCCTTCATGCTGATACGCACCCTTGCGCTTCACCTTACCGTCTGTATATACAGCGATATAGTTGTTCACGTCACGAATAATCATCTTGGAATAATGAGCATACTCAAGCTGCAAACCAACCTGCTTCTGCCATGCATCACAGACTCTGTCGTACTGGTCACGCTTACTGCGTGGTAGCTTCACAGTGATGCCGTCCGTATTGACTTGCACAATTGACAAGCCTTCAATGTCCATCAGCTTCTCAGCCAACAGGCACAGGCTAAGCTGACCATTGATAGTGATCGCCATCGTGTACTGAGGGTCGTAGAAGGGGCTGTACTTGTTGTTGCTATCACCGTACACACCGTTCAACGCAAGCTTCAACATGGCGTTCTCAGCGCTGCCCTTGGGGTAGCTCTTACGCTGCTCGTACACGTCTTGGTAGATGTCACAGAACTTCTCAGACAAATGCTCAGGATAGATGCGATTGGCAATGGCAATGTTAGGGTACATGGACGCAACGTCAGCATCAACAATCATGTGAGTGTCGCTGTCACTGACGATGGTGCTCTCAACAGATCCGTGAATACCACCAGTGCCGAAGTCAAAACGAAAGCCACAGACTGTCACGTTCAAGTTGGTAGCAACTTTCCAGTTCTTCCAATAGCTATACTGTTTCTCACCCTTCTTCTTAGCCTTCAACTCTTCCTCTGACACCCACCCCATAGGATGCAATGCTTTGAAGCCAGCAACAACATCATCGCTTGGTTTGTTGAACCACTTCTGACGCTTCGTCACCATCTCAGCATAAGCAGCTAGGTCACCAAGGTCGCTCTCTTCAATATCAGACAACGCACCCTTTGTTTCTGTCAAAGACTGTGCAGCAAACCACTCCATCACAAGCTGAAACTCAGGACGCAGGAAGTCGTAGTAGTTGAACAGACAGTCTTTGATGTGAATGACTGGTCGCTTTGTCTGATTGATGTGACGCTCACCCTTCTTGCCAATGCGATAGCAACTACCCGGCATGTTCTCTTCAAGCTTCATGATGAAGTAGTCTTTGCCAATCTTCGTATCGTTGTGGTTGAGGAAGTTGCGACCATACTTAGTAGACAACTCTTCACGGAATGTAATCTGTGATAGGCATTCCTTGTAGAACAACAATGTCATCTTCACATCGTGCATGTTGTATTTTAACAACACATCTATCTGATCATCGGTCAAGTCGGAGTGAGGGTCATAGGGCAAGTCAACAATACTGTCAGCCTTCATGTTGAACTCAAGCGCCTTCAACGATGTAGCCCTTGCGGGATTGTCGAAGTGCATGATTTTGAATAGGTCAACTTGCTGTACATACTGTTGGTTGTCACGAACAAGATGACCAAACCTGTCGTCGCTACCGATGATGCCTTGTGCTTTCTTGTATGCACGTGTAGCTACAGCCTTACCTGACACTGTCACTGCCTTGTCTCGTACAGACAACAAGTCGTGCAGCACAGGGTAGTCAAATCCTATGTTGTTGTACCCCACCATCCTATGCTTCTTCTTCTTCAACTCGTCGAGGAAGCTGAACAAGGCAGGGGCTTCGTTCTTTCTGGTGGAGCATTCAAACGCAACAGCATGCGACTCGTCAGCACTGATCGCTGAGAATGTGAACGCTGTCTTGTATGTCTCTATGTCCCATATGTAATCCATCTTTCTTTTCCTTCTTTGGTGGTGGAAACAGTTTAGCACGATAGGCTCTCATCAACGAAGCGCTGACGTTCTGTATCGCGTATGCCTGTATTTCATTACCGGGATTGTCTTCACAGATATACCTGAAGTATTCCTGCACCACATGTACAGCCTCGTGTACTAACAATGTTGCAACGTCGATACCATCTTCTGCAGGCTTCACAGGTATGCAAACTATGGTGACTCTATTGCCCTTTGGTGTGTTGAAATAATGTGTGGTAGCCAATGATTCAGCCATCAACCATCTATCCCAATCAGATATCGGCACCTTCAAATATCTCAGTGTGCGATAGTAGTCTGCCTCAGTGGTGCAGAGTTTTAAGAAGTCACCTTCGATCAGGCAACGGTTCAACCATATCGTCATCGTTGTCCTTTTTAGTTTCTTCAGGTTTGTCTCTGCCGAATATAGCATCCCATCGGCTGGCCCATTCTTCGTCAGCTACAGAACGTGGTCGTGGTGTGCTGCCCTTGCCTCCATCACTCATTGTCGTCCCTCAGTTGTTCATACACATACAAGTTATGATCAACATCATCAAGCTCAGCATAAAGCTTAGCCAGTTCTGTGTTGCCTGCCATGTAAGCATCGCGCTCAAGTTCTGCATAGGTTTTCATCATACTCTCCTGTTATTAAGTATCTGCAACAAGATGTTAATACTCTGCACCAACATCATCTGTTCCATTGGGTCAAGCTGGTGATAGCTTGGTGTAGGGGTGGGCCATTTCTTTCTAATGGCTTCCCAATACTGTTCTACTTCGCTCATATTCATTTTACCTTTTCATATGCGGAGTGCAACTCAATTATCTTATTAGCAAAATACAGAAGTTCATCAATGCTTGCGTTGTACTTCATTGCGTTTGCCTTATGAGACATAAGTTGTACATTTCCTTTAACGTATCCCTTTTCAGGAACGATCCTATCAATTGTTGGTGAGTTATGAGATGGACCTTTTGCGTCTAGGTTTTGTTTGAGTTCAATACCTAGATACGGACAGAGCTTCACAACTTCTATGTCTTTAATGGTGATGTCAAACGGAACTCCTTTTTGTTTTGCACGGTTCTTTGCTTGTTGAACCAAGTGTTGAAGCCAGTTTTTTCTAAACCACTGCCTAGATTCCTTATCCCAACAACTTTTACAGATTGGTTTAAGATAGGTGTAGTACGAAATAGTTCCATCTTTCTTGGTGTGCTTACACTGCCTAGCGTAGTAGTCCTCAACAACCTTATTCTCACCGCACTCATTACAAACTTTATGTGTTCTCATATTATACCTCCTAGTATTTGAACATAGTAGGTATAACATATGTTCTAAATATTACAACACATCTTGATCGTCTGGTGTCGGATCATCAATCTCAATGAGTCGCTGCATGTCTTTGTTGAACAACAAGAAACCTGCTGGCCCTGTCTCACCTGTAAATCGTGACTTCAACAATCTGACACAGGTGGTGTTACGCACTCGCTCGTCATCATGTTGTTGGTCACGCTGCAATCCAATCACAGCGTCAGACAACTGAGCAATACCTGCTGTACCACGCAGCGAAGACAGCGTCATCTCTGCACCGTTCTCAGCACCCTTGCTACCAGACTCACGTCGAGTGTGTGACACACCGAACAAACCAACACCAGTCTCTTCAACGAACGTGCGAAGCTTTGTCAACAGCATGTCCAAACCTTTGCGTTCATCAGTATCCATACCAGACAAGATCATTTGGTAGTGGTCAAGAATGATCCAGCTACACCCCATGCCCTTTGCCATCCAGCGCAGTCGAGCAATGACGTTGTCAATGTCAAGGCTACCGAAGTGAGAGAACATTGTCACGCGACCAGTACCCATTGTCTTCTCAAAAGCATCACGTAATTCTTGCTCTGTGTAATCTGTTGTTGGTAGATGCAAAGCCTTCATTGCTTCAATGGACATTATGCCTTGTGCTGTGCGCGGTGGTGATTCTTCAAGGAAGGCGCAGCCAATCTTGTCGTCTGTCGTCATCAACAAGTGGTGAATGATCTGCCGCAAGAACGTACTCTTACCTTGACCTGTACCTGCTGCAACAGTGACAAGCTCACGCTTACGCAGGCCACAAAGCATACCGTCAAGGGTGGCGTAGGGCCAGTGTGCGTCAGGCTTCTGACGTGGCTTCTTGAGTTCATCCCACAGGCTGTCACCATTGATCAAACCATCAGGAGTATATTGTTCACTGGACCACCAGCGACTAATGAACAACTGCTCTTTACTTTCAGCAAGGTAATCACATGCGTCTTTAAAAGCTGGATCATGTTTGACAATCTTTGCTTTGCTACCGAAGATGTCAGCGACTTCTTTAGCTGCCTTACGTCCCGGTTCATCGTTATCAAAACAGATGACGATGGTTTCAAAACTGTCGAGGTATTCATACTGTGCTTTGACATCCTTGACAGCAGAGCCTGCACCATTACGAATAGAAACAACAGGGTACTTGCCAGCACCAATCATCTGGAACGCAGCAAGGGCATCGGCCTCGCCTTCAACGATAGTGATTGTCTTACCACCTTTGGAGAACAGGTGTTGACCAAACAAGGTGCCAGCTTTCCAGTCGCCTTCGGTGCTGAAAATCTTGTCCTTGACGTTGCGAATCTTAGCAGCCACCAACGATCCAGTGTCGTCGAAGTAAGGGAATAGATAACTGTCACCATCTCTAACTACACCATACTTTTCGACAGTGGTCTTGGTTAGTCTACGCTCACTGATACTAACGGCTACTCCGTTGTTGTATCGTTTGATGAAGCTCATGTCTTTTGGTTTGACTACTTCAGTCATGTGTTGTCTTTCTATGGTGATGTTTTCAGTTGATGGTGTGTGTGTGCTACACACGAAGCAGTAGGTGGAGTGGTCGTCGTTGATACTGGCTCCATCGCTGGAGCCGCAGTGTTCACAGCTAACGTGAGTCTGTATGAATGCCATAGTTATTTGATGTTGAGCCACAGCCCAATCTGAGCGAAGGCATAGCCTGTCCAGATCATACCGTTGCTCATCTCGCCTTTGCTCCATTGCAACACACCGACGATGAGGTAGCCTATGCCTGTGGCGGCTACGATGCCTTGTTCAATGTTCATTTGTTGCTCCTGTTTCGGATGGCGGCGGCGCATTGTTCTGCCTCGTTGCATGAATCATCATCCATATCAAACAATGACTCACACACCTTTGCACATGCCTCACGCTCGGCCTTAACAGCAGCTTCAACACAGTGTTTGCACAATGCATTGAAAGCATCGCGCACTTCCTGTGTTGTTTGTTCATAGTTGTTCATTGTTAGGTCCACAAGTTCTGAAAGTATTTACCAAACAACACAAAGCCACGTTGCTTACATTTGTGGTAGGCATCCAAGCCTTCGTAGTCACACATGATCTTCTCCACCTGTTCAAAGATGTCGGCCTCTTCATCGACCTCACTGTGGTCAAAGAACTTCTGCTCACCCATACCATCAGCATGTTCTGTCATAGCCCATATCATTTCATCCAACACCCAATCCCAACGCTTGTGCCAATTGTCATCAATGTCCCATTCGTTTTCCTTTGGCGGTGCTGACGTACTGCGTAGCTCTTCAGGTACGTCCTTGTCATCCACCCTACCTGAGCCATGCTTGGTTAGCTTCAGTTGTTGAAGCAGCGGTGCAGCAATGAGAGCAATGGTGTTGTCAGCATTCCAGCTATCCCACTTGTCCAAGAATACATCCTCTTGTCGAGGGCTGTTGTCGTCTTGATAGTTTCCAATAAACACTTTCATTTTGTACCTGCCTTGCTGTAAATATTCATCAACTTGCTACGTATAATGGCTTGCTCTCTGTCATGTGCATTGCCATAGATTGTACCGGAGTTGTCTTTGCGCTTACGATCAACAACTTCACTTGCCAACTGAGAACCTGTCTTAGCAGACTGTTTAGTTTTGAAGGCTGTGTTGTCAACGAAGATGGATGGTTGAGGATGCTGCGCCCACAAGAAAGGGCTAGATGAATGGCAGGTGCAGGTCATTGTTGTTCTCCAAAGAAAGCAGACACTGTCACCGGAGCAACATCACGCAACACAGCCAACACATCCTGTGCCACCAACCTGTGTTCTTTCTGTGTGGATGGGTCGAGTCGTGCTTGCAAGAATGTAATCCAACTACGCATAGTGCCGTTGACGTACAGCTTAGATGGTGTCAATCCTTCAGGCAACAAAGCACGTGCTTGTTCTTTGGCAATGCCACGATGCAATGCTTCGCTGTATAAATACTCAGCCTCACCAACCATCCTAGCCTGTGCTGCTGCCCACCATATGGTGAGGTCAAAGTTGTCTGTCTCTAAAGAGTTCTGTCTATTCTTGTTGTCCTGCATTCGGCATTCGCGAATAGCAAACTCACCAAGCTGTGTAGCATTAGCATATCTTTGCGAGAACTCTTGGAAGCTAAAGCTTCTGTGTCGCAATATTTGTCGTGCAATGTCGCGGGTGGTGGACACTTCGATACAAGCACTAGCCATTTCAAACACAGACCAATGAGCATTCTTTGCACAATATTTAAGCAGCCCTGCAACGTTGGGGTTGTCTTGGTTGCCGGGGTTGCTGACACGGGCGCAATAGCCGATGTGCTTGTCAGCGTCTGGTGTTGCCCATATTAGATTGGCTGTCATTTGTTTCCTTAAAACATTGGTTGTAAATCTCTCATGTCCTGTGCCACTGTCGCAGCCTTGAGAGTGTGTCTGACATATGGTGTCAAGCTTGATGGTGTAGCATGCCCTGTCAAGCTCATGATGTTAGTGGTTGCTACACCAGCCATCACCATCTCTGTCACGGCAGTGCGGCGCAAGTCCATAAGCTGTAGCTCGGTAGACAATTGAGCGTCTTCCATTATAGCTCTGCCAGCCTTAGCCAAGCCCTGCAAACTGTACGGCTGTAGTATGCCAGCAACAGTGCGCTGTGTAGGGAATACATACTGTTGCCAGCCCATCTCAGTGTGTTGCTGCTTCAACATTTGTTGCAGGTCTTGAGGCAGCGGGATAGACACCTTAGCCCTGCGCTTGCTTTGTGTCAGCGACAACACACCAGTGTCAATGTTGTAGCTGTCCCATGTCAGCAGCCTCATGTCACCAAGACGTTGTGCTGCACAATAGGCTGTGTACACAATGAGTCCTAAGCTGCGTGTCTCATAGTTGCTGAACGCTGTAGTCATGAAAGCTTTGATGTCGTCACGCTCCCATGTCACACGCCTTGGCTTGCTTGTTTGCTTCTTCACTTCCTTGAATGGATTGAAGGTGGTGAAGCCATTACGAATGGCAAAGCTAAACATCAACCTGTACACGGCCAACACATGACTAGCCAAGCTAACACTGTGTGCGGCATGCAAGTCATAGATGCGCTGCATAGCTGGTGTTGTCAGGTCAGCAATCCTGCTGGCATACAGCGTAGTGTGTGTTGCTTTGTCACCTGCCCAACGCCTGAGATAGTAGACATAGTCTTCCTTGCTCTTGCTTGACAGCTTGTTGTAGTCGATGGAGTTGGTGTAGCTCTTGACCAGATCCAACACTGTGCTCTTGGTGGTGAGGTGCTTAAGGTAGCGATGTTCCTTGCGCCAGTTATCAAGGATGTCGTTGTACTCGCTTGCTTTGTTGATGGCATTGACTAGGCTGGTGCCAAGGCTTTCACGCCTGACAACACCAGCTTCAACAGCATCAGTGGGTGGGTTGTAGCGGTAGCTGACTACCCCGTTGCGGTCAACGATGGTCATGTAACGTGCTAGGTTCATAGCTTTGCCTTCACCCATGTGC
>Ga0247843_1003591_pt1 | contig 24989 bp, 25 predicted proteins | sample LaCruzMarch2017__FD_192420 | JGI IMG/M metagenome (GOLD analysis project Ga0247843, IMG submission 192420) | Freshwater microbial communities from meromictic Lake La Cruz, Castile-La Mancha, Spain - LaCruzMarch2017_8m | ecosystem: Environmental > Aquatic > Freshwater > Lake | place: Spain...
GACCGTTTTGCTGATTTTGCTTGCTCAGCCCTGCAAGATATAGATAATGCCTGTGTAGAGCTAAAACGTTGTATTCAGGAGCTTGTTTTGGTAGGATTTTGATCATCATCCCTATAAAGATATTCAATTGGCTGTAAACTGGATTGAAAGCTCAGAGATTAATGAGGCGCAGCCCATCAAAGTGGGTACAGTTAATGCTGCCAGAGTATTAAAACTAAGTTAATCTCTGGCAGCCCATTTATCAGGATGCCCAGGCAGCACCTTCAGCTGAATAGCCTAGGCTGCCTACAATTGCGGCCTCAGTAGAACTACTGGTGTAGAAATGTTCACCGGTTCGACCATTATAAAAACGCTGTACCACGCTGAATCCATTGCTTGCAGCAACCGATGGCGAATAGGCCCTACCCACCACACCTTCGTAGCTATAACCTACCCCCTGGGCAGTAAGCAACTCTTGATTATTTGTGGTGAATAAGTGATCTCTAGATTGTGAATTATAGAGGCGATGCACATCTAATAAGGGTTGCAGTGAAACGCCATTGTAAAGGTTCACAAAGTTATTCATCACCTGACCCTCAATGTTATCTGGCACGAGATCAGACTGACTACTAGCTACTGGATAAAGATTCCAGGCAAACCCTTCAGGCTTCCAGCCACTGCTTGTAATGTTGGCGATCTCTTTGCTGTTAGACGAATAAAAATGCTTTCCTGTTACGGGATCAAAGAACCGTTGATTCTGCTGGGGCTGACCAGCCTGGGCAACCTCGTTCAGGGGAAGCAGTTGACCCCTGATCACCCCGAGTACCACATCTTCATTGTGAATATTTATATAATCAAGACCTTGAAATAAATAATTATCCAAATTGTAATCAAAACTCACAGCACTAGGATCACCTTTTGTCCATCTACCAGTAATAGTCCACTCCCCAGTGAGTTTATCATAATAATAAACAGTATCTTTGGCGATTTTTTGATGGCCAAACACGGTATCAAGATCTTGGTTGGGGTTAATAATGCCTAGGACTGGATCCCCAACAGCACCTATTTTTGCATGATGGATGTGCATTCCATTAACATCATCGCCGGTGTTAGCAGTTACAGGCCCAATCCCAGCGATAATTCCAAAGTCAAGGCCCTTGATCTTAAATTCATAATCAATATAAGTTTGATCAACATTTAGAGATATTTTAGCTTCTCCTCTGGCAGGGTAAACAGTTTCCCAAACTTCCTGATTAGATCCGATGGGCCCACCAAATATGGCAGGACCAACCAATTTAGACCTAACAGTTGTTGTGTCTGTTGCAACTTTAGTACTATCAGAAGAATGATTAGTTGTGCAATTGTCATGGGTAGAACCACAATCGCCACAGCAATCAGTGGTTGCTGCTGAGCTTGCCACCAAGCTTGAACCTAAGCTTGCAGCAGCCAGCCGAAAACCCGCGCCGTAGCCTTTATCATTGGGCATAAGGCTATCATCCCTACGGGTACTGCCTGCTTTACCTGAGTAATACATTGCGCCATGCTTTGAACGCGTTGCGTTAGGCGAACGATTGTAATTTCCAAACGCTGCGGTGGAGTCATAAACTGTTTCTGTCCATTCTGTTACATTGCCATCTTGATCAAACGTGCCGTAGTAACTGGGGCTTTTACTAAAAGAACCTACAGGTGTTAATAGGCTGGGGCCCATGATTGGAGTGATACTTCGATCAGCTTTGGTATTTGCATACGTTGAACCATCGGAACTGGGAATATTTGCCTGATTCGCAATTGGCTCAAAACTATTTCCAGGATAATCATTACTTTGAGTTGCCCATTTGTAATATCCACCAGCTCCATTGTTGAGTTTGGGATTATAGTAAGCAGCCTTGGTCCATTCGTTTTCACTTGGTATCCAAACTTTGGCTAATGTTGAGCGGGCCGCCGGAATAGATACAATAACGCCTTCTCCTGAGGCTACATTATCTGGGTAGCTATTTTTAACGGAAATATATGTTGAACCTCCTTTGTATTCAACATTTTCAACCTGGCTACTGATGGCAAAGCCAATCCCCAGCAAGCCACTAACCTCAATTTGATCACCTTTGAGAATCGGCGAATTACCTTCAATTTGATATGTATTTACACCATTTGCCCTTGTTGCAGCTTTAACGTTCGCAGTTGTTATCAGATACGCACCATTTTCGGTGCTGGCGTTTCCTTTGCCATTGTTGACCCAATTTGCAAAGCGGGCCGCATCCGTAAAATTTATAAAAGCAACAGGAAGATTTGCAGAACGCTCGTTCAGAAGTGAATATGTATATGAACCGGAGCTGCCGTTTCTTTGAATTCCGTTGGCAATTTGATCATTGGTCATGTCTGGGTCATAAAGACCGGTGGGATCACTCTTTGCTTTCGCGTTCAGGAACTCAAGATACTGGCCATAAGTTACTTCATATTTACTAATTAGATATTCATAACTTACATTTCCGTATCTCACGCCTGAATTATCTGCTGGGGCAGCTGCATTACCGGGATTGCCAACAGTGACAAATTCCATTGCAGCAGTAGCGATTGCAGTACTTGCGGCTCCTGCACCAGAACTGTGATCGTGGCCAGCATGCATAGGTACGCAGCCTTCAACGAAACGAAAACATGCGAGCATCTTTGGAAGAATTTAATTTGATTTTTATATTTTCATGCACCGTCAAGCAATTGTCTATAGACCATGGTCTATAGACAATTGAATATGCCTGCAGTATAGAAAGAAGGGTAAGGATGTAGTTTGAAAAGTAATCCCCTCACATCGGTATGTAAGGAAATCATAGGATTAGCAGTTCAATTTATGAGCTCTGCCATTAGCTAGGAATCAACCTTTTTCTAGCTAACTAGCTTGCGTGAAGCTATTGGTTTGGCTTATCCATTAAACCTTTTACTAATCTCTTGGCTGTGGTCCGAGGTAGGAGTGATCACTGCAAATGAGTAAACCAGGCTGTTGCTTTTTATAGCGTCTAAACTTTCACGCTAATTATACCAATTAGGCTCAATTTTGATTTAAACGCAATGCATACTTTCGCCTGGGTTCAGCTGAATCTCATGAAAATAACAAGTTCAAACTATTAATGCTAAAGACTTTTTCTAATTAGTTCCTACATTGATTGTACACTTGCTGAGTACACGATGAAAGCGCTGAACTTTTTGATTTGAATTTTGTTTTTTAGAATTAGAGTGATTTGCAATTATGTTATTCATATTATTATATTGGTGGTTTTTGATCATATTTTTCAAGAGATTTTCAAGTGAAACAAGCGTAGATAATGATGAATTCTCCTCAAGGGCAAGTGCAATCCGGGCAAGCCCCAAATTTGGCCCGCTAATTAAATCTATACAAGTTCTATCAATCCAGGTGTTCAATAAACGCATGCCTTTGTTGGCTGTGAGGAAATAAATTTTTTTACGAGATTTTTCGGGATTATTTAGGCGCCTAATGTAACTTTTCTCAATTAGTTTAGCTAGCACGCGTGAAACATGGGGTTGATCAAAATTAAACTCTATTTGTATATCTAGGGTTGTACAGCCTGGGTATTGAGAAATATAAAGAAAACAATCAGATTCTGAGCTTGAAAGAGATGGAAATTCTTTCTTAAATTCTCCTGTTAGTGCAAGTAAGGCGTCTGGACGCTTTTTGAGGGGCACAATTGCAAAAATGTACGTCAAATCTATTGTTATGCACTGGGAAGCTATTGTCTATAGACAAGGGTCTATAATTAAAGTATAGTGCGCTATTTTTTAATTAGGATCCCCTTTAAAAAATCTAGTGGTTACTGATATGCCCAATTTGGCAATCTGTATCAACGCCTTCTGGCGATTATTTACTCCTAAACGTGATAGAAGCTGTCCGCTGTAGGTTTGAACACTGCGCACAGAAAGATTTAACTGTTCGGCCACTTCGCGATTGCTAAGTCCTAAAACATAGGCCTCCAAAAGTTGCTGATCCCGCAAGCCCAAAACAATACGACGGGAAGAGGGATGATTAATGGGCTGGGAGATTTGATTAAGATAACTTTCAACCGAAGGGCTGCGGTATGTGGTGCCGGCAACCATAGCCATTAAACCTTGTACCAAAGGATTATTCGGCAAGAAAATGTCTGCGTCTGCTACGATTACATCAGGATCAATTTTTGTATAATCTTCTAACACTTTTAAGGAATCAATTAAAATGCATGACCTTGTGGTGGGGCATGAATGAGAGATGTGTTGAACTAATTCTGTAAATTCAAGCTGCTCGCCTCTCTCATGGATAAAAACAAATCCAGGCTTAACTTCAGCTAGCAAATCAATAGCTTGGGCTGACGATTTTGCGACACCAAGAAAATCTTTAGTTGCTTTAACTGCCTTATACGCCACTGCAAACTCCAAATTGCTTTTGCCAACATGAATAAATGAGGGATCAAAGCCCCTTGAGAGGCAGGCAAGCAAAAACCTAGCTTCGCCAATGATAAATAGTTTTTTAAAATCCTCCAATGGAACTCTTGCCTCGTTGGTATCTTCAGAAACTAAGGAGAGGTGTTCTCGATACATATCAGCTGAGCATCAATTCAGTCATGCCTACCCACATTAATCGATTTACGAATTGGCGCTTATAAAAAAACCCCGCCTAGGCGGGGTTTTCAAGGTTTTTTGGAGCAGAACAGGTTTGATCTCTGAAAAAATTAAACCTTGCGTGAATAGAATTCAACAACAAGTAGTTCATTAATTTCAAGAGCAACCCATTCGCGCTCGCATCTACCAGTAACTTTAGTAACCATCTTTGTTTTTTCAAACTCGAGATGGGGTGGGATGTTTGCTAAGCCTGGGAAAGCAAGGTTGGTTTCAGCCAGCTTTTTGCTTGCTTTTGTTTCACGAACTGCCACCACATCACCGGCCCTGCATTGATAGCTAGGGATATCAACCACTCGGCCATTCACTGTGATGTGGCCGTGATTAACCAGTTGGCGTGCGCCTGGGATTGTGGGCCCTAAACCGCAGCGGAAGCAAACATTGTCGAGGCGACCCTCCAGCAGCTTGAGAATGTTGGTACCCGTTGAACCCTCTTGGGCCCGGGCCTTCTTCACGTAGCGAACGAGCTGCCTTTCGGAAATGCCGTAGTTGAAGCGTAGCTTTTGCTTTTCTTCTAATCGGATGGCGTATTCGGAGCGCTTGCGACGGGCTTGGCCGTGCTGACCTGGTGGATAAGCCCGCTTAGCAGACTTACGGGTGAGACCGGGAAGGTCCCCCAAGCGCCGCGTCACCCTTAATCGAGCACCGCGGTAACGAGACATAAATGAAAAAACCGTCAGGATGGAGTTTGAAAAGTAATCGCCTCACATCGGTGTGTAAGGAAACAACAGATCGATCCAAAATCTTACCCCCAAGCGGGTTGCCTCGATTTGCCCCGATTAGTTGGTTGCTGTTGGCATTAATCAGGTTTTATCAGATCTTGATCTCTCCCCTGCTCGGTCCGCCCCGTTGCCGTTTTATCCCCAGTTGCAGCGGCTATGCCCGCGAAGCGATTGAACGCCATGGTGCCTGGCGTGGTTGCTGGCTAAGTTTGAAGCGTTTATTGCGCTGCCATCCCTTCTCTGAGGGTGGTTTTGATCCAGTGCCGGAATGAAACTTACCTTGCTTACCCGTAAAAATTGTTGTTTATGTAGTGGCTTGGAAGAACGTTTGCGTCAGCTGCAAAATCCTCCTGAACTGGAGCTGCTTGATGTGGATTCCAGCCCCGAATTACAAGCAAAATACGGCTATGAAGTGCCGCTCGTTTACCTAGATGGTTGCCTCTTGCCTAGGGTTCCGCCCCGCTTGCAGGGGGAGCGCTTAGCCGCGTGGCTGCAAAAACAACAAAACAGCTGAGAATTAACGTAATACAAACCATTAGGCCGAATTCCATGGCTGCCCCTACCCCTGAGGCTGTACCAATGGGACGGTTGCATCAACTATTACGTGACGCCGGGCTCAGTGTTCCGAGCGGGTTGCCGGACCCTTTAATTACAGATGTGACCTGTGATTCAAGGCGAGTTGCAGCGGGAACCCTATTTGTTGGGTTACCGGGTGAAAAGGTGGATGGCGGTACTTTTTGGCGTGCTGCCCTGCAAGGAGGCGCCACTGCAGCAGTTATAGGCCCTGGCGCTGCGGAGCAGGATCCCCCGTCGCCAGGTGAACCTGTTTTGGTGGTGGCTGATCCTGTGCCCCAGGTGGCGGGTCGTATTGCTTCTGCTTTCTGGGGGGAGCCGAGTAACCAGCTGGCATTGATTGGCGTAACTGGCACCAACGGCAAAACCACCACCAGTTTTCTGATTGAACACTTAGCAAGCCAGGCCGGTTTAACTACAGCCTTATTTGGCACCCTTGCAAATCGCTGGCCCGGTTGCAACATCAAAGCAACCCACACCACACCGTTTGCTGATCAGCTGCAAGCTCAATTAGCAGCAGCGCTCACAGCCGGAACAAAGTTGGCTGCCATGGAAGTGAGTTCCCATGCATTGCATCAACATCGAGTGGCGGGTTGCAGATTTAGCGGAGCAATTTTTACAAATCTCAGCCAGGATCACCTCGATTACCACCCAAGCCTTGAAGCTTATTTTGAAGCTAAGGCTTGTTTGTTTGAACCAGCTTATCTAAAAGGGCTTGCAGTAATTAATAGCGACGACCCCTACGGAAGACGCTTGGCCGCTCGTTTAACCAGCCGCTGTTGGCGCAGTTCTCTTGATGATTCAAGCGCCGAAATGTTTATGGATGGGCTGCATTTTAGTGCTAACGGCGTAGAAGGAATGCTGCATACACCGCAAGGTAAGGCAATATTTAATTCACCACTTGTTGGCCGCTTTAATCTAATGAATCTGCTCCAGGCGTTGGGGCTTCTGTTGCAGCAAGGTGTTGAACTAGATCAACTATTGCAGGGGTTGCAAAGCTTCAAAGGTGTGCCTGGCCGCATGGAACGGGTGCCCAATAAACCAGGCCAACCCTCGGTATTGGTGGACTATGCCCATACTCCTGATGGCTTAGAAAATGCCCTTGCTGCCTGCCGTCCTTTTGTGCAAGGCCGCTTGATTTGTTTGTTTGGCTGTGGTGGTGATCGCGATCGCGGTAAACGACCTTTGATGGGAGAAGTTGCTGCGCGATTAGCAGATCAAGTGCTGCTTACTTCAGATAATCCCCGCACAGAAGATCCCCAACAAATTTTTAATGATGTATTACAAGGTATTCCAGCCGGCAGTAACTTACAGCTAGAGCCAGATCGCCATCTAGCAATTGCGCAAGCAATTAGGCTTGGAACAAGCGGTGATTTGGTGTTGATTGCTGGTAAAGGGCATGAAGATTACCAGATTTTAGGTAATCAAAAAATTCACTTTAGTGATCAAGAAGAAGCGCGCCGTTGTTTAGAAGGTATTTAAGAAGCTAATTCCAATTCTCCGGCATCATTTTCATCTACTAACGCATCAGCAACATATTCAATTAACCGAAGCAGTGCTTGGTTGTTGCCACTGCGAATTTCTATAAACATCTCTTCGATGTGGGAGGTGGGTAAGCCTGTTTCCACCAAAATCCTCACCACCCGAAAATTTGCATCTAAACGCTCAGGGTTTAGAGCGGCAACTACGGTTTCTTCCGCTAGGGCAAAAGCATTAAACAAAAGTATTTCAGGATCATCACTGGGCTCTACCACCGAGAGCGGATGCAAAAAGCTGGCCTTTGCCTCGTGCAGCATGGGATTTCCCCCAAGTGGCGCAACCTTACCCCCTCAACCGCCTTTGCAAATGTTTGCTAGGTGCTGAATTAACAGATCAATTTCAGTTTCTGTGCTGGTTATGTGGGTACAAGCCCGCAGGCAAACGGGATTATCCAGGCTCCGCAATTGAAATCCGCTGTTCGCTAGGGAATCAACCAACTGATTTGGATCTTGATTAGCCACTTGAAAACTTATTAGACCGCTCGAGGGCGGCCCTTCCTGCAGTAGTGGCTCAACGCCAGGGATTTGCTGCAGGCCATGCCATAGCCGACTACTGAGCTCGCAGATACGCTCTTGGCGCTGGCTGGCATTGCCGCAATCCTGCAGCAGTTGCAGTGATTGGCGTAGCCCTGCCCCCAGCGGAATGCAACTGGTGGCAACTTCAAATTTCCTTGCATCTTTATGCCAATTGCTGCTGGCTTCAGTTTCATTACTAAGGCTGCGCCACCCGATCAAGGTGGGGCTTGCTTCTGAAAGAACTCGCTCTGAAAGCACCACCGCCCCTAATCCTTCAGGGCCGCAGCACCATTTATGGCCAGTGAATGCATAAATATCTGCCTGATTAGCGGCATCATCTAGATCAAGGCTGCCCACTGATTGGGCGCCATCTACCAATAGCCAAGGTTTTTTTTGATGCCGTTGCAGTGCTTGCGCTACTGCTGCAATCGGCATGGTGATTCCTGTATTCCAGAGCAAATGAGAAAGCACCACAAGGCGGGTGCGTTCTTGTAAGCCGTTTTCAAGTGCTTTAAGTAGCTGGCTGTTGCTACGCACTTTCTGCACATCAAAGCAGTCGATTACCAAGCCTTGGCGCCGCGCCAGTTCTTTGCAGGCGGCAACTATGCCCGGATGTTCGGCGCTGCTGATTAAAAGCCGATCACCAGTCTCAAATGGCAGCCCCCAAAGGGGCAAAACGCAGCCGCTACTAACGTTTTCGGTAAGAGCTAAGCGATGTGGCGCTACCCCACATAAAAGGCTAAGGGCCTTGCGTAAGGCTGAAAGCTCAAGGTTTAGCCAAGGCCACACATCACGGCCGAAAGGGCCAAGCTGCTGCAGCTTTTGCCAGCAACTCACCATCGCCTCAAGGGAGGTATTGGGGAGAGGGCCCTGGCCGCCGTAATTGAAATAATGCTTACCTGCTAATGCAGGCATTTGTTGCCGCAAATTGAGGCTCAAGGCTTTAGAGCACCTGACCTACAGCCACTGCAGCAACAGCGGAAAAAACAGTGATGCCAAGAGCTGTAAGTGGCGATTGACCCTGGGCTACCGCAAGAGTGGTGATAACGGCTGCTCCAAGGGCAGCTACTGCTAATTGATTGGTGAGTTCAGCTTGGTTTGGGGGAAGGTTCAACTTCATCGTGGCCTGCTGGAGTGGTCGATAGCTAAACCGTAGGCAGAAGTGCCGATGTGGGCTTGACAAAAGCGCTGCTTCTTCACTCAACGCAACGTATTGATATTTATTTTTTCTTAACAAGCGGGCCTAGCCCGACCCTCCCGAGCCCATTGTTGCAGTCTTTCCAGTGGTTCTCGGGCGGTGCGGCTGAGGGGCACCAGATCGGCAGCGGCACTGATTAGATCAGCTTCGCCAAATTCCCTAGCTTCGCTGAAGGCCACGAGCATTGCCTCAAGCACCACCTGCTCCAGTTCTGCGCCTGAAAAGCCAGCGCAGCGATCAACCAAGGTGTCTAGGGGGATGCAGTGTTGGGGCCTGCGTCTGCGCAAGTGCAGGTTGAGGATTTGACGTCTTTCCTCCGGTTCCGGCAAGCTCAATACAAATAATTCATCAAACCGCCCCTTACGCAGTAACTCTGGAGGCAACTTATCGATGGCATTGGCGGTTGCCACAACAAAAACAGGGCTGCTTTTTTCCGCCATCCAAGTAAGCAAGGTGGCTAATACTCTTTGGCTGGTGCCGCCATCGCTGCGGCCATCCAAACTGAAACCCTTATCGATTTCATCGATCCACAGGATGCAAGGGGCCATTGCCTCTGCGGTGCGGATCATGTCGCGGCTGCGGGCTTCACTAGCCCCCACCAAGCCAGCAAATAGGCGCCCGAGATCGAGGCGAAGCAAGGGCATCCCCCAGCTGTGGGCAATTGCTTTTGCTGTTAATGATTTACCGGTGCCTTGGGGCCCCACCAGCAGCACACCTCTGGGGTTTGGCAGCCCGTAGCTTTGCGCTTCTGCCGTAAAAGCAAGCCTGCGCCTCTCTAACCACAATTTGAGTTGATCTAAACCACCGATTTCACTTGGATCTGCATCAGCCGGGCAGTATTCCAGTAGATCGCTGCGGGCTAGGGCTAGGCGCTTTTCTTCCAATACATCGCTTATATCGGCTGCATCTAACCGGCCATGCCGAGCTAGCGCTCTAGCTGCTAGCTGGCGGATGCGTTGTTCGGGTAAACCGCGGCAGCTGCGCACCAAGAGTTCAAGGGCTTGAGGTTCTAGGGGGCTGCCAGCCGCCACTCCAATCCCCCCCAATAGGGCGTTGATCTCATTGGCATCAGGTAAGGGCAGCTCCAGCACCGTTACGGTTGATTCCAATTCCCTGGGCAGCTGTAGATCAGGGGCGGCAATGATCAGGGTGCGAGGTTGCTTGCACAGTTCCACCGCAAGGTTGCGCAGCCGCCGGCAGATGGCGCTGTCGTCTACAAAACGATGAAAATCCAGCAGAAGCAAAATACCAGCACTATCTGTTGGCAATAGATCAAGGCTGTCTAAAGCGGCTAGTGGTTGGCGCGCAGCGGCCCCTTGGTGGTTTGGTAATCCCTGCAATCCAGCAACAAAATCCCAGCGCAGTAGTGGTCTTTGCCCAAGGTTTTGGGCCACCTGTTGCATTAAGCGCAGCAGCCTTTCCTCTTCCTGCTGCCGAATCCAAAGGATCGGGGTGCGGCTGCGGATTAACAGATCCAACTGAGCGATCCAGGCGCTCATGGCTGTTTTGTTAAGGCCTCTAGTGCCGCCCAGCGGGGATCAAGCAGCACTTTTGCTGCTTCAGGGATCACTTCAGGCGGCATGATGCCGATGCAGTTGGCATCACATAAACGTTTAAGGGGCAATTGCAGGCTTAATTGTTCAAATAACCAATGCTCCCAATCAAAATCAGCTTCAGGGTTGAGGCTTTCCACCGCAGTATCCAAGCTGCCGATTAATTCCGTTTCAGGCGCAACTGAGGCGCTAGCTGTAATCGCGATAAGTTCATTCGCTTTAGCTTTCAACTGATAGCTAAAAGAGTTCAAACAGCGATCGCAGCAAAGTTCCACTTGGGTTGAAGCGGCACCGTTTACCTCAAGTGCTACACCTCTGTGATGCAGCTCAAGCCAACCTTTTACTGGCCCCAAGCTGGGAAGTTGAGCTAGGGGCTGATTTATCTGAAAACGTTTCGCTTCCCCAAGTAATCGCAGCTCCCGCAGTGGGATCGGCTTCATCAGCGCTTGCCTTTTGGTTCAAATGGCATCCGTTCAGAAGAAATAGCAGTTGCACTGGCGGTAACCGTTTGCTGCGTCATCTGCTGATCAAGAATTGCCTGAAGGTTTTCTGGTAGCGGTTCACGTATAAGCACAAATGTTTGGAAGGCCTGGAAAATATTGGCGATCACCATGTAGAGCAAAACCCCGGCTGGCAAAGGGAAAAACAGAAACATGCCGGTGATCATCACTGGGGTGATCTTGTTGGCGGTTGCCTGTTGCGGATTGGCTGGCATCCCCCAGCCAGAAAGGATTTGAGATACAAAAAGGCTGATGCCAAACCCTGCAACTAAACCTGCAATATCCCAATTCACCTGGCCATCTGTGCGAATTCCCACCTGACCCAAGGCCTTAATAAATAAGAAACCACTGCGGGCAGCCAATCCTGGGATCTTCACTTCAACGGTGGCATCTCCAGGCGTTAGGGCTGTAACTGTGCCGTTTGAAGCAATAGAAACCACCCCTTCACCCTTGGTGATATTCCACTGAGGGCTCATGTCGATTGTGGGGGTGAGCCGCTCTTCAACTGCCTCAAGGCTTTCGCTGCCATCTTTGGTTTGCAGTAAAACCTTGGCTTGTTCTCCCACACCAAGCCGATTTCCGCCTGGTAATGCAGCTACAACAGGGATGTGGTTTGTTTCGTTGATAAAGATTGAATGGCTTGCGCTTGTAAATGGTTTTGCTTCTACCGCTGCCACTAAATCAGCAGGCACCACCTTCACGTTGAAGGTGTAAGGCACATCTGCAAAAGGTGATCCCCTCAAGGTGGCAAACAGCGCAAATAGAATTGGCATCTGCACCACAAGCGGCAAGCAACCCGCCAGGGGGCTACCAAATTCCTTCATTACTTTGCCTAATTCCTCCTGTTGCTTTTGGGGATTATTGGCAAATTTGGATCTGATATCGGCCTGACGTTTTTGCATTACCGGTTGGGCAATGCGCATGCGGCGGGCGTTTCGAATTGAGCCAGCACTTAGGGGAAACAGGGCAAGCCGGATCACAACCGTGAGGGCAATGATCGCCAAGCCGTAGCTGGGCACCAGTCCGTAAAAGAAATCGAGGATTGGTAACAGCAGGTTGTCGGAGATGTAGCCGATCACAGGGAAGGAGGTGCAGGGGGAAGGTATTTGATGTGAGTGTGCCTCAAGAGCAGCTCAGCTTTAACTGGCAACAGCAAAGCCACTGGGGGGTGTGCTGCTACGGCTTGGGGTATCCATGCGTTCTTTGATGAAGGTTTCAAGCTCACGAAACCTAGGCACCCCGCGCATTTCCAGCCGTGCCCCATCTTTAAGTAATAAGCACATGTCGCCCCAAGCTCCCAAGCCCCTTGGCACAACTCGAACTTCTTTGATCTGGTTGTAAACCACCTGGCTGCGATCGCGACCTAACCAACCACCGGTTACGGATACACGCCGGTTGGTGATTCGAAACCGTAGCCATAGGGCCCTCACGATTGCCCCAACGGCGAAGGGGAGGCCGATCAAGGTGAAACCAAAAATCAAATTCATGATCAAATCACCTTTGGCGGGGCCGCCCTCATAAAACACTTCTTCCTGCAGGGTGATGGGAGGTGCAGTTGTCATCCAAAAAACCTGCCTGATGTAACACTGCTTGCCATTCTCTCAGTAGATCGTTGCAACTGGCGTTGCCGGCTTCCGGTTTAAGGCTTAAAAGAAGCCAGCTTTGCGGCTGCAGGCAGGGGTGGTCTGGGTTTTCCCAGTTCTTACACATATCAACAAAAGCCTGATGAAACTGCCTTCTGAGGCGATTACGCACCACAGCTCGCTTACTAACCTTGCTGCTAATCACAACGGCAAGGCGAAATTCACTTGTGGCTGCTTGTTCGCTCGAGCGCAGAAGCAGCGGGTTTGCCGCAGCAACTCTCAGCACTAATAAAGAGCCGCCGTGGTAACGCCTACTTTTTTGATATAGATAATCAAAAAGTCTTTTGCCCCTGAGGCGATGCCTTTGCGGAAGAACCACCAGGGTTACAAATGGGAATTACACCGATAAACGAGCGCGGCCCCGCTTGCGGCGAGTGCGGATGAGGCGACGGCCTGTATGGGTGCGCATGCGCACTCGGAACCCCGATACGCGTTTGCGTTTGCGGCTGGTTCCTTCAAGGGTGCGCTTGGTCATGAAACTAAACTGGGCTATAGGCCGATATACAAATTTAGCAGCCTGCTGGCTTAGTTAGTAAGTTCGATAACCCAGCTGCCCAAATAGCCCGCCATTGGAATATCTCCAGGGGCTTGAGCTAAGGCATTAAATTGGAACATTCCCCCGTTTACAGGGTTGGAAACGTTAAATACAACCGCTATAGATTTGTCTGGTGGCACAGGGGTTGTGGGAAAGATGTCGATGCGTTTGCCATTGTCTGTGAGCTGAATATCAGCGGGGATAGTTTCTTCGCATTTTGTGCGTTTGGCGTAGCCACCAGCACTGCAATATTTGAGTTTAACTTCCTTGGGATCAATGTTTGTATTGAAATAGCTAGGTATTGTAATTGATAATTTTAATATTGCAGCTTTACGGTCTTTTGCCCGTAGAACTAAAAAGTATTCACCCCACTGAGTGCGTTCGGTATTAGATACATAGTAGTAGAGCTTCTTAAAGTCTTTATTGCCATCCCAGCGAAATTCCAAAATTGATGGGGTTCCAACCGAACCTTGTGCTTTTGCTGTTTGATGGGCAGCCAAACCAAAACCAGCTGCTGTAATTAAGCCCGCAGCAGCAATAAAACCCAAACGACGCGATGATTCAGCCATAGCTTTTTCGTATGTTTATTTATTCTCATAATCGCGCTTCTCCTTAAGGGCTCCCCTAGGCCGGCCCCTGAGCTGTCAGTGATTACAAGATCTGTCTGGCCTTAACTTTTGGCTGTCGCGCAGGTAAACATGTTGCTCTTCTTGCTGCATCGGCAACCAGGCCTGCAGCATTACGCGGATGCAACGAGGTAGATCTCCAACTACAGCCATCTGCTGGCAATCAAGCAATGCCACCCCTTCCCATCCCTCGCTTCGCCTTGCGATAGCGGCAGGGAAGAGGGCATTCAGATCACTGGTTACTGAAAATATTGCTGTAAACACCTCCGGCCCTTTGAGGTTGTTGCGGTGCATCAAAACTTCTATCAGTTCAGCAACGGCCTCTTCCATCGCAGCTGCAGTGTTAGCTGTTGCGGTGGTGGCGCCCCGCAGAGCTCGCAATCTCATGCCTGAATTGTTCATGGCCTGTAGAGCCAGAGCGGTTGTCCCCCCAGGCCAAGCTCTAATTGAAATTGTTGGCGCAGCCGTTGAAAAAATCCCTGCTTTTGGCGCCCCAAAGTAACCGGCCGGCTGTGTTTGGGATCAAGCCCCGCTAGGCGAGCGGCCTCAAGGCGAGCTGTTTCTTCGTCGCCGAGTAAATCCACCAAGCCCAATTCCAGGGCCTGGGCGCCGCTAAAAACACGGCCATCAGCGAAGGCACGGACGCTTTCTTCACTAAGGCCGCGGCCCGTTGCCACCGCTTGCACAAATTGGCCGTAGCTGCTGTTTATCAGGGCTTGCAAAATTTCTCGCTCCGCTTCTGAAAGCGGTTTATCAGGAGAAAGGATGTCTTTAAATTCGCCGCTTTTCACAGTTTCAAAACGCACGCCGATACGTTTCAGCAGCTTCTCAAGATTGTTGCCACGCAAAATCACACCGATGGATCCAGTGATGGTGCCTGCATTTGCCACCACCCGATTGGCGGCGCTACCCACATAAACACCGCCAGAGGCGGAAATATTGCCGTAGCTAGCCACCACTTGGCAGCCACTTTCCCGCAGGCGCATCAGGGCTTGGTGAATCTCTTGGCTATCGCCAACAGTGCCTCCAGGGCTATCAATGCGCAGCAGCAGCACAGGAAACTTTTGTTCTTCCACCTGTAACAAAGCTTTTAAAACCCTGGTGCGGGCGGCGCCAGCAATCGGCCCCTCAAGGCAGATGCGAGCAATACGTTTGCGACGAAAACGACGCAGGGGCCAAGGCATGGGGCCGCACTCATTGAGATTATTGGCGGATCCTATGCAGCCCTGGGTCTTTAGGCTCAAGCTTGCTATTTAGTTGCAGTGCCCCGTTGGTTGCGATGGTTTGCCATGGTGCTCCCCTTCGCCCTTTGGGGAACGGCTATGGCGGCAATGAAGCCCCTCTTGGTGCCCCTTGCCCCTCTTGAATTGGCCTGGTTGCGGCTGATGCCGGCTGGCTTAATTATTCTTGGCGCTGCTGCTTTACTCAAGCGTCCGCTAGGTGTTGATAGCAGGGATAGGGGCTGGTTCTTTTTATTTGTGCTGGTAGACGCTGCCCTTTTTCAAGGTTTTTTGGCAGAGGGTTTACAAGAAGTTGGTGCTGGTATCGGTTCGGTGCTGATCGATTCGCAACCGTTGATGGTGGCTTTATTAGCTCGCTTTGCTCTTGGAGAACTGATTAACCCTGTGGGCTGGGTGGGATTGCTGTTGGGATTGGGCGGCATTGCTTGCCTTGGCGTGCCAGCTGGTGTGCTGCAGCATTGGTGGCTTGAGGGCCCTCCAGTGCTCGGTGCAGGCTTGGCTCAACGGGGTGAGCTGCTGATGCTGCTTGCAGCAGCTTCGATGGCGGTGGGCACTTTGCTTTGCCGCTGGGCCTGTCGCCATAGCGACCCCCTTGCGGTAACAGGGTGGCACCTCTTGCTTGGCGGATTGCCACTAATGGGATTAAGCCTTATCGGGCCTCTTTCAGATCCTTTACGGCGCATTCCCCACCTGCAGCTATCTGAATGGGGCTTAATGGCCTATGCAAGTTTGTTTGGCAGCGCTTTGGCTTACGGCTTGTTTTTTTTGTTCGCCAACCAGGGCGACCTAACGGGGTTTACCTCATTAACATTTTTAACCCCTGTATTCGCCCTTGCTAGCGGTGTGTTTTGGCTCGATGAAAAATTAAGTTTGTTGCAATGGTTTGGAGTGGCCCTCGCTTTAGTTTCGGTGTTGCTGATCAATCAGCGCCGAACTTTATGGGCGGCTGAATTGGAACGCGCCCAATGAAAATTTTGCTGGTTAGTACCCCCATGGGCCCATTGGGTATGGGCTTAGGGGGAGGGGTAGAACTAACTCTGATGGCAATTTTGAGTGCCTTAAAGGCGCGAGGTCATTATTTGGCTTTGGTGGCCGCAGTTGGTAGTGAATTAGAGGCCGGCTTAGTAGATCAACTTTGGCTCGAACCTGGGGTGCCCCAAGCCAGTTGGCAACACCAAAAGCGAGAGTCCCCTGTGCAAATCCCAGCCGATTCTTTGCTTGCTCGCTTTTGGCAGCGGGCGCTGGGGGAACAGGAAGCTTTTGATGTGCTGCTCAACCTCGGCTACGACTGGTTGCCTCTTTGGCTCACCCCTTATTTCCATAAACCCCTCTTTCATCTCATCAGCATGGGCAGTGTTGGAGAGGCCATGGATCAAGTGATTTCTGCAACAGCAACTCTTTATCCCCAGCGCGTTGCTTTCCACACTGCGGCCCAAGCGGCAGATTTTCAACTGCCAAATCCGCCGCTGCTGCTGGCTAATGGATTTGATTTCAACCAATACCAATATCGGGCGCAGCCCCAGCAGCTTTTGGGTTGGGCAGGCAGGATCGCTCCTGAAAAAGGTCTTGAGGATGCAGCTCAAGTTGCTTTGCGCTGGGGTTGGCCACTAGCAGTGTGGGGTTTAAAAGAAGATCTTCAATATGCGGCTGCCGTAGAAGCAACCGTGCCAAAAGGCACCCTGCAGTGGCGTGGGTTTCTAGCAACAAATCAGTTTCAGGCCGAATTAGGTGAATGTGCTGCTCTGCTCAACACACCGAAGTGGAATGAAGCCTTTGGCAATGTTGTGGTGGAGGCTATGGCCTGCGGCGTGCCGGTGCTGGCCTACCGCCGCGGCGGGCCGGCTGAATTGATTGATCCAGGCGTTAGTGGGGTGCTAGTGGATCCAGACAACATCGCCGCCATGGCGGCAGCACTTCCTCAGCTTTTGTGCATTGATCGCTATGGCTGTAGAGAAAAAGCAAAAGAGCGCTTCAGCCTGGAGGCCTTCGCTTCACGGCTTGAAAATTGGTTGATGCAACCCGCTCAGTAATGCTGCCTTCTCAGCCTGCTTTAACAGCCCCTGATGGCATCGTTGTTTGCGGCCTTGGCGGGCTTGGCCAGGCTTGCTTGAGCAGCTTGCTGGCTTTTAACCTGCCAATCCGTTGTATCGATCGTGAACCGCCGAAATGGGTTGATCTAGCTCAAGGCAAGCGCTTGCTAGATGTCACCTTGCTTGGTGATATGCGTAACCCAGAGGTATTGATTGAGGCGGGGGTTGTTTCCGCTAGGGCCGTTTTACTGCTCAGCCAAGACAGCGGAGTGAATCTTGAGGCGGCACTACAGGTGCGCCTGTTAAACCCCAAAGCCCAATTGGTGGTGCGCTCAAGTGGAGGCAGCAGCAGTTTGGAGCGGCAATTACAAGATCGCTTGCCAGGTTTAGCAATTGTGGATCCACAGCTGCTCACTGCGGGGATTTTTGCCAACGCCCTAAGGCCAGATGGCACTGAAGCTGCATTTGACGTGGAAGGCGAATTATTTGTAGTGAGAAGCACCTTGCAACAACAAGCTGCTAGCCGCGACTTATTTGATCAGTTGAGCCGCTTACAGCGCCTGGTGCAGTGGTTCCCAATAGATGGCGCCCCAGGTGGCCCCCCCGCCAGTGGTTGGTGGAATCTGGATGCAAAACCAGCAGCTGGCGATCGATTGCTTTGGTTGGAATTAGCGAGCACCTTGGAAACCCGCCCCCGTGCTCACCGCGGCCAGTGGGCAGTTTTGTGGGCTCGATTTCGACTGCTATTTGAATCTTGCCAAGAGGCAACTGAACGGCTTAAAGATCGACGCAATTCACTACTTAGTTGGGGTTTATTGAGCCTATTACTGCTTTTATTTGTGGGCAGCTTTTTATTTGGCAATGCTTCCCCTTTGCGGGGGCTAATGCTCACTTTGGCACTATTAAAAGGTGAATATTTAGATGCCTTTAGTTTTATTATTAGTGGCTCTAATAATGAGTTGAGTCCTGCACATTTTCCCCTGGCAGCCCTTGCTTTGATCTACGCCCTAGGGGGCACCTTGCTCACCGCATGGCTGGTGGCTTTGATTCTTGATCGCCTATTGGCAGCTCGCATTGGCAACCAGGAACCAAAACCAATGGTTGCGGGCACCCCCTATGTGTTGCTTTTGGATGGTGGCCCTTTGGCGGCTCGCCTTGAGCAACAACTGCGGCTGCAAAAGTTTCAAGTGGTGCGGGTGCAGGAAAACAAACCGGAACCGTTGGCTTATCCCAGTTTGGATCGAGCTTTGAGGAGCCTGCGTCATTGCCGCTGTCAAGCGGTGGGTGTGCTTTCAGAAGATCTGATGGCAAATTTGAGCGTTGCCCTTGAGTTGCAGCAACGCTGGCCTGGGGTGCGTTTGGCAGTGCGTTCCCATTCCCTCTCCCAATCAAGCAATTTCAATGCTTTGTTTGAAGGAATGCAGGTGATAAATCCCCTTGAAGTGGCAGCAGATGCAGTGGTGGCAACAGCTTTAGGCGAAAGAGTGCGGGGGGTGTTGCGATTGGCGGAGGAAAACTTGCTGATTACTGATTACAAGGTGAATTCAAGCGACACCTTGCAGGGCCTCAGCCTTGGCACCGTGGCAGGTGGCTATGGCCTCATACCCCTTGTATTGATTGGTTATGGGGCGATCAAACCAATTGCGTTACCAAATCCGGAAAGGGTGTTGCAGCTGGGTGATCGCTTGGTTGTATTGGCAAGCTTGGCGGCTTTACGCCAAGTGGAAGCAGGCAATTTAAAAAAACGCTGCTGGTGCCTTGAATTACGAAGTTTGCGCCCTAATGCCCCCATTTTTGAGGTGCAAATAGCGCTGGCTCGATATTTGGGTTCTGTTCCTGGTGATATGGCCAAATATGTGGATTTAGAACATGGCGCACAGCGCACAGCGCCCCTATACCAAGTGCCGGGGCGGCTGCTTGAGCAAGCCCTGAAGCGTTTAGGAGTTGATTGCGAATTGGTTGATGCAACTACCTGCGAGGCATAGGCTGCCTAAAGATTTTTAGTTGGCAAGCAGTGAAGCAATCCCACCGGCTCGCCTGGCTGTTGGGGGTAACAACCTTCCTTGGGGGGCTGATTTTTTTGTGGCGGCTTGGGGCTGTTGGGCAGCTAGATGAAACGCCTGCCTTATTTGCAGCAGCAGGGCGGGCAATGGCCGATACCGGCGACTGGCTCACCCCAAGGGTGAATGGCCATCCCCGTTTCGATAAACCCGTATTGATTTATTGGTTGATCGGTGGCTTGAGCCTGCTGCCTCGCCATTGGGATCCCCTTGGCAGTTTGGCTGCAAATCTGCCTTCTGCCTTGGCAATGCTGGCCGTGATGCTGGCTTTAGTGGTAACCATGTTGAAGCTGGAGCCACAGCCCAGTTACAGCAGGGCGCTCAGCGCTGCACTGGCTTTTGGCCTGTCGCCATTGGTGTTGCTCTGGGGCCGCGTTGCTGTGAGTGATCCCTTGCTCACGGCCTGCCTTGCTTTTGCTTTGCTTGGATTTTGGCGCACTTACGCCAGTGGATCACGGCTGCGGCCATGGGGCAGCTGGATTTTTCTGGGGCTTGCAATCCTCACTAAAGGTCCGGTGGCATTGCTGATAGCTGCGAGTTGCCTTGGTTTATTTGGCCTGTGGCAGCGCGATTTTGCCCGCTTAATCCGTTTATTAGCCCCTGGACGCGGCTTACTTGTGAGTGTGGCGGTGGCAGCACCTTGGTACAGCTTGGAATTGTGGCGAGAGGGAAAACCTTTTCTTGATAGTTTTTTTGGTTATCACAATTTTCAACGCTTTAGCCAGGTGGTGAATCACCACTCGGGCCCTTGGTGGTTTTTTCTAGCGGTATTGCTCCTTGCAAGCTTGCCGGCCACACCGCTGTTACTGCTGGGAATTCACCAAGAGTTGCGCGCTTTTCAACAGCCCCGCCCAACAGAGGGCAGCTTGGGACGTTTTGCTTGTTGCTGGTTACTGGGGGTGATGTTGTTGTTCAGTTTTTCAGCAACAAAACTTGCCAGCTACATTTTGCCCGGCCTGCCAGCAATGGCCCTATTGATTGGTTTGGCTTGCGGATCAAGGCAGCTTCTTAATGTTGCCCGCTGGTTTTCAGTGGCGCTTGCTGCGCTGCTAGGGATTGGCTTTTTAATGGCCCCGATTTGGTTGCCATTGATCAATGATCCGGAAATGCCAGGGCTGAGCTCCCAACTTTTGCTTAATGGCGCTGTGCAGCGCAGTGGAATTTGTTTCCTTGCTGCCGCGCTGTTTGGGGTAATTAGCCAGATTTGGCAACTAAAAAGGATTCCCTGGCTATTGGCTTTTCAGCTGCCCTTAGTGGTGTGGCCGCTGCTGGGATTGGTGCCAACGGCGGAGTTAATAGATCAAATACGGCAACGGCCTGTGCGTTATGTGGCGGCTTTAGTGCTTCAGCACATACGCCCCGGCGAGGCGCTTGCTATGGCAGGTATTAATAAGCCATCACTCCACTACTACACAAAAAAAGTAGTTGTTTATGAAGGTAGGCCCGCCTCAGGCTTGCGCAATCTTGGCGAAAGGCTTAGGCCCACCTCGCAGCAAGATTTAGCAATCAATTTTTTACTGGTGATCGATCGCACCACAGCAAAGCAATATTTTTGGCAGCGATTACCCCATCAAAAACTTGCAGCTGAAGGCATTTATGAGCTTTGGCGGGTGCCGCGCCATGCGGCATATGAAGAGGCCAAACGCTTGGCAGCTGCAGGAGTGGCATCAACTTGGCAGTTACAAAACCCTGAGCGCTATTAACCAGCTATGAATGGGAGCAAGTTGAGCCTGCATCGTTTTGGCCATGGATTTCAGTAATCAAGACCTTGCCCGAGCCGGATTACTTGAACCTGCCTGGCGCCATCGCTTGATGGAACAGGCGGTGCTTCAAATAGAAAAACCATCAGCTGAGGAAACTCAACAGGCTTTGCAGGTTTTTTGCCAACAGATCCAAGTGCAAGATCAGCAGCAATTGCAGGCTTGGCTGCAATTGCGGGGCCTAAGCGGAGCGGAGCTTGAGGCCATGGCCCAGCTGCCTGTGCGCTGGCGCAAGTGGTGTGAGCAGCGCTATGCAACAACTGTTGAGCATGAATATCTGCGCCGTAAAGCTGAGTTTGATGAAGTTACCTATTCGCTACTGCGCTTGCGTGACGGCGAATTAGCAGCGGAATTGCACCAGCAATTGCAGGAAGGAGAAGTTTCATTTGAAGCGCTGGCCAGTTCTTTTTCTGAAGGCCCTGAAAAAAATAGTGGCGGAAAATTGGGCCCAGTGCCCCTTTCAACCCCCCATCCAGCCCTTGCCAAGTTGCTTGAAATTAGCCAAGAGGGGCAGCTCTGGCCGCCAAAACAATTGGAGGGTTGGTGGATCATTGTGCGCCTAGAAAAGCGCAAAGGAGCTCAGCTTGATGAGGCTTTGAAGCAGCGTTTAATTATCGAACAGGGAGATGACTGGCTAAGAAATGAGCTCAATCAGGTTCTGGCCGCTCATAATGAGCAAGTGAATTAAAGGCCAGCTGAGCCCAGATGTCGATTACAGCTGCCTTAGATCTCCTAGCTTCAACGAAGCCTTTTAATAGGCTTTCACCTGTTGATCAGGCCCAAACCGCCTCATTATTGAAGCCTTTGGTTTTAAAACCTGGGGCCCGTTTGCATGGCTTTGATGAGTTACCTCCTGGGATTCTGATCCTTGTTGAGGGGCAACTGCGTTTGCTTGCCCAGGATCAAAGGGGCGAAACTTTTACGCTTGAACTGCTTTCTTCTGGTTCAATAGCTGGCTGGCTGCCTTTACTTCGAGGCGATTCGGGCCAAGTTCTTGCAGCTTCCATGGTTTCAAAGGGTTGGCTGTTGCCGGCGGCAGCATTCCTTGAATTGGCATCAAGGCACCAAGAATTGCGAGATTTTTTCAAAGATGGCGGCTTACCTGAACGCTACGCAGTGCTTTCTGCTTCCAAAATTGCAGATCTGCCCAGGGGCCGTGTGTTGCGCGATTGGGCTGCAAATGCAGATGCAACTCCCGCAATTACCTTGCTTGGCGAGCAGGAAGCGGTGCCAGAGGGCCATTGGCTTTTAAGCACTGGTTGTGTTGCTGGGCATGAGGTGGGTGAAGATATTCCGGCGGGGTTGGTGCTTGCACGGCAGGGTCGTTTGCCCATCCGTTTAATCCCAAAACCAGCTGTGGCTCCAAGTATTTCAAGCCCAGCTCAACTTTCGGCAGAAGCGGTTGCCGTAGCAGTTGATGTGAATGTTGAGGTATTGGAGCCCGAATGGATCGAGGGCAGCGAGCTGGTGCCCCAACTAAACCAGATGGAGGCCCTGCAGGATTGGTATGGCCGCATCGGAGATGATGGCAGTTTTCCACATCTCAGCGGCCAAGGAGAACTGGAAGAAGCGTTTGCTGTATTGCGAATGTTATCTCGCAACTTTGATCTTCCATTCCGTAGGGATGTGATTCGTAGAATCTTGGAAGATCAATTGCAAAGGGCTGAAGGTAAGGGGATTGGAATAATGCAACTTGCAGCAGTTGCAGATTTGCTTGGCTTGCGGGCCTCGCTTTTAGAAGTGCCTATTAAATCGGTGGCAAGGTTGCCGGTGCCAGCTGTTGCAATTGATAATGGTCATCCGGTTGTTATTTGGCAGGCCGATGCCAGCGGCTTGATTATTGGTGATCCTCGCTCGAGCCAGAGGAAATTAACTCTGGCTGATGTTGAATCACTTTTAGATGAGAAAGGAAATTTAGCTATTCTTTCCCTCGAGCGCGCTAATACCACCCCTAGGGAAAGATTTGGATTGTCTTGGTTCCTACCCGCAATTCAGCAGCATCGCGGCATCCTGATTCAGGTGTTGATAGCAAGCTTTTTTGTGCAGTTATTCGCTTTGTTGAATCCATTATTAATTCAACAAATAATAGATGCGGTAATCGCTCAGGGAAATTTAAAGAGCCTTAATGTTTTAGGTTCTCTTTTAGTTGCCATGGCCGTTGCAGAAGCGATTTTGGGTTCTTTACGAACATATTTATTTAGCGACACTACAAATAGAATTGATATTTCCCTTGGCTCTACAATTATTGATCACTTGCTCAGATTACCCCTTAGCTATTTTTCTAAACGCCCTGTGGGAGAGGTATCCAGCAGGGTGAATGAATTAGAAAAAATTCGGCGTTTTCTTACCGGTACTGCATTAACTGTGGTGCTTGATTCAGTTTTTTCAGTTATATATATCGCGGTGATGTTGCTATATAGCCCAATACTTACTCTTTGGGCGTTGGGGGTTATTCCATTTTTTATTGGTTTAACGGCAGCTGCCGCACCGGTTATTCGCAGGCAGTTGAGAGAACAGGCGGAATCCAATGCCCAGGTGCAGAGCCACTTGGTTGAAACACTTGGTGGTATGGAAACTGTTAAGGGCCAGGGGATGGAATTACACAGCCGTTGGCGTTGGCAGCAACTATATGGAGGTCAAATAGCGGCTGGTTTCCGCAATACGATTACCAGCACTGCCGCTGGATCTGCATCTCATTTTCTCGAGCAACTATCAGGCTTACTTGTTTTATGGGTTGGAGCGGGGTTGGTATTGCAAGGCAAGCTAACTTTAGGTCAATTGATTGCATTTAGAATATTATCTGGATACGTAACAAGTCCTTTGCTTAGGCTTGCAACATTATGGCAAAACTTCCAAGAAACCGCCCTTTCTCTTGAAAGACTTTCCGACATTGTTGATCATCCTCAAGAGATTGAAATCGCCGGAGAAAACCTGCCCCCTCTTCCCCCTATAAGTGGTGCGATTAGCTACGAAAGGGTGAATTTTCGTTTCGCTAGTAGTGGGCAATTGCAATTACTAAATGTTGATTTTAGTATCCCGGCCGGTAGTTTTGTTGGCATTGTTGGCAGTAGCGGATCTGGTAAAAGTACCTTGCTTAAGTTACTAACAAGGCTCTACGACCCCCTGGATGGAACGATTCGCTTAGATGGTAATGATATTTCAAAAGTAGATTTATATTCCCTGCGCCGCCAAATAGGAGTTGTGCCGCAGGATAGCCTGTTATTTGATGGCACAATCCAGGAAAATATCGCGCTTACCCGCCCAGATGCTGATTTCGAAGAGATAATAGAAGCAGCAAAAGTTGCCTGTGCTCACGATTTTATTCAGCAACTACCAGCCGGCTATAGCAGCTCGGTTGGTGAGAGAGGCTCGGGGCTTTCAGGGGGGCAAAGACAACGTTTAGCCATTGCTCGGATGATACTCAAGCAGCCCCGTTTGCTAGTTCTTGATGAAGCCACCAGCGCTCTTGATGTTGATACAGAGCAACAATTAACCCGCAATTTAGGCGCTGCCTACAGGGGGCGTACCGTTTTATTTATTACCCATCGCTTGGGCAATCTTCGCCATGCAGATCATATTTTAGTACTTCATAATGGGGCCTTAGTTGAGCAGGGCCCCCACGCTGATTTGATGGCCATTGGGGGGCGATATGCCACCCTATTCCGTCAACAGGAGGCTGCATTGGTATGAGTAATTTAGTACGCCGCGATCCATCTGATCTTCAGGAAATTCGTTTAAGGCCTTCACCGCGCTGGAGTAAGGCGGTTATTTGGGCTTTGATTGGCACAGCGAGCTTCGCCTTTGTTTTTGCTTTACTAGCAAAGATTGATGAGGTTGTTGTTGCTCAAGGTGATTTAGA
>Ga0247843_1003592_pt1 | contig 24984 bp, 26 predicted proteins | sample LaCruzMarch2017__FD_192420 | JGI IMG/M metagenome (GOLD analysis project Ga0247843, IMG submission 192420) | Freshwater microbial communities from meromictic Lake La Cruz, Castile-La Mancha, Spain - LaCruzMarch2017_8m | ecosystem: Environmental > Aquatic > Freshwater > Lake | place: Spain...
GGCTGGCCGCAGCACATTGGCTGTGTCCCGGAGAACATCCGATGCTCACCCTGCACCAACACCCCTTCGAGTTACTCGAGCAACAACTGCGCGCTGCCGAGCGTCCCGCCGCCGAACGAGTGCCGGCCGCCGAGGTGCACGAAACCGACGACGCCTACGTAATCGCCCTCGAGCTTCCCGGTGTCGATAAGACCTCGATCGACGTCAAGGCCACCGACCGCAGCCTGGTGATCAACGCCGAGCGCCGCCAGCCAAGCCCCGATGGATCTTCCCCGGTCGCCAAACAGGCCTCCTTGATCAGCGAATTCCGCTACGGCACCTGGAGCCGCAGCTTCCGCTTTCCCGGTGGCATCAACCGTGAAAGCCTGCAAGCCCACTACCGCGACGGCCTGCTCACCGTGACGGCACCTAAGGCCCAGAACCTCACCACCGTGCAGGTGCAGGTGGAGGGCTGATCAGGGCCGAGCGGACAAGAGAGAAGAGACCCCTCCCAGGCCCGGCCCACCCGCCGGGCCTTTTTTGTGGGCGGGCTTCCTAAAGTTGGACAAATTGCGGATCGATCCATGGTTGGTGCCGTCGCAACCGCAGCCCGGCTGAGCCTGCAATGCGAGCCGATCGCACCGGACACCACCACAATCCGCTCGCTCGACTGGGACCGCAGCCGCTTCGATATTGAGTTTGGCCTGCGCAACGGCACCACCTACAACAGCTTCCTGGTGCGGGGCGAGCGCACAGCCCTGATCGACACCAGCCACCTCAAGTTTGAGGACATCTGGCTGCCACTGCTGCAGGAGCTGATCGACCCCAAAGCAATCGATCACCTGATCGTGAGCCACACCGAGCCCGACCACTCGGGACTGATTGGCCACCTGCTCGACCTCAACCCCGAGATCGAGATTGTGGGCTCCAAGGTGGCGATCCAGTTTCTTGAGAATCAGGTGCACCGGCCCTTCAAAAGCCGGGCGGTGAAAAGCGGCGAAGAGCTCGATCTGGGCACCAACCCCACCAGTGGCGTGGCCCACCGCTTCGAGTTTCTCAGCGCTCCAAACCTGCACTGGCCCGACACGATCTTTTCCTTCGACCACGGCACCGGCATCCTCTACACCTGCGATGCCTTTGGCCTGCACTACTGCTCCAAGGAGCTGTTCGACACCGATCCCGGCGCCATAGCCCCCGATTTTCGCTTCTATTACGACTGCCTGATGGGCCCCAACGCCCGCAGCGTGCTGCAGGCGTTGAAGCGCATGGATGGGTTGCCCGAGATCACCACGGTGGCGGTGGGTCATGGGCCCTTGCTGCGCCATCACCTCGGCCTCTGGCTGGATGACTACCGAACCTGGAGCAGTGAGCGCAGCACGGGCGAAAACTATGCGGCCGTTTGCTATCTGAGCCAATACGGCTTCTGCGACCGGCTCAGCCAGGCGATTGCCCGCGGCATCGGCAAGGCCGGCGCCGCTGTACAGCTGGTGGATCTGCGCGCCACCGACGCCCAGGAGCTCAGTGCCCTGATCGGTGAAGCCAGCGCGGTGGTCGTGCCCACCTGGCCCGCCCGGCCCGATGCCGAGCTGCAGGCTTCGATCGGCACCTTGCTAGCGGCCCTCAAGCCGAAGCAGTGGGTGGGCAGCTACGACGCCTTCGGCGGCAACGACGAGCCGATCGACACCGTGGCCAGCCAGCTGCGCAGCCTCGGCCAGAAGACCGCCTTTGAACCGCTGCGGGTGCGCCAGGTGCCTGGCGGCAACGACTATCAGCGCTGCGAGGAAGCCGGCACCGACCTAGGACAGCTGCTCACCAAGGAGAAGACAATCGCCGCGATGAAGTCTCTCGATGCCGATCTCGACAAGGCCCTGGGTCGCCTATCCGGGGGGTTGTATGTGGTGACGGCGCGGCAGGAGACACCGGAGGGCACCCGCAGCTCAGCGATGGTGGCCAGCTGGGTGAGCCAGGCAAGTTTCGAGCCCCCCGGCCTCACGGTGGCGGTAGCCAAAGACCGGGCCATCGAGGCGCTGCTGCAGGTAGACGATCGCTTCGTGCTCAACATCCTGCGGGAGGACAACCACCAAGAGTTGCTGCGCCATTTCCTCAAGCGCTTCCCGCCGGGCGCCGACCGCTTCGCCGGGGTAAGCACCCTCGAGGGCGCCGCCACGGGCGGCCCGGTGCTCGGTGATGCCCTGGCCTACCTGGGCTGCCGCGTGGTGCAACGCCTCGAGGGCCCCGACCACTGGATCATTTACGCCGAGGTGGAGCAGGGGAACGTGGCCGACACCGAAGCCAGCACCGCCGTGCACCACCGCAAAGTCGGGAACCACTACTAATGGCCCGCAGCGTCATCCAGCTCCCCATCGAGCCCGGCCTGATCTGCCTCAAGGGGCTGAGCCCCAACCGGCTGCGCTTCGAGGTGGAATACGGCCTGGAGCGCGGCACCACCGCCAACAGCTTCCTTTTCCAGGAGGTGCCCCTGCTGGTCCATCCCCCCGGCGCCTCCTTTGCCGAGCCCTTCCTGGCGGAGCTGGCGAAGCTGGTGCCGGCCGAGGCCCCCTTGAAGGTGGTGGTGGGTCACGTCAACCCCAATCGGGTAGCCCTGTTGCACCAACTGGCGGCCCGCTGGCCCAACCAGCTGCTGGTGAGCTCCAACACCGGCGCCAAGCTGCTCGCAGAGCTTTGGAACCTGCAGAAACCGGTCGCCCCCGGCAGCGAGACAACCCCCGAGCCGATCCCAGCGCTACCTCGGATCGATGTGGTGAAGCAGGAGGCCAGCCGCAACCTCGTCGACGGCCACGTGCTGCGCCTGATTCCCACCCCCACCCCCCGCTGGCCCGGGGCGCTGATGGCCTTCGAGGAGACCAGCGGCCTGCTGATGAGTGGCAAGTTTTTCGCGGCCCACCTCTGCAGCGAAAGCTTCGCTGAGGCCAACCGCAGCAGCAGTGAGGAAGACCGCCGCTACTTCTACGACTGCCTGATGGCACCGATGGCGCGCCAGGTGGAGTCGGTGGTGGAGCGGCTCGAAGCCCTCGACATCCGCACCATTGCCCCCGGCCACGGGCCGGCGATCAGCGAGAGCTGGCGCAGCCTGCTCAACGACTACCACCGCTGGGGCGCAACCCAGGAGCGGGCGCGCCTATCGGTGGCACTGCTGTTTGCCAGCGCCTACGGCAACACGGCCGCCATCGCCGATGCCCTCGCCCAGGGGGTCGCCCGTACCGGCGTGCGGGTGGAGAGCATCAACTGCGAGTTCACGCCACCTGAGCAGCTGCTGGCAGCGATCCGCAGCTGCGATGCGATCTTGATCGGCTCTCCCACCCTTGGCGGCCATGCCCCCACACCGATCGTGTCAGCCCTGGGCACGGTGCTAGCTGAGGGCGACCGCAGCAAGCCGGTTGGGGTCTTTGGCAGCTTTGGCTGGAGCGGTGAAGCCCTGGATCTGCTGGAGAGCAAGCTGCGCGATGGCGGCTTCCAGTTCGCCTTTGAACCGATCAAGGTGAAGTTCAGCCCCGATGCGGCCAGCCTCAAAGCCATCGAGGAAACCGGCACCGCCCTTGGCCGCCAACTGCAGAGCGAACAGCGCAAGGCGCAGCGCCGAACCGCCAGTGGCGGACTCAGCGAGAGCCGCAGCAATCCAGCAGTGCAGGCCCTGGGCCGGGTGGTGGGCTCCCTGTGCGTGCTCACCACCAGCAAAGGGGAGGGCGGCAACCGCCTCAGCAGCGCCATGGTGGCCAGCTGGGTGAGCCAGGCCAGCTTCTCACCGCCTGGCTTCACTGTGGCCGTAGCGAAAGACCGGGCGGTGGAGGCCCTGCTGCACGTCGGCGATCGCTTTGCTCTCAACGTGCTGGCCGCAGGGCGTGAAAACGGTCCGATGAAGCAGTTTTTGCAGCCGTTTGCCCCAGGCGCCGACCGCTTCGCCGGCCTGGAGCTGGAGCACAGCCCCAGCGGCCAACCGCTTCTACCGGAGGCCCTGGCCTGGCTGGAGGCCACGGTGCAGCAGCGCATGGAATGCGGCGACCACTGGCTGCTGTATGCCCAGGTGAGCCAGGGCGGCGTGCTCGACGCCAGCGCCACCACGGCCGTGCACCAGCGCCGCAGCGGCGCCAACTACTGAGAGCCGCAAAGCCCGGGGCCACGGATTTACGGGGTCACGGAGCCACGCAAACACGACTAACTCATAGTCGTTCCGACTTCGGGCAAGCTAAACTCTCCTCCAGTCGCAACACCTGCCAAGCCATGGATATCGCCAAGCCCAGCACCAAGGCCAATCTTGAAGCCGCTTTTGGCGGCGAGAGCATGGCCAATCGCAAATACCTATTTTTCGCGGAGGTGGCCAAGCAGGTCGGCAACCCCGAGCTGGCCAAGCTGTTTCGCGACACCGCCGCCCAGGAAACCGAGCACGCCTTCGCCCACTTCCGGCTGCTCCATCCCGAACTCGTCATCGACGATCCCGCCAACCTCTCCGGCGAGCAGAAGCAGGCCCTGCTCAGCCGCTGCCTGGAGCTGGCGATCGAGGGCGAAACCTACGAATACACGACCATGTATCCGGAGTTTGCCGCCCAGGCCCGCACCGATCGCGATGGCGAAGCCGCAGCTGAATTCCAGGAGCAGATCGACGAATCACAGCAGCACGCCGGCATCTTTCGCACCGCCGCCAAAAACTTCGGCCTGCTGACGCCGATCGAGCAGCACCACGCCGAGCGCTATGGCATCGCCCTCGAAGCCCTGCAGGGCAAGGGGGTGGCAGGAGAGGCAGATGAGCCCGTAGCGGGCAAGTGGATCTGCAAACTGTGCTCGATGATTTACGACCCCACAGCAGGCGACCCCGATTCCGGCATCGCTCCGGGCACCCCCTTTGAGGCGATCCCCGACGACTGGCGTTGCCCGATCTGCGGCGCCCGCAAGGCCAGCTTCGTGCCCTACCGGGAGCCCCAACTTCTGGGTGTTTGATACGCCAACCGGGCTGCAATTTATGTAGCCCAGAACACTATCTCAACCAATTGCTACGCCGAAAGGTCCAGAGCAAAAACCCAGTTAAGCAATGGGGTTTCAGGGTCTAGGCCTAGATCCGCGCAGACCTTTTGCAGGGTGTAAAGGCAATCCCAAAGTAATTCAGTAAACGGCCGCGAATTTGCCGCCAGCCCGCTGCAATAGCTGCAGTTCTGACACCAGGAATGGCCAGCGCCAGCACCGCTATCGCCTCAACCAGCAACTATCCCCTCGGGGTGCGGGCAACGGTGCGTTATCGGGGGTTCGTGCTGATCCCCCAGGCCGATTTCACCTGGCTAGTGCGCCCCGAGAGAAGTCCCATGCATCTGCTGCCATTTCGGGCACCGGCCAGCTCCTTAGCTGACGTCAAAGCCCTGGTTGATTGGCGCTTGGGCGAAGCAATTCAAGCGTCTTGATTTAGCCAAACCCGACTTCAAGCTGCCTGGGGAGGTGGCGTTGGATCGTGGTGGATGTGAAAAGGCAGCACCAGGGTGGCCCAGTGATCGGGGCGCTCGGGACGGGGACGGCGGGAGCGACGCACACCAAATGGAACACGCACCACGTTGGTGCCCTCGACCCGCAGCACCTGGCCCGTTCCTGTACCAGTTCCAGTTCCGTCGTTGCTGCCCTTCATGGTCCCGAGAATGAATGGCTTAAGCGCTGATTGTGCCTGTTAACAGGCGTCAAGCCCGCACAGTGTGCGCCATGACGGCACTAATGAACAGTGGCAGCTGGTACCACTTGGGCCAGTTCCTGCTCTGCCAGCTCCTGCCCTGCCAGCTCCTCCATGCTCGGGCAGGTGCACACCAGGTTGCGATCGCCGTAGGCGTTGTCGATCCGGGCCACCGCCGGCCAAAACTTCGCTAGGCGCTGATCCTCACCAGCCGGAAATGCCGCCTGCTGGCGGGTATAGGGCCGATCCCAGTGGTCAGCAGTCACGGCAGCCAGGGTGTGGGGGGCTCGCTTGAGGGGGTTGTTGAGGGGATCGGCGCTGCCGGCCTCCAGCGCCGCGGCCTCCTGGCGGATCGCCACCATGGCCGCGCAGAAGCGGTCGAGCTCAGCGAGCGACTCGCTTTCCGTGGGTTCCACCATCACCGTGCCCGCCACTGGCCAGCTCACCGTGGGGGCATGGAAGCCGTAGTCCATCAGGCGCTTGGCCAGGTCATCGACCTCCAGGCCGCAGCTGCGCTTGAGCGGCCGCAGATCGAGGATGCACTCATGAGCCACGCGCCCGCCAGCGCCCCGGTAAAGCACGGGAAAATGGGGCTCGAGGCGCTCGGCCAGCAGGTTGGCGGCCAGCAGGGCCACCTGGCTGGCCTGGCGCAGGCCCGCACCGCCCATCATGCGGATATACATCCAGCTGATTGCCAGAATCGAAGCACTGCCCAGGGGTGCCGCAGCCACGGGCCCCACCCCGCCAGCCTGGCCAGGGGCACCCGGCAAGAAGGGCAGTAGGTGGGATGCCACCGCAATCGGGCCCACGCCGGGGCCGCCACCGCCGTGGGGAATGCAGAAGGTCTTGTGCAGGTTGAGGTGGCAGACATCGGCGCCATAGAGACCCGGCTTGCACAGGCCCACCTGGGCGTTGAGGTTGGCGCCATCGAGGTACACCTGGCCGCCGCGGGCGTGCACCGTCTCGCAGATACGGCGAATAGCCGGCTCAAACACGCCGTGGGTGGAGGGATAGGTGACCATCAGCGCCGCCAGCTGCTCGGCGTGGGCAGCGGCCTTAGCCTCCAGGTCGGCGAGATCAATGTTGCCGGCCTCATCGCAGGCCACCGCCACCACCTGCAGGCCGGCCATCACGGCGCTGGCTGGGTTTGTGCCGTGGGCACTGGTGGGAATCAAGCAAACGGTGCGATGGGCGTCCCCTTGGCTGCGGTGCCAGGCCCGGATCGCCAGCAGGCCGGCATATTCCCCCTGGGAGCCGGCATTGGGCTGCAGCGACACACCGGCAAAACCGGTGATCAGCGCCAGCCAGCGCTCCAGATCCGCTGCCAGAAGCTGGTATCCTGCGGCCTGCTCAGCCGGGGCGAAGGGGTGCAGCTGGCTGAAGGCCGGCCAGCTCACCGGCGCCAGCTCGGCGGCGGCATTGAGCTTCATGGTGCAGCTACCCAGCGGGATCATCCCGTGCACCAGCGATAAATCCTTAGCTGAAAGGCGCTGGATGTAGCGCAAAAGCTCGGTTTCACTGCGGTAGCTGTGGAAGACGCTCTGCCTCAACCAGGGCTGCTGGCGCAGGGGCATGGCCGGGCCAGCAGGCGGGATGTTGCCCAGCTCCCGCCAGGGCTCAGCGCACCCAGCCAGGGCCCGCAGCAGCCGCTCCAGCTCCTCGGCGCTGCTCAGCTCATCAAGGCTGATGCCAACGCCATCTTCTGCCTGGTGCAGGTTGAAGCCAGCCGCCAGGGCAGCGGCCACCAGCACCTCGGCCTGATCCGGCGGCAGGGGCAGCCACACCGTGTCAAAACCCTGGCCCGGCAACACCGGCAGAGCGAGGGCCTCCAGGCCAGCCACAAGGGCCGCGCGCAGGCTGAGCAAGCGCCGGGCGATCGCCTCCAGGCCATCGGGGCCATGGTGCACCGCATAAAAGCCAGCCATCACTGCCAGCAGCACCTGAGCGGTGCAGATGTTGCTGGTGGCCTTGTCGCGGCGGATGTGTTGTTCGCGGGTCTGCAGGGCCAGGCGCAGGGCCGGCTGGCCTGCCGCATCCACGGAGCGCCCCACCAGGCGGCCGGGGATCTGGCGCTTGAACTGCTCGCCCGTGGCAAAAAAAGCGGCATGGGGACCACCAAAACCCAGCGGCACCCCCAGGCGCTGGGCGCTACCGACGGCGATATCAGCGCCGAGGTGGCCCACCGGCTCCAGCAGCACCTGGGCCAGGGGATCGATCGCCACAGCGGTGATCACCCCGGCCTGGCGGGCGCTAGACAGCAGCTCGCTGGGATCCCAGAGCCGGCCCTGGCGGCCAGGCAGCTGGATCAGCAAACCAAAAGCATCCGCTGGCAGGGGAGCTGCAGCCAGCGACTCGGCTGCCACCAGCTCAAGCTGGATGCCCAAGGGCTCGGCCCTGGTTTGCAGCACCGCCAGGGTCTGGGGGAACACGGCCCGATCCACCAGAAAGCGGCCGGCCCCGGTGCGCTTGCAGACAGCGCTTGCCATGGCCATGGCCTCAGCGGCGGCGGTGGCCTCATCTAATAAGGAGGCATTGGCGATCGGCAGGCCGGTGAGCTCACTGATCAGGGTCTGAAAATTCAGCAGGGCCTCAAGCCGGCCCTGGGCAATTTCGGCCTGATAGGGGGTGTAGGCGGTGTACCAGGCGGGGTTTTCAAACACCTGGCGCTGGATCAGCGCCGGCGTGGCGGTGCCGTAGTAGCCCTGGCCGATCAAGCTGCGTTGCAGCTGGTTGGCCGCAGCGATCTCGGCAAGTTCAGCCAGGGCCTGGGCCTCACTGCAGGGCTCGGGCAAACCCGCAGCCGAGGCCGCCGGATCTAGAAGCAAATCGGCGGGCACCACCTGGGCGGCCAGGGCCTCGAGGCTGGACGCTCCGAGTTCCGCCAACATCCGCTGCTGCTCAGCGGCGCTCGGACCGATGTGGCGCCCAATAAAGGAAAGGGCTGGTGAGTCCGCAGTACCCATCAGGCGCCCTGCACCTTGGCGGAGTAGGTGGCCGCATCCAGCAGTCCAGCGAGCTGGGCCGGATCAGCTGGCTGGAGCACCAGCAGCCAACCCTCGCCGTAGGGATCGTTCTGCAGCTCCTCCGGGCTAGCTAGCACCGCCTCATTGCGGGCCAGCACCACACCGCTCACCGGCGCCAGCAGATCTTCCACCGCCTTCACCGATTCAACGCTGCCAAAACTGGCGCCCTGAACAAGGCTGGCGCCCACTGCGGGCAGCTCCACAAACACGATGTCGCCGAGCTGGTCGACGGCGAAAGCACTCAGGCCCAGCCGCAGCCTCTCGCCCTCAGGGCGCACGTATTCGTGGCTGTCGGCATAGCGGCAATCACCGGGGATGGGGAGCGCCATTGCAGAGCAACAAGTACGCGCCATTCTGTCGGAAGTGGAGCGATAAACGGCGGTGAGATCGGCGGAATCAAACCTGGTGACCTGCCTGAGCCAGTGCCACCAGAGCCCGCTCCAGGGCGATCTGGGCATGGGCGCGGTGGGTGCCGCCCTGGGCAAACAGCACGTAGGGCTCCCGCAGCGGCGCATCGGCGGAAAACTCGCTGGTGCTGCCGTCGATGAAGGTGCCGCCCGCCATCACCAGGGCACTGGCGTAGCCGGGCATCGGCGCCGGCACCGGATCGAGGTAAGCGCCCACCGGTGATGCGGCCTGGAAGGCGCGGCAAACGGTTTTGAGCCGCTCGGGATCGCCGAGCCGCACCGCCTGGATTACGTCGCTGCGGGGGGCACCGGGCAGGGGCTGCACCGCGTAGCCCAGATCCGAGAAGACCGCCGCCACCAGCTCGCTGCAGATCAGGGCCTCAGCCACCATCTGGGGAGCCAGGAAAAGCCCCTGGGCCAGCAGGCGGTTGAGGTCGAAGCTGGTGCCCCCCTCGCCGCCGATGCCCGGCGCCGTGAGCCGGCAGCAGGCCTGCTCCACCAACTCAGCCCGGCCAGCCACGTAACCGCCGGTGGGAGCGATGGTGCCGCCGAGATTTTTGATCAAGGAGCCGGCAATCAGATCGGCCCCCACCGCCGTGGGCTCCTGGGCCTCCACCAGCTCGCCGTAGCAGTTGTCGACAAACACCACGCAGCCGGGCTGAAGCGCTTTTACCCGCTCGCAGAGCAGGCCAATCTGGGCCACCGACAGGGACGGCCGCCAGCTGTAGCCGCAACTGCGCTGGATCAGCACCATGCGGGTAGGCATAGCCAGGGCGTCCTCCAGGCCGTCGAAATCGACACTGCCGGCGGCGGTGAGCGCCAGCTCGGCGTAGGCGATGCCGAATTCCGCCAGGGAGCCCTGGCCGCTGCCGCGGATGCCAATCACCTCTTCGAGGGTGTCGTAGGGGCGGCCGGTGAGGGCGAGCAGGCGGTCGCCGGGGCGCAGCACACCAAACAACGCCGCTGCTATGGCATGGGTACCACTGACAAATTGCAGGCGCACGGCCGCCGCCTCGGCCTGCAGCACCCGGGCAAACACCCGATCCAGCAGCTCCCGGCCCTGATCGCCATGGCCGTAGCCGCTCACCGAAGCGAAGTGCTGGCTGCCGAGTCGCTCGGCGGCGAAAGCCTCGAGCACCCGGGCCAGCCGCGGCTGCACCTGGCTGGTGTGGTGGGCGGCGGCAGCGGCGGTTGAGGCCACTGCAGCGGCCACCCGCTCGGCGGCCCGACGGGCCAAGACCTCCGCTGCATCCGCCATCTGCCTAGCCCTCAGGGAGTCCCATGTTGCCGGGCGACGCCTAGCTAGATTTGCGCCGCTGCCCAGGCGTGAATCGGGCGAGCACCACCCGGAGAGTTCCTTGGTAGTCAGCACCGATTCGGCCCAAGTTTTGGGTGCGGCCACACCCAGCGCGCTTGAGGATCAGCGCATCCGCGCTGCCGTATCCGAAAGGCGCCAACCCCTGCCGGGCCGCCAGCGCAAATTCAAGGGTGGCACCACCAGCTTCATGCTGGTGATGCACGTGGGGGCGGTGTTTGCCCTGCTGCCGCGCTTCTGGAGCTGGCAGGCCGTGGTGGTGCTGGCGGTGCTCTATTGGACCACCGTGCTGGGGGTGACCCTGGGGCTGCACCGGATGCTGACCCACCGCAGCTTCAGTGCCCCGCTGTGGCTGGAGCACCTCCTAGTGCTGATGGGAGCCCTGGCCTGCCAGAGCGGCCCGATCGAATGGGTGGGACTGCACCGCCACCACCACAAGTATTCCGACCAACCCAACGACCACCACGACGCGGCCCGCGGCCTGTGGTGGGCCCACAGCGACTGGATGCTGCACGAAATCCCGGCCCTGCAACATGTGGGCCGGCTCACCGGCGACCTGCAGCGCGACCCCTTCTACCGCTGGCTGGATCGCTGGTTTCTGCTGCTGCAGCTGCCGCTCGGCGTCGCTCTCTACTGGTATGGCGAGCTGGCCGGCGTCCATGGCGGCGGCTTAGGCCTGGTGCTCTGGGCGATCCCCCTGCGCCTGGTGATCGTTTATCACGTCACCTGGCTGGTGAATTCCGCCACCCACTTCTGCGGCTACCGCAACTTCAATTCCCCCGACCTTTCGCGCAATTGCTGGTGGGTGGCAATCTTGAGCTTCGGCGAGGGCTGGCACAACAACCACCACGCCTTCCCCCACTCAGCGCGCCACGGCCTGCGCTGGTTTGAGTTCGACATCACCTGGCAGCACATCAAGCTGCTGCGCAAGCTTGGCTGGGCCAAGCGAGTGCGGGAAGCGAGCTACAACCCCTCCTGAGGGCTGGCGGGCGGAGCCTGGATCTGCTGCCTAATTGCAGCTGCTAGATCTAGTTTTGCCATGGCGCCGGTGGCCGTTAATCCCATGGCTTTGGCCTGCTGGCGCAGCAGCTCAAGAAACTGATCCGGCTCCAGCCCCGCCTCGCCCGTCGCCCCCAGCCGAGCCAGGGTGCGGCGCAGATCAGGGAGTTCGCTGTCGAGCTCAGCTGCCGAAAAATCGCGCTGGCCCGCCATCACCTCGGCAAACCGCTCCCGCCGCTGCCGCTTCTCGACCGGATAGGCAGCCAGCACCGGCTCGCGGCACAAACGCCAGGGCCGCCCCGCCGTGAACAGCTGGGCCAAAGCCGCACTCAAGGGCACCGCTTCGGCCGCATCGATCCGCAGATCAAAGGCCACCGGCGGCTGGCGCAGGCCCACAAACACCTCCAGCAGTTCGCCGGGCCCCAGCACCGGGGCGCCCTCGTCCTGCACGGGCAGGGCAGAGGTTTCCAGGGCCGCTACCAGCTCGGGGCTGTCGGCCAGGCGCTGGCGCAGGCCGTCGCCCAGGCTGCCGCCACGCACCTCGCGGGCCAGCAGCTGATTAATACGACCAAGGGCCAGGAACACCTCCGGACCGGGGGAGGCCAGCTTGCCGTTGCGCAGCATCGAGAGCTGGGAGTTGTGGACCCGGCCCAGATCGAGGGCCTCAGCCAGGGCCGGCAACACCCGGTGCGACCAGCCGTTGCGCTCATGCCACACCTTGATCAGATGGGCAAAAGCGACCCGGCCCGATAGGAGATCTTCCCGGTACCCCACGCGATATGGATCCGTATTGCTACCATTCTACCGATCAGTACGGAGTCGGTCCGTTATGGCCGCACCAGTTAGTCCCAGCGCACCAGCCACCCAGCGCCTTGCCACCCGCAAGCCAGCCTTCATCAACCAAGGCGTCAGCGGCGAGCGCCGCGCCGAGGCCCTGCACCGGCCGCGCCATGGCGAGGCCGCTAGCACCCAGGGGTCGAAAACCACCCCCTGGGTCACCATCGGCTTCATGGCCGTGATCCATGTGCTGGCGCTGGTTGCCCTGCTGCCCCAGTTCTGGAGCGTGCCCGCCGTGGCCAGCTTCCTGGTGCTCTATTGGGTCACCGCCTGCCTGGGCGTGACGATCGGCTACCACCGCATGCTCAGCCACCGCGCCTTCCGGGTGCCCCAGTGGCTGGAGCGTTTCTTCGCCACCTGCGGCGCCCTCAGCTGCCAGCACGGCCCGATCGATTGGGTGGGCCTGCACCGCCACCACCACAAGTTTTCCGATACGGAAGTGGATCACCACACCAGCCTCAAGGGCTTCTGGTGGAGCCACATGGCCTGGATGCTCCAGGCCATCCCCGCCATGGCTGCCGTGCCCCGGCTCACCGGCGATATCGCCAAAGATCCCTACTACCGCTGGTTGAACACCAATTTCCTGTTGCTGCAGGCGCCCCTAGCGGCCCTGCTGTTTTGGATCGGCACCGCCACGGGCGCTGGTGGCTGGGCCCTGGTGCTCTGGGGCATCCCCCTACGCCTGGTCGTTGTGTACCACTGCACCTGGCTGGTGAATTCGGCCACCCACCTTTGGGGCAGCGTTGCCCACGACAGCGGTGATGGCTCCAAGAACAACTGGTGGGTCGCGGCGCTCACCTTCGGCGAGGGCTGGCACAACAACCACCACGCCTTCCCCCACTCAGCTCGCCACGGCTTTGGCCCCCAAATCGATCTCACCTGGCAGCACATCCGCCTGATGCGATTCCTGGGCCTGGCCAAGCACGTACGCCTGCCCGCAGCTGCATCGCCTCAGCGGACCTGAGGCCTGATCACCCCCTGATTTAGGGTGTTGGATCGGGTCTTGATCAATCTCCTACTTATTTGCCATGGCTAAGCGCGTTCAAGTCGTCCTCAACGCAGACGTTCTCAGCCTGGGCAAGAACGGTGATCTGGTGGAGGTAGCCCCCGGCTACGCCCGCAACTTCCTGGTTCCCACCGGCAAGGCCCAGCCCGTCACTGCAGCCGTGCTGCGCCAGGTGGAAGCGCGCCGCGCTAAGGAGGCGGAGCGTCAGGCTGCCCTCAAGGCTGAGGCGATCGCCTTCCGCACCGCCCTCGACACGATCGGCCGCTTCACGGTCAAGAAGCAAACCGGCGGCGACGACGTGCTGTTTGGCACCGTCACCAACGGTGACGTGGCCGAAGCGATCGAAGCTGCCACCAAGAAAGAAGTGGATCGCCGCGACATCACGGTGCCCGAAATCCACCGCACCGGCTCCTACAAGGTGCAGGTGAAGCTCCACCCCGAAGTCACCGCCGAGCTCAACCTGGAAGTCGCCAGCTTCTGAAGCCCGAGCCCCCGGTTGAAACCCCAGGGATAGGGCAGCTTGTGTGTTGAACCCCCACCGGTAGGGCCCGTGGGGTGGCCAAATGGCGCCGCCGCGCTCAAGATTGCCCTCCTGGCTAAGCGCCCCCAAGATCATGGTGAGCGTTCCCCTCAACCAATCCAGCAGCCGCGAATCCCGTTCAGACGGGCGCTCGGAAGCCCGTTTTGAGGCCCTGCCCGATTCGGTGCCGCCCCAGAACCTGGAGGCAGAAGAGGCCGTGCTGGGCGGCATCCTGCTCGACCCAGACGCCATCGGCCGCATCGCCGACGTGTTGCAGGCAGAGGCCTTTTATCTCGGCGCCCACCGCGAGATCTACCGCACGGCTGTGATGTTGCACAGCCAGGGCAAACCCACCGACCTCACGGCGATGTGCGCCTGGTTGGCGGACACCGGCGCCCTGGAGAAGGTGGGCGGTCAGGGCCGGCTGGTGGAGCTGGTGGAGCGCATCACCTCAACGGCCTCGATCGACCAGGTGGCTCGCCTGGTGATGGACAAGTTTCTGCGGCGCCAGTTGATTCGCTCCGGCAATGAGGTGATTGCCCTGGGCTTTGACCAGAGCAAGCCGATGGAGCAGGTGCTCGATGAGGCCGAGCAAAAGATCTTCGCGATCAGCCAGGAGAAGCCCAGCACCGGCCTCACCCCCACCGCCGAGATCCTCACCAGCACCTTCAACGAGATCGAGAGCCGCTCGCTGGGCACCGCCGTAGCCGGCATCCCCTGCAACTTCTACGACCTCGATGCCATCACCCAGGGCCTGCAGCGCAGCGACCTGATCATCGTGGCCGGCCGGCCAGCGATGGGCAAAACCTCAATCGTGCTCAACATCGCCAAAAACGTCGCCCAGCTGCACCAGCTGCCGGTGTGTGTGTTCTCCCTGGAGATGAGCAAGGAGCAGCTCACCTACCGCCTGCTGTCAATGGAGGTGGGCATCGAAAGCGGCCGGCTGCGCACCGGCCGGCTGCAGCAGGAGGAGTGGCCCCTGCTGGGCCAGGGCATCAACAGCCTGGGCCAGCTGCCCCTTTTCCTCGACGACAAACCCAATTCAGGCGTGCTGGAGATGCGCTCCCTCTGCCGCCGGCTCATGGCCGAAACCGGCAAGGAGCTGGGCCTGATCGTGATCGACTACCTGCAGCTGATGGAGGGCTCCACCCCCGACAACCGGGTGCAGGAGCTCAGCCGCATCACCCGGGGCCTCAAGGGCATGGCCCGCGAGCTGAACGTGCCGGTGATCGCCCTATCCCAGCTGAGCCGCGGCGTCGAATCGCGCACCAACAAGCGGCCGATGCTCAGTGACCTGCGCGAATCGGGCTCAATCGAGCAGGACGCTGACTTGGTGCTGATGATCTACCGAGACGAGTACTACAACCCGGAAACCCCCGACCGGGGCATCACCGAGGTGATCGTGACCAAGCACCGCAACGGCCCGGTGGGCACGGTCAAGCTGTTGTTTGAGCCCCAATTCACCCGCTTCCGCAACCTGGCGGCTTGAGCGGTGGCGCCTACGCAAGCCCCCCTCAAAGTAGTGACGGTGCAAACCGGCCATCGCTACCCCGATCTCTGGGTGAGTCGGCTGGCGGCAATGGTGGCCCGGCAGCTGCGCGAACCCCATCGCTTCATCGTCTACACCGACAGGCCCGAACCAGATCGCTTTGGCGAACCAATCACCAGCCATCAACAGCTGGTGCAACAGGACCTAGAGGCCGGCAGCCTGCGGGGCTATTTCAGCAAACTGCGCCTGTTTGATCAGGCCCTCACGGGCAGCGATCCCTTCCTGTTTCTCGACTCCACGCTGGTGATCCGGGCCGACCTAGCCCCCCTGGTGGAGCTCGGCCGAAACGCAAGCGCCAGCCTGATGGGCGTGCGCGACTGGAACTACCCGATCCTCAATTCCTCGGTGCTGTGGTGCCGTCCCGACACCCACACCCAGGCGGTGTGGCAGTGCTGGCAGGAGGGTCGCTACGCCGGAGCACATTTTGCTGGTGACCAGAACTTCATCTTCCGTGTCTTCCAGGAGCTGGCGCCGGCAGCTCTTGCCTATTGGCCGGCGGAGCTGGTGCGCTCCTACAAGGTCCTGCGCAAGCTCGCCAGCCGCGATGCCGCCGCTGCCCAAAGCCAGCTGGAAGCCTGCACCATCCTCAAATTCCACGGCCGGCCCAAGCCCGAGGAAGTACTGCACCCCTGGCGCCATCCCCGGCGCACGATCCTGCGCCATCCACTGCAGCCCAAGCTCTGGGGCTATCTCGCCAGCGAGATCCGCAACCACTGGCACTGAGTCGTCTGGAGCCGAGGAAGATTCAAGGCAGCCGCCGCAGATCCTCTGCCGCAGTGCAGCCAAACTCCCGGCGGTAATCCCGGCAGAAATAGGAAAAACTGATGTAACCGCAGGAGAGGCTCACCTGCTGCACCTTGGTATTGGCAGGCAAGGCCTCCAGCAGCAACTGACGAGCCTTGTGCAACCGCCGCCGCCGAAGCCACTGCATTGGGCCGCAGCCAAAACGCTCCTTAAAGGCATGCTGCAGCGATCGGCGTCCGTAACTGCTGCGCTCTTCCAGTTCACTGAGGCTGAGGGCGCGGTGACAGTTGGCGTCCATCCAATCGAGCAACTGCCCAAACCACGACTCTTGCGTAGACGTGGAGAGGGCAAACCTGGATCCTTCTTCCAGTCCAGGGATCATCAGCAGCAACAGCTGCCGCACCAAAAGATCGTCGAGCCGCAGGATCTCCGGCACCGTTGCCTGTAGCCGCAACACCGATTCCACGAAGCCAAAGAAACGAAACAGGGCATCGAGAAGGGCACTGCCGCGGGAATCATCGGTGCGCAGTTCCGCCGTGTTGGCCAACGCAGCCGACAAGGAATCCAGCGAGATGCTGCCGGCACCCATTGCCTGGGCCGTGCTCTGCAGCAGATCAGTCGGAATTAACAGGGACAGCCCCGACAAAAGAGGGGTGTGGCATTGAAGGCGCCAGGGCACCGGGGGGATGTATAAAACATTGCTGCGGTAGTGATTGGTGAAGTCTTGACCCTCTATGCGGTAGCCACCCCCGCAATCGAAATAGGGCAGCATGAAGGTGGCCTGCTGCACCGCGTCGGCCACCACCACCACCGCCGAACCACTGGAGGCCAGCACGGACACCTGGCCCAGCGGCACCACACCGGTCTCGCTCCAAAACCCTGCGGGGCTGTGGAGCGGGTCACAATCGCGGACCCGCAACATCAGGTTCAGCGTCTCGGCGAACGTCTGTGAATCACGGCCGGCCACAATGCAATCCGGCATCGAGAGGAAGGGAACCCTTCGCATAGCTGGATCAGTGAATAACGTGACTTTAATTGGCGCTCCAGCGCCAGCCACCAGCCCCAATTCAATGGGAGCGTGATCCATCGCTAACTGCACCTCCCTCAGCGAACCCTGCACCGAGCACTTCGACTTGATCGTGGTGGGCGGCGGCCACGCCGGCTGTGAGGCCGCCATCACCGCCGCTCGGCTAGGGCTAAACACGGCCCTGTTTTCACTCAACCTCGATCGCATCGCCTGGCAGCCCTGCAACCCGGCGGTGGGCGGTCCGGCCAAGAGCCAGCTGGTGCATGAGGTGGATGCCCTCGGAGGCGTGATCGGCCGGCTGGCCGATGCCACGGCCCTGCAGAAGCGGGTGCTCAATGCCAGCCGCGGCCCCGCTGTGTGGGCCCTGCGCGCCCAGACCGACAAGCGCCAGTACGCCCGCCAGATGCTGCAGCTGCTGCAGCACACGCCAAACCTGGCCCTGCGCGAAGCGATGGTGACCGGGCTGGTAGTGGAGGGCACCCCCGGCGAAGACGCCCGCATCAGCGGCATCAGCACCTACTTCGGCAGCAGCTACGGCGCCGCCGCCGTAATCCTCACCACCGGCACCTTCCTGGGCGGGCAGATCTGGGTGGGCAACCAGTCGATGAGCGCCGGCCGGGCAGGAGAGCAGGCCGCCGTTGGCCTCAGCGAAGCCCTTGAGGCGCTGGGCTTCCAGATGGGCCGGCTCAAGACCGGCACCCCAGCCCGGGTAGACCGGCGCAGCATCGCCCTCGACCAACTCGAGGAGCAGCCAAGCGATGCCGTAGATCGCTTCTTCTCCTTTGATCCGGCCTCCTGGGTGAGCGGCGAGCAGATGAGCTGCCACATGACCCGCACCACGGCCGCCACCCACCAGCTGATCCGCGACAACCTGCACCTGACGCCGATCTACGGCGGCTTCATCGACAGCAAGGGGCCCCGCTACTGCCCCTCAATCGAAGACAAAATCGTGCGCTTCGCCGAGAAGGAAAGCCACCAGATCTTTCTCGAACCCGAGGGGCGCGACACGCCTGAGATCTACGTGCAGGGCTTCTCCACCGGCCTGCCAGAGCGGCTGCAGCTCGAACTTCTGCGCACCCTGCCGGGCCTGGAGCAATGCGTGATGCTGCGGCCCGCCTACGCCGTCGACTACGACTACCTGCCCGCAACCCAGCTCAAGCCGTCGCTGGAAACCAAGCGGGTAGCCGGGCTGTTTTGCGCCGGCCAGCTCAACGGCACCACCGGCTACGAGGAAGCCGCGGCCCAGGGCCTGGTGGCTGGCCTCAACGCCGCCCGCCTAGTGCGGGAGCAAGAGCCGGTGCACTTCCCCAGGGAGGGCAGCTACATCGGCACCATGATCGATGACCTGATCAGCAAGGATCTGCGCGAGCCCTACCGCGTACTTACCAGCCGCAGTGAATACCGGCTGGTGCTGCGAGGCGACAACGCCGACCGACGCCTCACCCCCCTAGGGCGGGAGCTGGGCCTGATCGACGAGCGGCGCTGGGCCATTTACACCGCCAAACAACAAGCCATCAGCGCCGAAAAACAGCGCCTGGAATCGGTGCGCCTCAAGGTCAGCGACCCGGCTGCCGCCGCCGTGGAGGACCAGACCCAAGCGCCCATCAAGGGATCGATAACCTTGGCCGACCTGCTGCGCCGCTCCGGCTTCCACAGCAGCGATCTGGTGCGCCTAGGCCTGGCGCCGGTGGAGTTGCCAAGCGACGTGCGTGAGGGCGCTGAGATCGACATCAAATACAGCGGCTACCTGGCCCGCCAGCAGCAGCAGATCGACCAGGTGAAAAAGCAGGAGCACCGAGCCTTACCAGCAGACTTGGATTACGCCACCATTGACACCCTTTCAAAGGAAGCCCGCGAGAAACTCAACTCAATCCAACCCCTCAGCCTGGGCCAGGCCGCCCGCATCCCCGGGGTTAGTCCTGCCGACGTCACGGCCCTGCTGCTCTGGCTGGAGCTACGCAAACGCCAAACCTCGTCAAGTCAGCAAAGGGCCGTTAATCTTGATCCCACTAGATAAGGGGTAGCAGCAGGTGAGTCCGGTACGAGGCATACCTACCTCCCGGGCCTACTGGGAACTCAAGGCAGAGCAGGTGCTCAATCGGGTGTTCGAGCCCGAAAAGCCAATTGAGGTGGAGGTCTGCGACACGCCCGCAGCATTTTCCAATGCCGGCAGCATCCCCGTAGAGCTGCATGATCTGCCGCCAGCCCCAGTCAAACAACCAACTTCCAAACCAAAGCAGGCCTCCGCAAAGCGCCACCCACCCAGGGCAGGCAGCACCCTGCAGCGGCTTGCGGATCAGGTTGGCCGCCAGCCCAGCCTGCTATTGGCAGGAGCCAGTGTGACGGTGATGGTGGTGGCAGGAATGGCCCTGGCCGTCCTCGGCCTCTGGAACCAGAGCCAGCAGGCCATCCGCCAAGAGCGAAACATGCTACTGATCGAGCGGCTGCGCACCATGGGGCCCGACACAACCCCAGCCCAAGCAAACGAGCCCGCCCAGGCAGCCAGCGCCGTTGGGGCAGGGGGAGACGGAGAGCTGCCCCCACCGCCTCCAGGCGAACCCTGGATGGAAGAGCTGGCAACCCTGCCAGCCAGCAGCGCCCCAGCAGCCGACGTACTCAAAGTGCCCATCAACAGCCGCCTCACCAGTCCGGCACCCGCTGCCACCGGCTCAGCCAGCACCCCTGGGGGCAGCGCCTCGAGTGGCGCTGGTAATAGTGGGGGTGGCAATAGTGGCGGTGGTGGCAACGCTCCCCAGCTCGTGGGCGTGGTGCAGGTGCCCGGGCAAAGCGGCTCAGCAATCTTTCAATTGGGCAGTAGCTCTACCAGCGCCGCCGTGGGCGAGAGCATCGGCAGCAGCGGCTGGCGATTGCGCTCAGCCAGTGGTGATACGGCGGTCATTGAGAAGGGCGGCGAGCAGCGCCGCATCAGCATCAGCAGCGGCTTTTGAGCCCAACTCAAACTGCCTTGAATCGAACAAGCGTTATCAGCGTTTGCTTCAACAGTTCGGCAGTAATTGAATCACTGCTTCGCACAATACCGACAAATACAACCATTATTTTAGTAGACAATGGATCTGGAGATGTAGAAATTATCCAAGACTTGGCAAAGACATATAATGCTCAATTAATTAGCAATCCAGGCAACTCAGGCTTCGGCAGCGCCTGCAATCAGGGAGCAAGTCTCTGCAAGAGCGAATTTGTCTTCTTTATTAATCCAGACAGCATACTGGAGCCCTCAACAATCGCACTGTTGGAATCGGCGGCAGACACCCATCAAAAAGCCTCCTGCTTTAACCCCCGCATCCTTAATAGCCACGGAAAAGATTCATTTAAACGGCGCAGCTGCCTGCTGAAAGCTGAGCAAGTTATGCCCCGCGGCACGCCTCTAGAGCCAAGCGAGGTTCCCATACTCTCCGGCGCTGCACTCTTTGCTAGAAAAGAAGCCTTTGATCGCATCGGCGGATTTGACGCTAATATATTCTTATACCACGAAGATGACGACATTAGCATAAGATTTCGCGAGCAAACGGGCCAAGCTTGGATTATTCCCGAAGCACGAGTTGTGCACCTAAGCGGTCATTCAAGCGGCCGCTCAGCCACAACGGCAGCCCTAAAGGCTTGGCACATGGGACGATCACTTGTTTATACGACCACCAAGCACCATATCAATCACGCTTATCGCACAGCGCTTTTTTCAGCCTTGAAGCAGTTTTTATCGCCCGCAACAATCTTAAGCAAGCGGAAATTCTGGAAACATCGAGCATTTCTGCAGGGAGTTCTCAGCGCTCGCAAAGATCAAGGCGCCTCAAGTCTGCCATGCCCCTATGACATCAAGCGTCCATAAAGAGCATTAATCTTGCTGGCCTCACGCTCTAGCGAATACTGCTCAACCATGCGTTGGCGTCCGTGCTTACCCATACTCCACAACAAGTCAGGGTCAGCAAGTAGTCTTCGCAATACTATAATCAGTGAATCAGTCGATCCAGTTTCGAAGGATGAGCCCACCTCGTCGTCCACAACCTGTGGCCAGATTCCCGCACCGGAAACCAATACTGCACGACCACAGGCCATAGCCTCCAAGGGAGTAAGACCAAAACCCTCAGTGCGGGAAGCCGCCACGCACAAAAGAATGCGGCGATAACAGGCCAATACTTCTTCGCGATTGAGGTCACCCAAAAAAACAATGCGCTCGCCAAGACCGGCCGCACTAATTTTTTTCTGCATAATTTCAAAGAAGGCCATATTCTTGGCTTGACATAAACCCGTAAATACAGCCCCAAAATCAGGAAACTCTGGAAGCACCTTAATTAAAGCTTCTACCAATAGATCCGTACCCTTACTTGGCCTGATCCGACCAAAAGCGCCAATCCAATACAAACCCTGCAATTCAGAAGGAACCACAAGCCCTGGCAAATCAACAGGCTGACGAAGGGTCGCCAGGTAGTCACCATCGAGAGGGGAGTAGTGGTCAACATCTACTCCATGATAAATAACTTCAGCCGGACAATCAAGAAAGCCTGCTGAACGTTCAGAAGTGGCAATAACGGCATCACAATGTCGAAGCAATGCGGCCAAAAATGCACCAGGCGGCTTGGGGGCTGCAGAAGTAAAAAGGATTTTCCAAGGCTGATTTAATAGTTTCTTTAGTACAATTCCACAGGCTATTTCAATATCTCGCCGGGCATGCCAAACCCGGCAGCGGCCACGAGATGGTCGCGACCATCCCTGCCTCAACAGCTGTCCCCACCGCACTTGAGCAGGCAAACCCAGCCCGCCCCAATCCAGCAAGCCAATAGATAAATACTGGCGCTGCAGGGGCACCAGTGCACGCACCGTCGCCGACACCCCTGTGTACCGGCGGTGCAGGTTGGTAACGACTACATCCGGCAATGCAACCGGCCGCTCGGTCGAGCCCAATCCCACTACCAAGACATGAGTAACTAGCCTAATCAACACAGGTCATGAGTCATTCTCATAACAGCGAATCACCTGCAAAGCTCACCGGAGCCGATTTGGCAGCTCAACCTCAGCGATGGCAGCACCGCCGCTGGCGATGGTCTGCTGAGCGGCCCTTGGCGCCTGCTGCTATTGGGTGACGGCAGCCCCACCCGGCACCTGGAGTCGCTCACGGGCAAGCCGGTGGAGATCGAGCTGATCGCCATGGCGCCTGAGCCAGCCGGCCCCCGTGCCGGCGCGCCACCGCCCCCGGAAATCGTGGAGCTCGATGGTCCCCTGCTGCGTCGCCAGGTGTGGCTGCGCTGCGGCGACACAACCCTGGCCTGGGCAGAGAGCTGGTGGAATCAAAGCCAGGCAGACGCCTACCTGCAGCAGCGGGAGCTGCCGATCTGGCGCAGCCTGACGGCCAAACGGGCTGAACTGTTCCGCGAGGTAGATGGCCTGGCCCTTGTTGCTGCTCCCTGGCTCGAGCAGCGCTTTGGCCTGGCGGGCCCCTTCTGGAGTCGCCACTACCGCTTCTTCCGCGGGGGCAAGGAGCTCACCGTGATTCGGGAGGTGTTCTCGCCAGCCCTTGAGCACTGGCTGGGCCCAGCCAAGCTATGTCACGATTTACAAACTCAGTAACGGCTTACAGCAATTCGCGGTTGACGGATTGACGCGCCTAGTGCTGTGTCCAGCATGGGGCCACTTGCGCCGGGGAGCCTGGCCATGACTACAAGCCTCTGGTTGAGCCTCACCGACCTCGGCCGCATCTTCGGCATATCCGCCGTGCATTGCGGCCGGCTACTCAGCGATGCCGGCCTGCGCCAGCAGAACGGTGCCCCCAGCAGCACGGCCCTGCAACAGGGCCTGGCCTATCAACACCATCCCCATGCCACCTGCCCCAACGCCGTTTGGAACGGGGAAGGCTGCGCAACCCTGCTGCAGGAGCAGGGTCTGCGGCCCATGGCCGAGCGCAACCTGATCGACCAATGGGCAGACCTGCTCAGCGCCTTGGAACAGGGGTCCCCCTCGATCAACACCTCCGCCGAGGAAATGGCCAGCGACCTACCTGCAAACCTGGTGACCCAGGTGAATCAGGAGCTGCGCCAGCGGGGCTGCAACTTTCAGGTCGGCCTGCAGGCTCAACCCAAACGCAGGGCTTCTGCTTGCAGGCGCGCCCGCTCCAGCAGCTCCCGCAACTGATCCTCGTCGGTATGGCTGAGGTTGCTGCGTAGCAGCTTGGCGTGGGGAGCATGGGCGCGCAGGCGCTCAATCACCCGATCTGGCGTGGCTTCCCGCACCAGCAGGCAAAGGGCCGCGCTGCCGCGGGGCAGGGTCTCGCCCAGCTCGCGCATGAAGCCATCGTTGATGCCGATGTCGGAAAGGGAGCCCGAGGCTGCGCCCACGCCCGCTCCCACGGCAGCACCCAGCAGGGGATTGAGAAACAGCAGGCCCACCAAGGTGCCCCAAAAGCCACCGCCTAGGGCGCCAGCAGCGGTGAGATTGATGGCCTGACGCAGGTGCACCTGGCCCTCGCTGTCGTGCTCCACCACCACCGCATCCTCTAGGGCAATCAGCTGCTCACGCTGAATGTCCACCAGCTCGCGCCGCACCTGCTCGGCTTCTTCCGCCTTCGGAAAGCCAACCACCACAAGGCTGCCCATCTTTTAAGTGCATTTGAGACCAACCTAACCAGCTTGGCGGAGCGGGCCCTCAGCCACCAGCTCGGCGCCTGGTGGAGCGGGGCATGGCCCGGCCCGTGAGCTGGGATTGAGATGGGGGTTGCGATTGGGGCTGGGATTGGGGCGCAGTAGACGGCTGCCGCTGCCAACGGGGCAGGGCGAAAGCGTCATCTTCGGGCCATTCTTCCGGCTCCCTTTCTTGCCTGGGCTGACCCCGGAGCGGCTCGGCGCTGCGGCGAGAAATGGCATCAAGGCGGCGGCGCGGCCGGGACTGGGAGCTGGGCTCAGGGCGAGCCTCCTGCCAGGGCTCGCGCCAGTCGTCCTCGTCTTCCAGGATCCAATCGAGCTTGTTTTCCACCCAACGACCCAGGCCATCGAGCCGGGGCATTCCGGCGGGGCCGGCGGGCCGGCGGCCTTCGCCCCGGTTGCCGCTGCGGGAGCCGGGGCGGGCACCGGACACCCCATGTACCAGCTGGCGGCCCGCACTCACCAGGCGATCTAGGTCTTTCCAGGATTCAGGCATGGCCCCAGGCTAAGGATCCAGCTAGCGACGACGACCCGCCAGCCAGCGCTCCCGGCCCATCCCCACCAAGGCAATGGTGAGACCTCCGAATTCCAGGGTCCAGAGGAAAACGCCCATGGCAGTGCCGTGCTGCCGGGACCTTAGGCCGCCTGCTCAAATCTCAACAGACAACTGGCGTGCCAGCGGCCGCCGTGCAGCCGGTCGCAACAGAAGCGGCAGGCCAAACCCTGCACCCGGCGGCGGTAGGGGGCGCTGACGCCGCAATTGGGGCAAGAGGCCAGCCAGCGGGGCGCCCTGGTGCTGGAGGGCAAGGGGTAGCGGTGGCGGATGCTCACTTTGAAGCCAGCCTGGGCGCCGTTGATGGCGGCCATACGGGCGCGGAAGTGGGGGCCATGGGCCTCTTCCACACCCACCACCCGATCCACCCAGGCGTGGATCATTTCGTGGCAGAGGGTGCTGAGGGTGGCTTCCTGCGGCAGGGGGTCTAGCAGGGGCCGAGACAGCACGATTTCGCACAGGGGGCGGCCATCGGGATGGCGTCCGCGCCGGTAGAGCCCGGCGGTGCGGCGCATGCGGCCGTCGCTCCAGCGCAGATCCACTAAACGCTCACCAGCCGGCGCCAGGCTGCCGTCAAACCATTCCCGGTCGAGCCGGTGAAACAGCGGCAGCAGAGGCTCAAGGGGCATGCCGCCGAGGAACGCAGGGGCTGGGCGCATTGTGCCGAGCCCAGGCGCCAGGTCTCAAGATGCAAGGCCGTCGGTCAGACTCTG